>Ga0075116_10001307_pt1 | contig 11408 bp, 10 predicted proteins | sample AntAceMetag02UKC_FD_69786 | JGI IMG/M metagenome (GOLD analysis project Ga0075116, IMG submission 69786) | Saline lake microbial communities from Ace Lake, Antarctica- Antarctic Ace Lake Metagenome 02UKC | ecosystem: Environmental > Aquatic > Non-marine Saline and Alkaline > Saline | place...
TACTAAGCAGATACACCATTCTATTCTACGGGAAATCCCTCGCGCGCGCGTATAGATAATGATAGCAAGACTCGTGCCAAGTACTCTTTACTATTTTGTATTTAAATCCTTCCCGTATTAGTTGTTCCCATACTGCCTACTATTCATTACCTGTTGCCTTTTTTCTTCCCTTACATTAGAGAATTATATGTAAAGAGTAGTATAGAGGGTTGACATAAAAGCAGTAATATGGTAGTATGGGTAAGTGCATAGACTGCTAAGCATATCTTATGCCAAGATCGAATCTTAAGACCAACTCAATAGAAAGGACAACTTGATGGCTGTTCTTAAGACCGAAGCGGTATCCCGCTTCTTAAGAGCGAATACTCACAAGGACTTGGCCGACTTGTACAATGCAGGTATGGAATGTCAGGTCAACGTAGGACAAGGAGACGGCGAACGCACAGGTGGTGAGTATAAAGGTGCGCGCTGGGCAGGTTTCACAGATGGCCTTCAGACGTGGAAACCCTTTAGGATTCCCTGGGAAGCCAACAAAGATCCACACTACAGGGACTCAGAAGTTAACTGGGACTTCGACACGCACGTTCACGCAATCGGTATGACGGGCTGGGATTGGCAGAACTTAAGATCGCGTTGGGTAGCTTTTGATTTCGACGCCATTGCCGGTCACGCAGAGGCTCATACTAAGAAACTGACCGATGCCGAGATGGAGGAAGTCAGAGTTAAAGCCTGTGAGATCCCGTGGGTGACAGTCAGGAAGTCAACCGGCGGGCGCGGCCTTCACCTGTATGTTAACATTGAAGATGACACATTGATTCAAACCCACTCTGAACACGCCGCTGTAGCTCGTTCGATCTTAGGAGTCATGTCAGCCCTTGCAGGTTTTGACTTCTCATCGAAGGTTGATATCTGTGGTCAGATTCTATGGGTCTGGCGGCGTGACATGGAGCAGGTACAAGGTCTTGAGCTAATAAGCGAAGGCGGCTCTTTGTTCGAGCTACCCGTCAACTGGCGAGATCAGATCGATGTTGTTATAGGCAAGAAGAAGCGGGCCATACCAGGCTTTGTCGAGAACAGCGGAGAATTTGCTGAACTGGCAGGGCAGCTTGATAGGGTTCAGCTTGACACAAGCCACAAGCGACTACTGCAATGGCTTCAAGATCAAGAAGCAATGTGGTGGTGGGATGCGGATCATCATATGCTTGTGACACATACGAGTCACCTTAGGGAGGCGCATCATGCGCTTGGCTTTAGAGGTATCTTCAGAACTTTGGCAAAAGGCGTGGACCAGCAGGATCATAACTGCTTCCTATTTCCCGCACGCGATGGGGCCTGGACTGTGCGAAGATATTCCAAAGGAGCTTCTGAGCACGCCATCTGGGATGTCGACCGCTCTGGATGGACTTTTTGTTACTACAACAAAGAACCGACGCTTAAAGTTATTAGCCGAGCTTATGACGGAGTTGAAGCACTTAAAGGGGGTTTCAGCTTCAGAGAAGCTCAAGTTGCGGCTGAGGCAGCGTCGTACTTGGGGATCACTGTTGACATCCCTAACTACATGCTCAACAGGCAAGCAGCACTGAACATGCACAAAGATGGCCGCATCTACATGGAAGTCGAAAAGACAGAACGTGACGATGGTGGCGATATGCACTCCTGGCTGCCTGACAAGAAGGTGTGGCGTAAAGTCTTCACGAAGGGCAAGCAAGGAGCTGAGACCGAAGAAGTTCATGTGTTCGACGACCTAATCCGACACGTACTTGCGAATGACTGTGATCTCGGTTGGGCCATATACAGCGATGGAGGTTGGAAGACAGAGCCACTTTGCCATGTCCAATCCGTGTTGTCGTCATTAGGGCACTCAGCAACTGATCTTAAGAAAATCATAGGGGCGAGCGTGTGCCGAGGCTGGAAAATTGTTAGCCGACCGTTCGAGCCCGAATATCCAGGAGATCGTCAGTGGAACCGTGGAGCTGCGCAGCTTCGTGTTGTGCCCTCGCAAAACGATAACCTCAGATATCCGCATTGGCTTAAGATCCTCAACCACATCGGTGCAGGTCTTGACTCGGCTGTCGAAGCTCATACTTGGTGCAAAAATGTCGGGCTGCAAACAGGCGCCGATTATCTCAAGTGCTGGCTTGCTTCACTGTTCCAGAACCCGACCGAACCGCTACCCTATCTATTTCTGTGGGGTTCGCAGAATTGCGGCAAGAGTATATTGCACGAGAGTCTAAGCTTGCTTATGACCAGAGGTGTCATGCGAGCAGACATTGCCCTCAGTGGAAATAGTGACTTCAACGGCGAACTTGAGGGCGCAATCGTATGCGTTGTTGAAGAAACCGATCTTCGCAAGAACATGCGAGCTCTTAACAAAATCAAGGACTGGGTTACAAGTATCCACATCCCGATACGTGCAATGTATAAAGCAACTGTCATGGTAAAGAATACAACGCACTGGATACAGTGCAACAACTCGCACCTGGCTTGCCCTATTCTACCTGGCGATACCAGGATCACAATGATCCACGTCGATAAGCTCGAGCATGAAGTAGCGAAGAAGGAGATGTTGATCCAGCTTGAACGAGAGGCTTCTGACTTCTTACGAGCCCTGCTGGATCTTGAGATTCCGGAGTCGCCCGAGCGCTTGCGTGTACCTGTCATTACTACCAGTGATAAGGGGCAAGCTGCTGAGAACAATCAAAACATGCTTGAGATGTTTCTAGCTGAGAACTGCTTCAATGTCCCAGGCGAGGCTATCACCGTCAATGACTTCACTCTCCGTTTCCATGAGTGGCTCGACGCAAGTGCTATTAGCGACTGGTCGAAGATCAAGATTGGTAGAGAAATGCCGCCGCAGTTTCCGAAAGGCAGAATGCACAAAGATGGCCGCTTCTACTTCGGTAATCTGTCGTGGGAAAGATGCGAACAGACACAGCCTAAATGGCTGTTCGCTAATCAATTCTTAGAAGGGGCAACAAGTGGACAAACAGCAAACGGAGCAACTGAACAAGAGACTGAGACAGCTGAGCGAGTCGCCGAGCGAGCGACTTAAAAGCCTGTTTGGTCTTGAGACTGAGCATAACCTCGAGACAGGACTTCTTGACATTTTTGTCGATGATCTCAAGCTTTGCTCGATCTCAGATTCTGGCCATATAGACTGTATGATCAGTGATATTGTTGCTAACTGCACTGCTCTATACGGTAAGCCAGACAGTGGCGATATACAAGCGAATATCGAGTGGTTCAAGGCGGAGAGGAAGATACAAATAGCTATTAGTTTTAGTGGTAGATTCGGTCTTCTCGTAGAGTCCGGCGAAAGCGTTCTTGATATCTTCGACGGCGACCTGCTACTTTGCTCAGTTCCTAAGGGCGAAAGTCTCCAAGCCACAATCAACTTTGTCATAAGTGAGTGCACGAAGAGATTTGGGATACCGAAAGGTACCAGCGAAGAAGAGATTATCGCGTGGTTCAAGGCAACAGCGACGTCACTCGGCCCAAAACCTTGGCTAAAAACCGCATTTAGCCTTGAGGCTACTTACGAACCTCGAGATAGGACCTACTCTATATGTGATGGTTCGGGTCTGTTGTGCTCAATCGATAGTGTATTTTTTGACAACATATACTACTCCAAAGCCCTTTACATAACACATGCAATATTCAGGGCGTGCGAGGAGCTGTATGGCAAACCAGAAGGAACAACTGCACAAGAGTGCATTGAGTGGTTCAAGGCAAAAAGGGAACAGCAAATGGACGGACAACAAATGGACGGGCAACGCTTGTACGGGGAACAAACTAACAAGAACCTGAACGTGGATCTGAAGAGCTTGTTTGATTTCGAAGCTAAGTACAACCCTGAGACAAGACTCCTCGACGTTTTTACTGGTGGACTACACCTTTGCTCGATCACTGAGACTGAAAGTATAGGCTACGCAAGCGACAACATCATTGCCGAGTGCACCCGGCTATACGGTAAGCCAGACGGCGGGACTGTGCGAGAGTGCATCCACTGGTTCAAGTTAGCGGCCGAACGCACGATCAAGAAACTGCCGAGCGGCTGTCTCAAAGACACTCAACTGCAGAAACCGCGACCTGGCTTGATAAGCCCACACTTCACGAAAGCACTTGGAGCCCGGTTGTCGATGGGCGCTATCAAGTATGAGGACAACAACTGGAAGAAAGGTCGTAAGTACAGCGCCTGTGTTGACTCTCTCAAAAGACACCTCGAGCAGTGGCTTGCCAGAGAACCCGATGACGATGACCAAGATCCTGACAGCCACTTGGCAGCAATAGCCTTCTGGACAATGGCGTTGGTTCATTTTCAAGCAACTAATCGAGCTGATCTCGATGACAGAGAAACAATGATGCTCTAACAGGAGAAATCATGAGAAAGATACTTGTTCCGATACAGAAGCGGTTTGATCTGTTTCGGTGGGGTGGCGGGTTTCACGGAGACCCAGTTACTTATATCGAAATGGTTCCTCACCTTCACGCGTTCCGTCTTACGCTTCCTACGGCGAAAAACTTCAACGAGGTAGTCCTGAACTTGCGAGAGATCCCGATCTGTAACGAAACATTGTCCGAGGAACTGTTAGTGCCTCCTACGATCTTAACAACAAACTTCACGATCATACGTGGCGAAATATCAGGTGAATTTCGCATCTATTACAAAGGCACCTACTTCTTCAGTCTACTTGATGCGCAAATCTTAAGCCACTTCGCGCTTGCGAATATCGAGCGTGTTTGTCTTGAAGCACTACCAGTGGGTTACACGATAACCGGCCTGCGCGCCGCATTTGAGTTCTATAAGGAGAAAGCATGCGCAACGTCCCAATCAAAATCTTCCTGATTGCAAAAACGCGACCGGAAGCAGAAGGTGTCAATATGTGGCTGCAGCACCTCAGGGTAAAAGAACACGACCAAATGGCAGCCGAGGTTGTTCAAATTCCTGGAGCAGTGGCCGGCATTGCGGCCAAGCGATGCTATTTGTCGTTCGAGCCCGGCCTGAACCCTAACGTAACACGTGTGCGCAAGGGTTGGTTTGACTACTTCACAAATGTGCTGAACTCAGGTCACGGTTCTGTTCTTGAGCACATAACATACTCATTCGCAATCGAAGGAGTCTCACGTGTCTTCACCGGAGAAATCAACAGGCACCGAGCAGGGGTGGCCATTTCCGAAGGGTCTATGCGGTACATCAGATTCGCCGATATTCCCTGGTGGTCGCCTCTTTGCCTTGAAGGTAGTGGACCAAAGCAGAAGCGCACAACAGAAATCTTCAATGAAGTCTTTGAGTTTGTCGAGACCAAGTACAAGGAACTGCTCGACGTCTGGGAAATCGACGAGGAGAACTTCAGTGAAAAGAAAAAGATCACAAGCATGCTTCGTAGGATTATACCTATGGGTGTCGCTACTGGCGGGATTTGGACTTTTAATATCCGCGCCCTTCGTCATATCATTGCACTGCGTACGTTATCTCATGCGGAAGAGGAAATCGCTTACGTGATCTCGAAAATCGCTAAGCGGATGGTAGAAGAGGAACCCCTGCTTATGCAGGATTTCAAAGAAATTGACGGCTGCTGGGTACCAGATTGCGAGAAAGTCTAATGAGCTATCCGTCGTATGAGTGCGATATTTGTGGGGAGAAAGTTCTTAGACTCAATGAGCACGGATCTTGTTACAGTTGCCAGGTTAAGTTTGAGTGCCCCCCGATACCAAAGATGAAATGCTTTGAGAAACGAGGTATCATCAGTTATTACAAGTCTAAAGATTGCGAACTCGCAATTACGAAAAGTTGTACTCTCAAGGCACAGATCAGGGCGATGGCTATTGGCTGGTGGTATCTACGACTCAAGGAGCAGCAAACTCTTTGCGAAACCCGTAAAGCTCTTAAAGATGCGCCGCTTGAGCAAGTTGCAGCAATCAAGAGCATCATTAGAGAGTGGGAGGTATTCTAAAGATGATTAACATAGCGCAAACAGTACCCGGTGACCTTTTCAGGTTTGGGCCGGGTACGCCAATACGGATGAGACTCTCAGGCATCAGGTCAGCCGACCCGACCCGCCCCATAGTTTCGGCCGACTTCGAGACTGGAGACGTGCAGTACTCAAGAGCGAATGCTCAAGTCTATACGGCTGCGAGGCACACATGGATCTAATGAGCTACTTCAACGAACTCTCAGGCCACAAAGAGAGTCCAAGCAGGGTCTTGAGAGCGCCGTTTTCCTATCATGGAGGTAAGGCTAAGAGCCTGTCGCATCTTCTTAGGATCATACCATACCGAAACTCGTACATCGAAGTTTTTGGCGGTAGCGCCGCGCTGCTGCTTGCGCGCAAGCCGTCGGTGCTGGATGTGTATAACGATCGGTTTGGCGGTGTCGTTTGTTTCTATCGTTGCCTACGCGATCGTGCTAAGTGTGACAAACTGCTGGAGTGGATGAAAGCAAGCGTTCACTCGAGAGAGGAGTTCTTCGAGGGCTGGAAGGACCAGACAGACGAAATAGAGCGGGCAGCCCGTTGGTATTACACGACGATGTTTTCGTTTGCAAAGACTGGTACGTCGTTTGGCAGATCAACAGACTCGCTAAATCCACTACCCGCCGCTATCCGTAGACACTACCCAGATTTCCTCGAAGCTCATCTAAGATTGCGTGACGTTCTTATCGAGAATCGCGACTGGCGTACGATGTTCCGAGACTTCGATAGTCCTACAGCGGTAATCTACTGCGACCCGCCGTACTTGGAGTCCGAGCAGAAGTACGAACATAAGATGCCACTGGCAGATCATATTGAGCTATGCGAGATCATCATGCGATCTGTGGGCTACGTCGCTCTGTCTGGTCGTTCAGCTTGCTGCGACATCTACGACAACTACGATTGGACGGCGCGCGAAGAGTGGCTCGTTAATGACGTAGGATCTACAACTACGAGGGCGCCAGTCAAGGAGTTCTTATGGATAAAAGAGTGAGAGGCTGGCCTGCATTAGCTTGGATCTGGAACGGTACTAACAACCACGGGTTCCACGTCTCAGAAGGCAGGCTATGGTTACCCAACTTAACTTACGCAAAACCCGGCGACTGGGTAGTTCAAGGTCCAGGCAAATTAGAAACCTACACCGAAGCTGAATTCAAACGAAGGTACGAAATACTGGAGGGGTAATATGGCAAAACTTGCAGTGAGCAGATTTCTAACACACCATAACGGTAATCAGTGGTGTGCAATGTGTGTTGACACGACAGGGCCTCAAGTTGAACTGCATGAAATTATCCAAGTCGCGATCCTGCCGTTGGATGCAAGCTTGAACCCGCTGGCAGGGCACTTGCCGTTCAACACGATCTTGAAACCTGATAAGCCTGAGTACTGCGACAATCGTAGACTACGAAAGGTCGGGATAGATCCACGAAACCTTAACGTCAACGGATTAGATCCAATCCTTGTTGGCGATCTGCTCGAGTCTTGGATCGAGTCACTTCGGTTGGGCGACAAAGCGGGCGGAACACCGCGACAGATTATACCGATAGCTTTCGAGTACTCGACAACTATCCCGTTTCTTCACGCCTGGCTCGGCAAGTTGTTTTATAATCTGTACTTCAAGGACGAGTACAGAGACATTAAGACCTCAGCGTTGTATATGAAAGATCGCTTCGGTTGGTATGCCGGACGTGACCCAATCCCGAAAGTTGACTTCTCGTATATCTGCTCCAGCTTAGGCGTCAAACAGACACACGGCACCAACGCACTGGCTCGATGCTGGTCGATAGCTCAAGCATATAAGAAAATGTTGTCTCATATGCTACCAGCATACTAACAGGTGATCCTGAGAGCAAAAGCCCGATCCGGATTCCGGATCGGGCTTTTTTGTTCTTAATATTCGCCTGTTAGTGTTCTCTTTGTCCAGCCTTGCAGAAATACCTTATTCTTTTTGTATTGATCGACTAGCTGCGGGGTTGGCGTGTGCGTAATTAGCCGAATGAATCCGAGGAAGTGAGCTCTTAGGATCTGGACTCGGGCATAGTCTATAACAGACTGTGTCTTAGGTCCGGCCCAGCCGTCAATTTTCAGCCACTCGTGTTTCGGAAGTACTGTATTGATTGCCCGTTGCAGCTCCTTAGCTGCCTGATTAACTCCAGAGAGCGCGGAAAACTGAAACATGGTGTTGGCCAGTTCCTGGTCTTGAATCCACTCACCAAATTTCTCTACGTTCCAGAGCGTGTCGCGCCAGCAACGTCTGACTTCATCCGCTGTAAGATTTGGCCAATCCCCACTCCCTCCGTATTTACGGACCCAGAGGTTGAAACGCGGCTTAGTGATACCGCAGAAGGTTTCGCCTCCGGCGTCGTTCTTTTCGTTTGAGTATTTACCTTCGAGTCGCATGAGGACTCTAAAAGCTGGACCGAAGCTGGACATATTCTCCTCCGCATCTTTCTGCTTGCTTGATTTGCTACAACAAAAACTTCCTCTTCTTCTGGTTGATCAAAGATATGGACATAACCTTTTGGTAAATACTCGAAGTCGCACGCGAGCGCGTTGAACAACCCGGCTTGATCGCCTCGCGGGTACCTTAGAGCTATTGTAGCCCATCGCTCAAATACAGATCGTGCTTCTGGCCTAAAAGCAATTGTATTAGAGCTGACTCCATCGGTTTTGGATGCAACAGCTGAGATTGTTGCCGGGAACTCATGCTTGAACGGCTGCATTAGAACAGCGTCAGCGTCGAGATACACGAAGAGTTTTTGATCCGGAAACTTGTCTAAGCAGTGCAGCAGGAACTTAGGCTTAATGTACGTGTTCTTTGCCCAGTTACCTGTGCTCGGATACTCTTTCGTATAGACCGGATATGAGACAGATGCCACCATCTCTTTGATAAAGTTCACGTATTCTGGCGTGTAGTATCCAACGACCAGCGGCGTCTCGTGTTTTGGCAACAACCACCTACATTTAATATCTCTGACAAAGTGAGCATATTGACGCCTATGATCCAAGAAACGATCGGGCTTGCCATCACGACTTGGTGCGTATGGTATGCACGTAGCGTACCCGAGAGTTCCATCGACGCACGCATCGAAGCACAGCATATCAAGCTGATTACATCCAAAGTATCTGGCGAAACTTACAGCCAAAGCTGCAGTGAGCGCTCTGGTGCTTTTAATGCTACTCGGAATGATATACTTATTCTCGACATGCTTAAGCTTATTAATCAGCTTAGGTGGCACAAGTAACTTTGCCCGCTTGGGAATACACTTCTGGCTAATCCAAGCATCTTGAACAATCCCATATTGTGGATTCGGCAAGTTCAAGTTCTCAACTTCGTGTATGGCTTCATTGACAGCGATGATCGGCCAATCTGTTTGCGGGAAATTTCCAACCCACAAGTTATCCAGACTTGGACCCTTACCAATAATGTAGCAACCTTTATTTGCGAAATGCGCCGCGAAACCCGTAGGCTTATCTCGAGTCCGCCAGATGCAGGGATTGTACGTAGGGTCCATGTTCTCGTGTAACCAGCGCTTCAGCTGGCTGTTAATAGTCCGAAAGTAGACCTCACCCCCGCCCATAGACTTCCCTTTGCAGCCAAACATCGCTATTGCCATTTCTTCGCCTCCAACAAGCGTGTACACACAACTTCAAACTCGCGCCAGAGTTCTGTCACATTAACCGGCTTAGATGCGCGATAGTCCTCAAGCGGGAAATCTTTAGGCCCATCCCATGTCCAGGGCACGCCATAGGCATCAGCCAGAACAGCGCCCTCAACGCGGTTCGTTACCAAGTTCTCGCTCTCTTTGATCTGAGTAATTATCTCTTCGGCAGACCCTTTGATCGTGTGTGCAACGCCATTACCCTTACCGAAGAACGCGACCCGCCGAACTGGTTCAACCTCAGGGTTGAAAACTCGTGGCAATAGTAGCAGCGGATCGCCGATAAGCAAGTCGGGCATCTGTAGAAACTTGCGCGTTAACGGTCCGCGGACTGATACATATGTAACGTCTTCGGGTATCACATTACCGAAAGATGCCCCGAAAACTTTATTCCCAACTTTCGCGTGATCGAGATCCTCAGACACCCACTTATTACCGACACACATAGGCTTACACGGATCAACAGGTATGCCCTTAGCTCCGAACAAGTACTGGAAGAAAGGCAAATCTGAGTACGCCCAGATAGCACGAGGCCAACCAGCACCTTGAACTCGACGCTCGTGCTTACAGCCCCACTTTGGTAGACACTCTACATGCGACGCTAAGTTAAGGATTTTGCTCCGATCACTTGAGACTCGACACTTACACATACCACAGAAATAGCCTTTCGCATCGCGTAAGACCATATTGCACTTCTTACAGATTGCCATACGGTGTTCGGTAACCCCTCGCTCGACACGCTGGTTTGCTGCCATTGCCAGAGCGAAAGTTGCTGCCTTCTTGAAGAACATCTTATCCCCTTTCAACTAATCGAAGCCCCGTCAACACAGGGCAGCGTCAAGGTGTCAAGTACATCGTGATCTACCTGGATCTTAAGACGACGAAAGGCCAAACTATCGAACTCGACTCTACCGGCGATTGAAAGCTGCTCTTTAATTATGTAGACAGAATCTGCGCCTGTGATCTCATGCTTGTTACTACCTACGCTCATATAGAAAATTTCATTGAGACTCATATAAAGCATATCTTCAAGATCAGGAAACTTAGTACCCGCCGGGCCGATACCGCCCATTGTTATCCAGAGCTCATGGCTACCCACAAGTATGTTATCGCAGGCCCGCTTCACCAGCTCGGTGATGTCAATCGTGTTCCACTTATCACTGTCGGCTTCGAGAATCGTGTTAACCGCGCTAAAGCCAGCAAGCTGAACATCAAGCTCAGCGAAGTCTGCAGGCCCGCCGCCATAATACTGGAACGGGTCACCACGTTCAACCCACAATGCCATAAGTCGTACATCGACATCTGGTAAAATGTCATAGGTTTCTGTAACTGTGTTGTAGTTCTCAAGGACACGAGTCACCAGCGTGTATGTCGCATTGGTTAACTTGAAATCGACTTTCGCAGCCTTAACAAGATCACCTCTCCAGCGAGCAAACGCGCCGCGAGTTGAAGCATCGGCGTCAAGCTTAATCGAAGGTAGGTGGCAATCAATACTTGCACCGACCTCCGAAAACATTCCAGCCTCTATATTTAGTCTGGGCGGATCAGTTGGCTCGCCGTCTACCCAAACTAAATCGCCGCCATCAGTAGCGCGCATATCTTCATCGTCATACACACCAGCGGCAAACTCCCACGATCCTGATAGCTGCATAGCGCCGCGGCTATCAGTTGTTGCACGTGATGAAATGAACGTAAGATATACGTTATCGCCGAAGCCGCCGTACTCTGACCACTCAAGATTCTCCATAGCTGTTGTTATGTTAGTAATAAGTTGAGC
>Ga0075116_10001308_pt1 | contig 11404 bp, 11 predicted proteins | sample AntAceMetag02UKC_FD_69786 | JGI IMG/M metagenome (GOLD analysis project Ga0075116, IMG submission 69786) | Saline lake microbial communities from Ace Lake, Antarctica- Antarctic Ace Lake Metagenome 02UKC | ecosystem: Environmental > Aquatic > Non-marine Saline and Alkaline > Saline | place...
GAAGCAGAGATACGTCAATATGGATTTCACGAAAAGCAAATCAAACTACTCCAGGACATGAAAGATATAAGAGGAAAACAGCGACAAATGGGAGAATCAGAATTCAGGTCCCGGATAAATCCAATGATGGAAGAACTAAAGAAATTCACAAACATAGTGGCGTGTGATCCTGCAGAACAAGGACTCGATGAGACAGTAGTCATATGGGGAGTTGAATACGAGAACAAGTTCCAAGTGGTAGGAATATATTCAGAAGCAAAAAGCGATCCAATGCGAGTAGTTGGAAAAATAGTAGATGTTGCAATAAGTTTTATTCCACACGATGTGAGAGGAAGAATCAACATAGACCGAATAGGAATCGGAAGCGGACCATTATCACGATTAAAAGAAGTTATCAAGACCGAGATGGGATTGAAGAACATCAAAGTGCTTGGCTGTCATTACGGAGAGAAAGCAATGAAGAGTGACATATTCCACAACAAGAAAGCAGAGAACTGGTTCAGACTCGCAGACTTATTCAGAGACGGGATGATGGACGTTCCAGACGATCACAAAATAAGAAAGCAATTGATTGGAGAGAAGTGGGAACGAACAAGCACAAACAAGAAAATAGTAAGGGATCCAGATAAGAGTCCTGACTGGGGAGACGCATTGGTTTATTTAGTTTGGAAGGACAAAAAAGGATTAGCTGCAGGATTTGTTTAATTATGGAAGAACATAAAAAAGTTTAAATAGAAAAGCAAGTATTAATCATATTACTTCGCTGGAAACAAACTCGTTATTTTTTATATAACTTCATGGAACTTCACATTTATGGCATCTAAATTAATGAATTGGCTGACCGGTAAAAAATCGGTTGCAACAGTGAATGCTCTGGAAGAGACAACCAGGGAAGGAATCAACAAAGCATATATTCCTAAATTTCTATATAAACCCCCTTATGGGTATCCACGATTTACAAACATAACTTATGTTCGATATTTAGCAACAACTCCATACGTCGAGATGTGCATTAAAACAATCATAGACGAGATTGCAGCAATCGAATGGGACGTAGTTCCAATGAAAGGTATGGAAGATCAGGCAGATGAAGTCGAGATAAACAACATTAAAAATCTATTTGAGAACCCAAACACCAACAAAGAATCATTCGAGCAAGTGTTTATACGGATGCCAGTGAGAGACATGCTCGAAGTTAACACAGGAATTCTAAACAAAGTTTTTAACATGAAAGAAGAGCTCGTGGAAATTGTCGCAAGAGATGGGGGATCCTTTACGAAGAACCCAGATGTGCACGGAATGTATACAACTCGAGATGATATCATTCTCCCAAACAATATAGTCGCAGACAGCGTAGCTCAAGAATATTTAAATCCATGGACTGAGATAACCTCAGCAAATGCAAGGGAAAGGTCGGCTTATTTCCAATATGGTTGGATTGCAGGACCGATGCCAATCCCATTCGGAAAAAGGGAGCTTATATGGATTGAAGGCATGAAGAGAACAGATGATCACTACGGATTCAGTCCGGTGCAGATTTTACAAAAGAACCTGCAGATGCTTATTTATATGGTCGAATCAGACCTCGAATATTACAATGACAACAATGTCCCGAAAGGAATCATAGGACTTGACGATTCAGATGCAGAAGAGATAGAAGCATTCAAGGACCAGTGGTTCGAGACACAAAGAAAACAAGACGAGTTCGGAAATTGGAAGAAGATCATGAACAAGGTCCCAATTGTCAATAAGACACCAAACTTCACAAGGATAGAATTCTCAGCGAGTGAGATGCAAGTAATCGAGAAGCAGAAATGGTACACAAAGATGGTGTGGGCTTCTTTTGGAGTTACAGCAACAGAGCTCGGATACACAGAAGATGCTCAAGGTTCAGCAAACCAAATCGTACAATCAAAAGTATTCAGGAAGAAAGCAATCAATCCCGTTCTTAGAAATCTCGAAGCAAGGTTCAATCAAGAGATAGTTTCAGAGTTCAACTACTGGGGAAATGTAACAAGCAAAGCAGGCCAAGAGATTAAAAAGCCAAAATATGAATTTTTATTTAAGAAGTTCGATGTCGATGAAGAGCGGCAGAAAGCAGAACTCTACAAGATACAGCTTGAGACATTCAGGACCGTGAATGAAGTAAGACGTGATGAAGGACTTGATCCAGTAGAAGGTGGAGATGAAGCACCAGTACCAGGAACAAAACCATCGAACAGCATCAGCTTCAATGGAATGGATGGAAATAACAATCAAGGACCAGATGGTTCAGGACCATATGGAGCAGGAGAAGGACCAGGCAATGGACAAGCTAATGGTTCAGGAAAAGAACCAAGTCAGAATCAAAACCCAGAAGGCGACAAGCGTAATGGTGCACAAGCAGGAGAAAAATCAATCGCTGCATTAAAAGACATAGAACTCAAATACAAATATGTCAAGCGAACAGGAAATGCAGGGCATTACAAATACTGGTATAATGATCCAAAAACAGGTTCACTCGTTGAAGGAAATAAACCAACAGAGAAGATTTCTGATGAAGAGAACAAGATTAAAAAAAAGATAGACAAGTCCCAAACTACAGAAAGTGTACTTAAACCAAATGAAAAGATTGCTAATGGATTTGATATTTTTGATTCTACAGCTGAAGTTTCAAATTTAAAGAACAGATTATATGATCAAGCAAAAAAAACAGGATATCTTAAATTTTATCATGGGAGTAGTAGTGATAATTTGTTTCAAAATTATGAACGCAAGAAGGGAGATGTATTAAAAGACAGAGAAACATATGGAAATGGATTATATCTTGCTACTGACAAAGACTATTCTATCACAAAACGTGCTGAACACAAATATGAAGTTCCTGTATCTAAAGAACAAATTAAAAATTTATTACCTGTTGAAAGTTTTGAAATGAGTCAAGTAACTGCGGCAAAGTCTTTTTTATCTGGAAATGGTGATTTTAGTGAAGGGATGAAAGAAATTTTTAAAAAAAGAGCTATGAATAGATTCGGATACTCTGAGAAACAAGTAAATAAAGACATAAAATGGTTGGATGAAAGAAAGGAAAAAATAAGTAAGTTAGATACAAATAATCCAATAAAACTAACCCAAACTGTTATGTCTGATGATGATGAGTATTGGAGAGAATATGATTTCCCGAGTAGCATATTTGAAGCAGGACTGACTATGAAAGGATATACAGGAGTACTGGATATGCAAAAGAATGTAACTATTATAGAGCCAGAAAAAGATATACTTAAACACTCAACAGAAATAAAAAAACACGAAGGAAAGGCAATGTCCTCAAGTCCTGCAGATAATCCATTAATTCTAAACGAGAACGAAAGACCAACAGGATACTCAAAACTCCAGAAGGCAATCGAGTACGTCTTGAGTCAGAATGAAAAAGCAATCATTGAGTTACTGCAGAAGGAAATGCAACCAAGTGTTCTAAATCAAATTAAATCAGATTCAAAAGCATTCGGAGACCTAATAGATAAGATAAAAAGCATTTTAGGAATTGGAATGCTTAAGCAAATAACTGCAGAGATCATAAAGAACAATTACATGGAAGGATGGGATGAAGCAGAGAAAAACCTTAATATTAACATTGTTCCAGATCCTAACGCAATCAATTTTATAACAGATTATACTTTTGACAATATCAAAGGCATGAATGATGATATCGCTGAACGTCTAAGACAGACAATGCAACGAGCTGTGATGGATGGAAGTCCAATGGAGCAAGTGAAGGCAGATATTAAGAAAGCATTCGATGTTGGAGATAACAGAGCAGAGATGATTGCACGTACTGAATCAAACAGAGCTGCAAACTTCGGTAGATTACACGGTTATCAAAAGAGCGGAGTACCAGGAACAAAAGTATACTCGGCACACATCGATGACAGAACGAGTGATTTATGCAAACGACTCAATGGTCAAGAAGTAGAACTTAATGAACTTTTCAAGGATCCTCAGGGAAAATGGGATGGAATGGTCCCACCAGCTCATGTAAACTGTAGAAGTTCATGGATATTCAAAATCACTGAGTAAGTAGGCACGGGATTTTTTATATAGCACCACCCCGATGTTTGTAATCTTGTGCTTGCTTTTTTCTATTTTATGTTGCAAATTAAATAAATATTAATTAATGCTCAACCATAAAAATATTTAAATATAAAATCTAATATAAAAATATGTATGACAAATCAGGAATTACAAAAACCATTCGTATTCTACAGCGATAAGCTGAATTTTAAATCAATTGATGGCGCAAAAGGCAAAGAGTTCTGGGTTGAAGGATATATCACAACAGGAGACATGGACCTTGTGAATGATATCGTCACAAAAGGATGTCGAGAGAGCGTCAATTCTCAATTTGGAATGCGAGCTATAAAGCTGGATTTTGAACACGAAACACTAAGAGGCAAAGGCGGAGTAGATACTGAAGCAGCAAAATCAAGAATACCTCTTGGGAAAGAAGCTGGTGTCACAGAAGATGCCAAAGGTGTGAAAGTTAAGTGGAAAATGAATCCAACATGGAAGAAATTCGATGAAAAAGGCAATGTTGTCATGACATTTAAAGATGTTTGGAGCAATGTTGAAGAAGGATACTATGATGCATTCAGTATCGCATACGTACCAACACGAACTGCAATGGTAGAACGTGACGGCAAATCAATACGACTTCTCGATGATATAAATTTATTAAATGTGGCGCTCACAGGCAATCCAATAAACCCTGCAGCAAGTATGACTTCTGTAATGGCTAAAAGTCTGGACTACATGAAAGAACAAGAAGATAAGAGCAACAATCCAGATCCAACAGACCTGAATTTATTGGAAGTTAAAAGTCAAGTTGATAGTCTCAAAACTGAGATTTCAAATATAAAACTACACATGGGGTGTAAAGACATGGCAGATAATGAAGATGCAGAGGCAAAAGCTAAAGCAGAAGCAGATGCAAAAGCGAAAGTGGATGCAGAAGCAAAGAGTGTAGCTGATGCAGAAGCAAAAGCTAAAATTGACGCTGATAGCAAATCAATGATTGATATGAAGTCAAGAGTTGAAAAACTTGAAGCAGACATGAAATCACTAACAGACGAAAACGTCAAGATCAATGCGGTTCTTGGGAAAGCACAGCAAAAATCCAAAGGCGCAGAGAACAACGAACAGAAAGGTAAAGGACAAGAAACACCAATGGTGGGTCCTTTAGACATGATTTAAGAGGTGTCGAAGATGAAATTTAATTGGCAAGCAGCCTATAAAGCAAGTTTCGGAGCATTAGAAGATGAAACGAGATATGTCGATCCTTTCGTAGCTGGATTCGACCCTGCAGACCAGAAAGCTGGCGCAGAAAAGAAAAGTTTCGATATGAGACCATTCATGAAAAGCAAGATGGAAGTCGGAATGAAATCAATAATGCAAAAAGCATTAACACCAACAACTGGCGGAGTCGGTACAGCTGGATATGCTTTAATTCCTGTTTATGTTGATCCACGGATTGTAGATCAATCACGTAAATGGACACCATTATGCGAAATGATTCCAAGAGTTACAAACTACGGAATGACTGCAGATTATAACGTAATCACAGCAAAAGGTGGCGGATACACAGCAAATGCTGATGCAGCTCTACCAGAAACAGACGATACATACGAGAGAGCATCAACTGGAATCAAGTACTTATACTCAGTAGGTAGAGTTCTTGGTCCAACCAATGCAGCAATGCCATCCTATATGTTAGAAGGATTTAATCCAACTGGCACTGGAATGGGCGATGGTTCATTCAGTTCCTCAGGGGCTCCAAGTGCTAAGCAGACAGAAGTTCTGATCAAAGCAAGAGCACTTAAAGAACTCGAAGAAAACTTAATCGTTAATGGTTCAACAAGTACAGATGCAACTCAGTTCGATGGTATTGTAGCTTTACAATCAACCACAAATCAGAACGATCTTGATAGTGCAGCTTTAACATGGGATGATGTTGAAGAAACTGTCCAGGACGCATTCGATGATGGTGGACGACCAAAACTCGCAATTGCAAGTTCAAGTGTTATAACTGATTTAAGAAAGATCATGATTGACACTTTCAACTTTAGACCAAGCGACTTGACAGCAGGAGCAGTACTTCCATTTGGAGTACCCGCACAATTAGTTCTACAAACTATGGTAGGACCAATCCCAGTGCTTCCAAGTATGTACTTGAGTAACACGAGCGGTGCAAAACAGATATTCTTTTTAGATACTGATTTCATCGAAATGAGAGTTCTTCAAGACATGACATACGAAGACCTTGCAAAGACCAACGATAGTAGCAAATTCATGCTAAAAATCTATGAATGTTTAATCATGAGAGCAACGAGCTTCAACTCATTCATCGATAATATCCTATAAGGAGGGGATGAATTATGACAGCAACATCAATATTGAAAAGTTGGGATGTAATTCCTAACTGCGGTCTGAAAACTGTACTATTCGCAACACCAAATACAGCTGATGCAACCAATACTCTGGAAATAACACTTGCAGACTATGGGATTTCAGCAACTGGCTTGTTGACTGTGGAAAGTTGGGTTCATACAGCAGATGGAAGTGTTATCACAACTGAACTAAATACTTGTGCTGTATCAGCAGGAGTTCTTACTGTAACAATTGCAGCAGGAACTAATGATGATATGCGAGTAGTTCAAATAACTGGAAGGCCAGACGCAGGAGTGTTTGTTTAAAATGGCAAAAACAAGTATTCTGAAGAGTTGGGATGTAGTTCCTAACTCAGGTTTGAAAAGAGTAGTTTTTCAAACTCCGAATACTGCTGATGAAAACAATACTTTCACATTGACACTTGCAGATTATGGTATTGCGGCAACTGGTTTATTAACAATCAGAAGCTGGGTTCATACCACATCTGGAAGCATCATTGTAACAGATATTGCAACTTGTTCAGTTACGGACGGATTGGCAACAATAACTGTTCAAAGCGCAAACACTAATGCAGTGAGAGTAGTTGAATTGCAAGGAAGGGCAACACCAGGAGTATTTGTTTAAATTTTTTTTTTATTTTTTTTTATTTTTTAATTAACCAAAGTGTCAGCTTGGAGTGGCACGCATAAGCAAAGACCCCAAGGGAGACAAACAAAATGGCAAGATTAGGACCAGTATCAAGTACAGTGAAAGGAAAATTAACTTTTTTGGACAACGTCACATTCAATAAAAATGTTAGAGTATCACCAGGTAGATATTCTTTGGAAGAACATTTTAAAAAAATACCTAACGCCAACACAGTTATTGTTGCGGCGTTCACTAACGCTGATGCCTCACACATAGACAATACTGCAATAACATTGGCAAGAGAAAACGCAAATAAAGATTTTGAGTTATTAGGAGATAACGCTGACATTGCAGATTTTAGTTGGAGCACAATAAATGGTGGTTTACTTTTAGAAACTGGCGGCGCAGATAACGATCAAGTTATAATTGCGCCACATTTAGATTCTGCACAATCTGCATGGACAGGAGTGTTATGGGGAACTGAGAACCAAGTTATCTGGGAAGCACAACTAATGACTACAGCAATTATTACTCCTGTACTTATTTGGGCTGGTCTTAAACTAACAAACACACCAGTTATTGCAACTGATGATGATCAAGTATATTTCAGGTACGATACTGATGTTCCAAATACTAACATTCAATGCATCACAAGTATTGGTGGAACAGACACGACTACTGATTCAGGAGTCACAGTAGCAATAGCAACTGAGTACAATCTAAGAATTGAAATCGATAGCGATAGAAAAGCCAACTTCATTATTAATGATGTAATAGTTCACAGAACTGCTGCATTAACAAATGATATTGACCTTATACCTTATATTGGATTGCAACAATTAGGCGCTGCAGATAGTAGCTTAGTGCTTTGTTATGAGAAAATCAGTAGAATACTATTTGAATAAATAGTTTTTTTTATTTTTTTATTTTTTAACAATCCCTAATTAACTGGGAAATATAAACGAGGTGGACAAAAGTGCCAAGCAAAATAACTATGCATAAAATTCAGAACACAATCGCCGTAGGAGCTACTACGGGAAACTCATATTCTAAAGCTATTAGAGGAAAGATTCTCTCAGTCAAACTGATTTATTCTAATACAACGCATTCATCTTCAAGCGATAGAGATATCAACATCTTTGAGATGAATCCAGAAGATCCAACAGCAGTAGGCGATGCATTGCAAGAAGTCCTTAATTTAGGTGGACTCGGTGCGGATCCAGATGCAGACAATGGTGTTTATTATCCAAGAACGCCTGCTCAAGATAATACTGGGACTGATGTCACATTCGATGCAACAAATGAAATTTATACACCATTTGTAGTATTTGGAAGAGTGAATCTTGCAATCACAGCCGCTGCAGCAGGAGATATCACAACAGCATATATAATGGTCGAGGAGTATTAAAATGGAATTCAAAAACGATACTCAGGAAAACAAAAAAGTACGACTTGGAACAATGAAAAATTGTATTTGGAAAACAATTCATCCAGGAGAAATTAAAGATATCCCGGAACACATTGGAGACACTGCAGGACTTAAGAAGATCCAGGAAGAAAAAGAGATCCATGAAGAAAAAAATGATGAAGGAAGCTCCGAAGATTCAGCAGAGTCAACAACTCCAGGAGACTTCCGAGAAACCGAAGAATACAAAAAGTTTCTTATCTCGATTAAAGGAGTTGGCAAAAAGAGTGCTGAGGATATCATGAATGCATTTAAGACTGAAGAGAAATTAATCCAATTCATGAAAGACCATCCAGATATAGATGTTCACAACAACGACAGAATCGATGAATTGGTTAAAAAAGCATACGAGTGAGAACTATGCCAGGAAACGAAGGGATGAACATATCAAAAGGAACAATTATATTGATGACGTTCATGATCTTGTTAATTACGACAGCCAGTGCAGCAGTTGCATACACAGTCGGAGTTAAGACCACAGTTGACAGAATAGATTGCGATTTAACCGATGTGAAACAAACTCTGAAAGAAATGCAACCACAAATCACTGAGAATGAGAAAGATGTCGCAGTGATCATGGCGCATTATGAGAGCATCGATTTAAATATTGAAGATATAAAAGAGCAGTTGAGATCAAGATGACATACATATCAGCAACCGAAGTGAGGAACAGAAGTGGAGCACCAACGTCTTTAATCACAGATGTTCAGATAACTCAATACATCACAGAAGTAGAAGCAGAAATGGCGCGATGGATTAACACAGCATTCACTCCAAAACAAACCATAGAAATAGTGGATGGAAAAGGAACTTCACGAATGTTCACCAAGAAAAACCCACTTCTATCAGTCCGAGCAATGACCTTGAACGATTCCACATCAATAACTCCTTCTTATATCGACTGGTACAAACCAAGCGGTAAAATGGTTTTAAGCAAGTCTGCAGAATCATCAACATATACGCAAGGCCATCAAAACACATTCATAAAATACATTTATGGAATGGTTGAAGAGACCACAACAGATACAACCCTTTCAACAGCATCAACCTCAGGAACAACAGTGAGTCTAACAGTTGCAAGCATAACAGGATTTGCAGATGAGGACTGGGTGGAAATCTACGGAATGGATGGAAACAAAGAAGTTGCACAAATAAGTGGAACTCCTGCAACAAGTACGATCATAGTTGATCAACTGGTACAATCACATGCAGCAGACAGCGTAATTGTCAAATTACAGATTCCAGAACACATTAAAACCTATATGCTCATAGAAGCATCGATTTCAGCAGCAATTAACGCCATAGGAGCAACTTACACGTTTAATGCGAGTTACTCATTAGGCGACCTGCAAGTCACGAAAGGAGTCCCTTATACGCACTGGAGAGAATCTGTTGAAAAACTACTCAAAGAAAGGAATATGAGACAGTCAAGGATAAAACCAAGACCATCAATATTGGTGGACTAAATGAGCTGGGACGATACAAAAGTAGCAGAAGATGACTTTTTGTCAGCAGATTGGAACTCAATGGTCACAGACCAGAAAACCAGAGCGAAACTTGCAACTCCTGAAAACTCAACTGGAGCAAGCTGTTCTTTAACAGATGGTGACGCAGACAGAGTATATACACTTTCAAATACTACGCTTACACAAGCAGGCGGTTTTTTTGTTTATGTAAACGGATTATTTCAACATAGCTCACAAATTACAGTCACACATGCAGCAAGTGCATCAACGATACAATTCATAGATAAACTATGGGATGCAGATGTAATAAGCATCATATACATGACATAAGGGATAAACATGGAAAAGAAAATAACATTCTTAATTCTGGCAATTATGCTGAGTCTTTCAGTTGTAGCGTTAGATTTCAATCCGAGAGGAAATATTGACATGAAAGATTACTACAATATGACTGGTTTAAATTATTTTGAAACATTCACGATGATAGGGAACTTGCTTCTTAATTCTTACAATATAGTTAATGGAAACTACATCAATGCAACTTATTTCTTCCAGGACGGAAGTGCAGTTCTTACTACTGAAAGCAATGACTCGATGAAGGTTTATGTAGACGCGCAGGATGTTGCAGCAAATACATCAATTAAAAATTATGCAGACAACACATTCATAACTCAAGCAAATGAAGGAAATCTTAATGTTAATAGTTCAAGTTACTGGGATAATCTAAGTACGCCTTCCGATATTAATGCAGGAGACATAACCGATGATGGAACTTATTTAACATCATATTCAGAAACAGACCCTTATTGGACTGGCAACCAATCACTTTATACTACATTTCCTTATGTTATTTCAGTAGGTAATTGGTCAGATGATAAATCAGATTATACTACCACTGTTTATGTTTCTGCAAATTATTATGATAATACTGAAATAGGTATTTTATCTTCTGCTCTAATAGCCGGATATACTATTGCAGACGGGGTTGTTAAATCTTATGCTGAATCATTAGGAAATTGGAGTTCTGATAAAAGTGATTATTATACGAGTTCACAAGTAGATGATAAGGGTTATTTAATAACGTCAAATTTATCAAACACAACACCAATAAGTCTCACAGGAACAACGTATGGGTTAACCAACTGTTCTGATGGTCAGGTTTATTATTTCAATTCATCAACAGGGGGATGGACGTGCAGTTTTTCAACAGGCGGCGGAGGAGGAACTTCAGACCACGCAGCTTTAAATAATTTAGATTATGCGAGCGCAGGACACACTGGCTTCGCATCAGACAGCAATGCTGCAGGATGGATAAATACAAGCACAACAACTTCAACAAGTCTTGATGTTGATGTGGGTGGAGATGTTTATATTGGTGATTCTGATGCAATACAAAATATTTATTTTTACGATGGTAGTTCAG
>Ga0075116_10001309_pt1 | contig 11401 bp, 14 predicted proteins | sample AntAceMetag02UKC_FD_69786 | JGI IMG/M metagenome (GOLD analysis project Ga0075116, IMG submission 69786) | Saline lake microbial communities from Ace Lake, Antarctica- Antarctic Ace Lake Metagenome 02UKC | ecosystem: Environmental > Aquatic > Non-marine Saline and Alkaline > Saline | place...
AAATAAAGAATGAAAATATTAATAATATTATTAAGACATAAAGGTGGAGTAGGTAGAGTAGTAGAAAATTTAACAGATGAAATGAGAAATTTAAATCATAAAATAAAAATATTATCGAGAGAAGATGATTTAAAATGTTTTTCATTATTAAAATCATTTAACGCTTTTAGAAAAGAATTTTCCAATAGAAAAGATTATGATATTTTATTTACACAAGATTGGAGCATGGCTTTACCATTAATATATAAGAAAAATCATTTCTGTTTATTTCATGGCTTAGAAAAATCAAAAATATCTTCAATACTTCAAAAAATGGTAGGTAATATACTAGGGAAAAATCTTTTTGTAGTAGATGATAAAATGTTAGAAATATTTCCTAAAGCTACAATTGCTCCAAACGGTATATCTAAAATAAGATTCTTTAATCAAAATAAAGAAAGAAAATATTTAGGATGGATTAAAAGAGATTATGATCTAATATCAGAAGAACAAGTAAAAGAATTAGCAAAAGAAAAAGGATTAAAATTAAGTATAGCAGAAAATATAGCACCAGATAAAATGAATGATTGGTATAACTCATTAAAAGCTTTCATAAGTATGCCACCATCATATTCTGGATTTAATATGTGTTGGGGTGAAGCAATATTAGCTGGAGTTCCAGAAGTAATGGGTAATAGTTTCGGAGTTGGTATAGAAAATATTAAAAAAAATGTACCATCAACTAAAAAACAAGCTAATATAATATTAGATAAATTTGAACTGAAGAAAAATGAAATTATTTAAAAAACTGTTTAAGAAGAAAGAAGAAATTATTCCAGAAGTAAAAGAAATTATAGAAGAAACACCAACTGGCCTAATTTGTGAGATGTGTAAAGAATCTATTTTTGGAGAACAAAAGATTAAAACTTTTGCTGGAAAGAAATATCACTTAAAGCCATGCTTTAGAAATTTGATGAAACAGGGCAAACTACAAATGAAGGGATATTAACAAATCTTTAAATAGTAGTAATTCTTATATTTAGTATGAGAAAATCTGGTAATAAAGGCAAGAAAGGAATTTTAGGCAAATGCCCCAAATGTAATTATAAACAAAGAATTAAAACTAAGTCTATGTTTGTATGCTGTTCTAACTGTACTTTAAAATCTTCGAGGGCTAAATGGCTAAGAAAAGTATAATATTATTTTTCTGTTTTATATTTTTGATTAGCTTTGCTAGTGCTTTAGACTTTGATAATGTTAAACCTTATAATGAAACTACTAAAACTTATGAAGTAATTAATTGGTTTGGTTTAGGAGAAACTTTAGCAGAAATTAAATTAATATCGCCACTAAATGTTCAAGTTGGACAGGGATATAATAAAGTAGCAGAATTTGCTTTATATAATTATAAAGCAGATTATAAAGATGCCTTTTCTAAAATAGATTTTTATGAAGCTAAAGATTTATCAAAATCTTTAGAAAGAACTTTTGATTATAAATATAAAACTTTAATAACAGAAGAAAAGCCAATTTATGAAAATATTTGTACTCCAATAATTATGGAAAAAGAATTAGATACAAAACTTATCTCTAATATTACAACAACTTGTAAAAATGAACTTATTGGTTATAAAAATATAACCAAAGATGTTTGGATTAAATTTAATGATGTTACAGATTTACCAAAAGATAAAAATATGTTTATTATAGGAATATTTACAAATGTTAAAAAAGGGGATAATGTAGAATGGATTCCAACTTTCTTTGGAGAAGAATTAAAAAAATGGGCGACTTGGACAGAATCATTAAATGCAGATTTGGTAAATTATTATAAATTTGATGATAATAACCTTTCAGATTCAATAGGAAATAGCGACGGAATAGATATAGAAACAACAAACACAATAGGGTTAATAGAAGACGCTAGAAATTGGACTACAACCTTAGAAGCACAAGTTTATACAGAAAGTTTAGATTATACAGGAGACCATTCAATATCTTTATGGGTTAAATCAGAGTTAGACGGGCCTTCGGCCAGTTGGATGTCATTTTATACTACTGGTGACACAACGAAATGGGGATTTTTATATAATTATGGTTCTGATTATATAAGAGCATATCCGGTTTCTGGTGGCGACTGGGATGTAGATTTACAAACTGGTGATTGGATTCATATTGTTGCAACTCAAACACAAGCCGGAACGGTTACGTTATATATAGATAATACAATTTTGGGAAGTATTGCAAATGTTAATACACTTGGAACAAATCAAACAATAGGCGGAATGAATATAGGCGGAAACCCAATTTACGGATGGGCGGGAAAAATAGACGAAGTGGGAGTATGGGATAGAGTATTAACAACGGGAGAAATAGAACAACTATATAATGAAGGAAACGGAATAAGCTATACAAATATATTCGGAGTAGCCCCAAGTATAACGTTAGTCTCTCCGGCAGATACAGCAAACTTGACTAATCCAAGCGTAACATTTCAAACAACTGTAACAGATAGCCAATATGTTCAAAATGTAAGTTTATATTTAGATGGAATTATTAACGAAACTAAAACTACTCATGTAAACGGGAGTTATTCATTTAGTAAAACTGTAACAGAAGGAGAACATAATTGGAGTACATTAGCTTTCAACAATCAAACAATATCTAACCAATCTTCAACATGGACTTTTACTTATACTAGGCCACCAATATTAGTAACTTTAGTTTCCCCAGTAGATACAGCGAACCTAACCTCTTCAAGTGTAGATTTTATTTCTACAGTAACGGACTTTTCACAAGTAGAAAACGTAAGCTTATATTTAGACGGAATTTTAAACGAAACTAGTACTACTGGATTTAATGGAACTTATACTTTTAGTAAAGTTATAGCAGAAGGAGAACATAACTGGAGTATTTTAGCATATAATGATGGAGATCATTTAAACCAATCAGAAACAAGAACTTTAAATTATACTCAGCCACCAATTTATATAGATTTGTTAAGCCCAACAGACGCTTCTACTTTTGAATCTCCAACAGTTAATGTAAGTTGTAATGCCTATAAAGCAGAAGGAGTTACCCAATTAAATTTAACAATTAATGGAATAGTAAATAAAACAGTTGTTAATACAACAACCGGCCAGAATTTAAGTATAGATGGTAATCTTAATTTTGCAGAGGGAAATTATAACTGGAGTTGTTCAGCATTAAATTTAAATACTAGTGCAACTAGTACAAACAGAACTTTTACAGTAGATTATGCAGATACAATATTTACTTTATTTACTCCAATAAATGATACAACAATAAATAATTATTCTATTGATTTTGCTTTCAATGCAAGTAATGTTAATGAAATATATAATTTTACTTTATATATTGATGATGCTGTTAGTGAAACTTTAACAGATTTTTCAGCAACTGGAAACTATACAATTAATAAATTATTATATGAAGGAAATTATACTTGGTTTATACAAGCCTTTTCAAAAGTTGGAACTATAACCAATTCTACAAAAAGAACTTTAGAAGTATTATATCCAACTCCTAATATAACTTTGTTATCTCCAGCAAACGATTCTACCTTTTTAGTTAGCGAAGTTACATTTATTATTAATGTTAGTAATATTTTTGGGATTGGAAATGTAACATTATATTTAGATGGAGTTATCAATGAAACTAATGTATCTATATTAAATGGAAACTATACTTTTGTTAAAAATTTATCTAGTGGATTCCATACATGGAAAGCAGTTGTTTATTCTGCTTTAGGTAAAATAAATATTTCAGAAACTAGAAATATTTCAGTTCATACAATAGCCCCAACTGTTTCCGTAACAGCCCCAACTGGATTACAGGATTTTATAATTCTAGGACAGAATGAAACTTTAAATTATAATATTTCAGAACTAGGAGAAAATTTAACAACACATTTAGATAGCTGTTGGTACGATTATCCAAAGACGGAAAAAAATATATCAGATAGTGATTTTATTAGTGCTACCTATTGGAATATTGCTAATGGAACTATGACAAGTTCTGTTGGAGAAAATGTATTAAGAAAATCTACACTTTTGCCTTCTAGTATTACTACATTAACAACAGTTTATGCTACAAATGCTATGATAATATCTGATTTTTATGAGGGCATTCCAGATTGTATAAATGTTGGTTATGGTAATTATGGAGCTTATAGTCATTCAGATTATGGGCATTATGCCTGTGTAAGAAATGATAATAAGAGGTATTATTTAATAAAATATAATTCAGATGGTACTTTCACATCATATAATTATACAACAGATATAAACTGTTCTGAAACTTCAATAAATTTTACTTATGTTGCTGGGAAAAATAATTTAACAGTTTATGCTAAAGATGAATATGGTTTAATTGGAAGTAATACAACAACTTGGAGCTATATTTTCGAGAGTATAAATATTACCTATGATTCAGAAATTTACGAAGGATCTTTAGATGAGTTTACTTTAACTACTACAGTTGATCCAGCTTATGCTATTACAGAATCAATATTTGAATATAACAATACTAATTATACAACAAGTGTAATTTTCTCTGGTGGAACTTACTCTATAAGTTCTAGTATATCAGCCCCAGGAGTTGAGGCAGATACAAACTTCTCATTAAGATTTTATATAAAAGTTGGTGGGGTTTACTTTTCTCCAGTAGAATATACACAACTAGTATTAAACACAGATTTTGGAGCTTGTGGTGTTGGTGATGATTTACTATTAAATATTTCTTTGGTAGATGAAGAAACTAGAGCAGATTTACTAGGTAATATAGAATTAACAGCAGAATTATTAGGAAAATTAGATAACCAAACTGTATCATCAACTAATATAACTTTTACCAATGTTACCTATGGAGAAGTTTGTTTAACTCCAACTCTTGCATGGGATAATTATTATTTAGATGTAATAATTAGATATGAAGCAGATAATTATTCAGCAGAATTTTATAACATACAAAGTGTAGATTTATCTACATACCCAAAAGATTTAACTTTATTTGATTTAGCATCTACAGATACAACGGAATTTTTAATTAAATATCAAGATGACAGTTTAATTCCAGTTAGTGATGCTGTTGTTCAATTACTTAGGTTTTATGTTGGTAGTGGAATTAGTGAAGTGGTAGAAGCTCCAACAACATCTGACATAGGAACAGCCATAGTACATATTGATTTAAACACTTATGGCTATAGTGCGATTATTGTAAAGAATGGAGAAGTGTTAGATGTTTTTGATAATTTGGTTTTCAATTGTGAGAATGAATTAGCTGGACAATGTACGGAAAACTTATTAGGAAATATTAATCCTCAAAATATAATTTCTTCGGAAACTTTAAATGATTTTACTTATACAATTATAGAAGTAAATGAAACAATTACTGTAACTTATATTATTCCTAGTGGTTCTCCAGATACAATAAATATTTTTATGAAACAAACAGATACTTTTGGAGAAGAATATTTATGTAATCAAACAATTGTTTCAAGTGCTGGATCAATAGATTGTTCTTATAATGCTACAATTGGTGATAGTGTTGTTGAATTATTTGTTAAGAGGGGAGATGTTTTAGAAGCTAGTAAATCTTATATTGTGCCAGAAGCTAACGGAGTTGATTGGTTAGATAATAACTTCTTTATAGTATTCATATTAGCTTTAAGTGTAATAGCTATGGCTTTCTCTAGCCCAGAATTTATAGTAATAAATGCAGTAATTGTTTTATTATTAGCTGGTTCATTATGGCTATTAAATGGTTTGAACTTTGTTATGGGGCTTGGTAGTTTAATATGGTTAGTAATTGCCGCTGGAATATTAATAGATAAATTAGCGAAACAGGAGGACAGATAAATGGCAGTTGATAGTATAAAAGATTTTACTGTTCAATGGATTATGGTAGGATTACTATTTTTTAGTTTAATTAGTTTTGCTATAACTTTTACTTATAATAATAACCCTAATGGGCTTGGTGATAATAATCAAGTTTTTAGTACATATGAGGATAATAGTAGTACTATTTTAATGGAAACTAAAGATAGTGCTAACGCCATTTTAAATATATCTTCTCAAACAAATCCAGAGATAAGCGATTCTGGGAGTAGGGATATAGTAGCTACGGCATATAAAACTGGAAGTAATGCAAGAAGTAATTTTCAAAACTTTATACAGTTTTTTCAATGGATTATAGCTGGTGAAGTAGGAAAAACTTTAGCTGTAACTATTGGTGGATTATTTGCATTAGTATTAGCTTACTTCATACATAAATCAATAAGGCAAGGTTCTTAAAATGCAAAAATTTAAAGTTATGAGTGATTTTAATGGAAGTGTTGGGGCTATGCCTTTGTTAGAATCTGTAGTTACTGCTGTACCAGTATTTTTCCCAGTAGTTTTATTTTGTATATTTTTACTTGGAACAGCTAGTTCTTATTTTGCAATATTAAAAACAACTGGGAAAAAAAGGTTTTGGCATAGTTTAACTGCTATGAGTTTTGCAACTTTCATTTTATCTTTAATAATATCTGGAATGAATACAGCGACTACAATATTTGTTAATGGGTACTGGATTGGGTTCTATATTTTAATGACTTTGGTTTCTTATTTTATGTTAGCTAACTACAAGTAATTAATCACTACTACTATGTAGTCAATGACTACATAGGTTTATATATTATTTTTAGGTAATCTAATTATGAAAAACACATTGTTTTTGTTAATTCTTGAAAGGAGGACTAAATTTTATTAAAATATCATGGAAGCTAAAAAATTATTGGGAGCTATTACTAGCGTAATGGCTGTTGTAATTATGGTAGTTGTTTCTGCATTAATTGTTGGAACTCTATTGGCTAATTCTGTATTTTCTTCAATCACAATTATAAATGTAACAGCTCTTCAAAACAGCTTTGGAGCATTCGTAACTGGATTAATTGCTTTCCTAGCAATAATCGGGACTATTGTTGGTGTTGTTTGGTTAGTATCTTATGTTAAGGAACTATTCGACAAGAAAAACGGATTACAAGCAATTACAGCATAAGGCTGTAATATTACAATTGGAGGACAGTAAACCTCTTTAACTCAAACTGGATCACTAAGGAAAATCTTCTTAGAGTGGGTGAAAATCCCACGTTTTCTTTTTTTACATATATTTATATACTTTATTATTAATTAATAATATATGGGAGATGATAAGCGAAGGAAAAGTTTTTATTTAAAGAATGATAACGCAGATAAAATAGAGGCTATTGCTTATGAAGAAAAGGTTAGAGAATCTTCTATTGTAGATAAATTAATTGAGGAGATGGAATAATGGCAGTAGCAGGATTAGAACCAGCTGTTAATGTTCTTAGTGGTGGTTTTGGAAAGATAGCCACTTATGCTTGGGTATTAATTCCTATTGTAGTTATTTTTGGAGCTATTGGAATTGTTTGGTGGATCAAGAAGATAAAAAATAAAAAATCCCAATGGTCGCACACTTTATTAATTTCTAGGGTTTTATCTAATGGAACGGTTACAAAAGAAGTAGCCCATAAAATGAGAAGATTCCCTGTTATAAAGAGGGCAGATGTTTTTGAATTAGAAAAACCTGTTTTAGGCGGGTATTTATTTCCAGAATTAGCAGAATATACTGGCAATAATGAATTTTCAATTGTTTTAGATACAAACAATAGAATTTATATAAATAATGGAAGTTTTTGGAATCCAGATAAATCTTGTCTTATGGTTAGTGCTAAACACGCTTCTATAGATATTAGTAGGGCAGATTTACAGGCAGATTTTCAGAACATTAATAAAACAAGTAAAAGAATAGAGTGGAGTGAAATAGCAAAATATGCCTTTATGTTAATGGCTATATTATGTTTAACTATTGTTGGAATTGTTGGAATACAAAAATGGGGAGAAGCACAACAATGGAAAACTACAGAAGCACAGGCCATAGCCTCAACTATGGAAAATATGGCCTTAGCTATGGAAACAATAGAAGCTACTGTTAATACTCAAAAATTAGAGATACTTCCAATGATGAGAGAAATTTATAAAACTAAAAATATACAGGGGATCATCAATGAAGAAATTAACAGCAGTTAAAATAAAGAAAGAGAAGAAAATAAAACTTACAAAACACCAAAAGTTTCTAGTAGAAGAATTTGAAAAAGGGAATGTGATTAAAGTATTTGATAAGAATGGAGAGATTAAAAATGGAGAATAATTTAGAAACATCAGTTGAAAAAATCCCAACAGTTGCATTTTTTATAGATTTAATTTTCTTTGTAGTTGCTTTTTTTTATTCTAGTAAAGCGTTTATAATTACATTTTTAGCAATCAATGTTTTATTCTTAGGGGCATATATTATTATTAAGAAAAATTTATTGATGTTTGAAGCTATGTTAGGAACTCAAAAGATGGCTAGAGGCCTTAATAAAATGTTAGGTGGATTATAAATGGGAAGATTTTTAGAGAAATTTAAGAAGGGAACTAAGAAAGCTGGTGAGGGCGTAGAAAAGATAAATAATAGCGATAGATTAAAACCAAAGGAACAGATGGATAGCAGAAGGTTTCATAAACAAAAATCCCATGAAACAGATGCTTATGGAACTGGAGAAGATGAAGAAATTATAGATGATTATGATGAGTTTAAAGAAGATAATTATAATGATGAAGTTGGAGTACAACAGGCACAAAAACCAGAATCTTTTCACCATTTTATCCTGGAAAATCAATATAGGGATTTAGAGGAAGATATTAGAGGCTATAAACAAGTTTATCAGAAAGAAACTAGGGATTGGAAAACAAAAAGAAAAGATAAGCATTGTTTTACAGATGAAGAAGCAGAAGATATTTTAAGAACAGCCCAATCCCATCTAGCAACAGATATTAAACTTGGATTTATTAAAAAAGAAGTATTTGGGGATTATATGAACGCTTTATATAAACAATTAGCAAACTTATTCTTTAGTATTGCAGAGTATCGTTATGGAAGGTATAATTCCTTTGATAAGAATGGAAATTTAGAAAAAGTTAATTATGATACTCAATTTGAAATGAAACTACAAAATAAAAAGATATTCTTAGATTTATTTACTAGAATCCAGGCTAATTATTCTAGATCAATACAGGGCCAAGAAAATAAATATACACATGAATCCGTTAAAGGCCAAGAAAGTTTACAGGGTACAGATAGAGATTTTAGTAGAAATAGGAGCTATAATTAATGGTAGATGGAGAAATAAAGGTATTCAATCCCAATAAAGAAATAGCCACTAATATTATCCTAGAAATATTAATAAGGCACAGAGATGCCATGAAACAGGCTAGAACAGGGGAGCTAGTTGGGGTTGCTATGGAACAGATAAAAGATAATGATAGAAAAATTAATCAAGTTAGGGCTTTAAATTTAATAATTTCTTCTCAAAGGGAAATGATAACTGTTTCTAGGCCTATTACATATTTTAGAAGTATGCAACTTTGGAAGAAACAAAATAAAACAGATGAGGAGATGCAAAAAACTCCTTTTGAAGAACATAAAAATGATTATAATGATATTAAAGAATGGCTAGATTTTCTTAGGCATTGTGAAAATGCTATTATAGAGGCAGACAGAACACGAAGCATTAAAGATGATTTTATGATAAGTAGGCAAACCCATGAGGGAGAGAAAAACGAATTAACTCCAAACTTTTATGAGATGTTAGAAGATTTAGAAAGCTCCTATGAACAAATTTATTTATTAATGCTAACTAATAAAATTGTAAGTGCTGGGATTGAAGAAGATGAGGAATTAAGTTATAAGCAATTAGAAACGGAAGCAATTGAAAGGGTGGTTACAGCATGAATTTAATAGAAATTATTGGCATTTTATTATATGTATATTTCTTTTTATTGGCATTTTATGTATATTTATTTTTACCTAATTCTATACTAGGACTTACTTTCATATTTTTATCTGGGATATGTGCTACTTTTTCTATAATGGTTTCTATGAGAAAACGGAGTTAAAATGTATAATAACAATAATGTAAGAAGAAGAACGATTTTTCCCAGTAAAGAAAGCAAAAAATTTTATACTTATTGGTGGACACATAAAGCATTATGGGGATCATTAAAAAAAAGGTTAGAAATAGATAAAGATGCTTTTATTTTAATTACTGGAAATACAGGCGACGGAAAAAGCCATTTAGCTGGTGGGCTTTGTTTTAGACACGCTTTAAAAGAAGATAATTTTATTAAAAATGATGGAACTAAAATGTTTATTCCAGAGGAAGATTATATTATTGATCCAGAAGAATTTGCTTATAAAATGATAACTTCGGAAGGCAGAGTTTTATGGGGTGATGAGTTTTTGAAATCATCAGATAGGCAAAGCTGGTATGATCCAATAAATAAAGCAATTGTTCAAAGGAAGAATACCAACAGGAAATTAAAGAATATTTATTTTGTTATACAGCCTTATGAAACACAGTTCAGCCCAAAGTTAGCTAGTCATTTAACGCTTTGGATTTGGGTAAAAAAAAGAGGAGTTGCAGAATTATATTGCAGAATTGTAGGGAGAAAAGGTGGGAAGGGTTTAGATATTGAAAGTATAATTGCTAGAGAAGATAGATATAGAAAAGAGAATCCTAAAACCGATTTTGTGCCTCCAACTATTCACCCAGAGTATGTTGGAAGAATTGCGTGGGGAAAATTAACAGCTGGGCTAGAACGACAATATGAGGAGTTAGTATCAAAAAAATCAGCCGTAGGAAGCCTCACAGACGAAGAAAAAGAAAAATATGGCATAAAGGTAGAGAGGAATCCAGAGGAAATTGTTAAGTTTGCTGTAGAGAAAATAGCTAAGGGAGAAATCAAAGATAAAAAAACTTTATGGAATGCTTTAGGAGAATTGGAAGAAACTAACGATAAGAAGATTAAAATGTTAAACTTTTATTTAAAGCTAGAGGGCTTTGATACTTTTGGAAAACTTTTCGATAAGAGTAAATTGGAAATGGATAAAATATGGTAAAAACACAATGTTTAAATAGTAGTAATGGTATGAATTGTTATGGCATTAAAAGATGATCCAACAAAAGCTAAGAAATTTCTATTAAAAAGAAAATTGCCTATGAATTTTAATATAAAAAGAATTGAGATTATAGAAAATGGTGTCAGATATTATTTTAAATCAAAAAAGTTTTCACCGAAATTAAGAACAAGAATAATTTTAACTCCAAAAAATACATATGTAATGGAAACATATAGAAAACCAACAACAAATACTATTCATATAAAATATATTAAACTGTCTGATTTATCAAAAAAAGGAAAATCAAGACTATAATTATTAAACTTCCCTAGTTTCTCTCATCATTTCAAAAGTGCTTAACGGATTAACTTTTAACAAGTCCCATCTTTCTAAATACTTA
>Ga0075116_10001310_pt1 | contig 11398 bp, 27 predicted proteins | sample AntAceMetag02UKC_FD_69786 | JGI IMG/M metagenome (GOLD analysis project Ga0075116, IMG submission 69786) | Saline lake microbial communities from Ace Lake, Antarctica- Antarctic Ace Lake Metagenome 02UKC | ecosystem: Environmental > Aquatic > Non-marine Saline and Alkaline > Saline | place...
AAGAAAAAGAAAAAGAAAAAGAAAAAGAAAAAGAAAAAGAAAAAGAGGTAAAAGAATGAAGGCAAAACAGAATGGTAGTAGAGGGTATGAGTGTAAGCAAGGCAGAAGCATTTGCATCAAAAATGAGAGGTGTTGTAGCTACTACTAGAGGGATTACTGTTAAAGAAGTTATAGGAAAGCCATCCTTTTGGGATAAAGGCATAAAGCATATAACAGGGCTTTTTAAATAAGTGTAAGCCCCAATTAAGGGGCTAGGGGTAGAGAATGATAGTAATAGAATTAGATACGAAATTAGAAGAGAATGTCTTTAAATGTGCTTCATGTTGTGTAGGGAATGATGGATCTGATATAACATGCCATGATTTTGAAGTAAAACATAATTTTCCATGTTGTGCTGAAAATTGCCATCATTATATAGAGATAGAAGAGAAGGAGGTAGAGCATGATTAGAATATTATGGATATTGATAATATTAGGGACATTGATGGCTACTTTAACTATAAAATTAGATGCTCAAATATCTCCTATCATGGGCATTGAAATTGGATATAACATAGTAAATGGATTAAGCATAGAAGATACCCAAGAGTTATTAAAATATAATTATGACAATAGTTTATTTATACAATTAAAAACAGGTTTAAAAATTGGGGCATTAAGAATAATAGGTACTTATGAGAATACTCTACTTTTAATTAAGATAGATAATTATAGGCCTATACAGGATAGATTTGATATTGACATTACTTATGACATTGGAGATTTTAAAGTTGGGTTTAGTCATTGGTGCACTCATCCAGTTAAAGACCAGAATGATAAGAGAACTATTTTATTTAATGCAGGGAAAAGATCAATTTATATAGCATACTATAAAGAGTTTTAGAAGGAGATAAAATGACAAGAAAAGAGTTTTTAATTAAAACAGGTACTACAGAGATATACACTTTGTTTACTGAAAAAGAAAGTTTAGAAGCAGTTAAGCAAGAGGGGTATAACCTACAATATGTTAGAGAGCAGACAGAAGCTATTTGTTTAGAAGCAGTTAGACAGAATGGGTATAACCTACAGTATGTTAGAGAGCAGACAGAAGCTATTTGTTTAGAGGCAGTTAGACAGGATGGGAATAGCTTACAGTATGTTAGAGAGCAGACAGAAGCTATTTGTTTAGAGGCAGTTAAGCAAGAGGGGTATAACCTACAATATGTTAGAGAGCAGACAGAAGCTATTTGTTTAGAAGCAGTTAGACAGGATGAGTATAGCCTACAGTATGTTAGAGAGCAGACAGAAACTATTTGTTTAGAGGCAGTTAAACAGAATGAGTATAGCCTACAATATGTTAGAGAGCAGACAGAAGCTATTTGTTTAGAGGTAGTTAGACAGAATGGGAATAGCTTACAGTATGTTAGAGAGCAGACAGAAGCTATTTGTTTAGAGGCAGTTAGACAGTATGGGAATAGCCTACAGTATGTGGCTATAATATTTGATTCAGCAGATGTTAAGGAATTAACTATGCTACAGATAGAAGAAAGACTAGGATATGCTATAAAGGTGGTTAAATAAATGGCAGATATAATTTTTGCAAATGGTATAATATACAAACAACCAAGAGCAGGTGCTCCAGATTTTGTAAAGGGGGCACTATCATTTAAAGTAGAGGAAGCAATAGCATTTTTAAAGGAGAATGAAGAAAATGGATGGTGTAATGTAAACTTATTAGTTTCAAAGGCAGGGAAGCCTTATGCTGCATTAGACACATGGAAACCGATTAGTAGCTATAATAGCACAGCTAAAAATGTTAATAACAACTATGTTAAAAGTAATAAGTACAATGGTAGTGGTAATGAAGAAGATGATATATCATTCTGAGGAGAGAAAAATGACTACTGAAGATAGAGTGTTTAACTATATAGATGAATTACAGGATAAAATAACTGCCTTAGAAGAAGAGAATAGAAGATTAAGAGCATTGAAAATAAAAGAAATAAATAATAATATAGGAGATTTTAAGGGGGTACTTAGAGGACTAAATAGTTAAATCATGGTAAAATAGAGGGTAAGGGGATAAAATGACAGAGCAAGGAATAGATTTAGTAGATAAGTTTTTACAGAGAGTAGATATCAAGGGTTCAGAAGTACCAGCATTTAATTTAGTGCTAAATGAACTTTTCCAAGAACGTGAGGCTATAAAAGCAAAAGCTAGAGAAGCTGAAACACCTAAAGTAGAAGCTGAAACACCTAAAAAGTAAATGTGAGGTTGCCAGTGATCCTGTAAAACTGGATAATTTTATAGACTATTTAGTAAAAATTGTTTTGACAAAAGCTAATTAGTGTTGTACAATGGAAGTAAGGGGTAGCTAATGACAAACTGGAAGAAAGAAATGCTTCAGTTGAAATTAACTGAGAAAGCAAAAAAGCCTATTGATAAGAATGCTGTATACTATAGTGCAAAAGAAATAAAAAAGGAGCCTGTAAATGGAGCATAAAATAAAACGTATAAAAAAAGTTATAGAAAAAGTAGATGAAAGAATTGCTGAATTACAAAAAGAGTGTGAAGAATGTAAGACTTTATCAGAAAAGAAAGCTGTGCAAATGGTGATAGGGAGTTTAGTCTCCTATAAAAGTGGTATGCAATTTGTGCTGGACATATTATTGGAGGAGGATTGATGAATATAGCTACAATAAAAACACTACAAGGAAAGATTACAAAAAAGTTTAAAGTCTACACATCTTTTCAATTAAGCCAAGGGTATAGACAAGATAAAACATTGTATACTAGCCTTACTGTTTATGATGAGATTCATACCCATAGGACCCATAAAACATTTGTTTCAGCAGTAGAAGAATTATCTCAATACTTAGATATGACAGAGCAACAGTTTAAGTATGAGACAGCAAAAGTACAGGCAAAATATAAATTAGATAGCCTTAAATCTGCTCGTGAAAGTATTTGTGATGAAATAGCAGAATTAGAAGCTACTATACAAAAAATTGAGCTTAAAGAGGAAGGGTTATGAAAAATTACAAATTAGTTAATAGTAAAGATAATCGAATAACAGATAAGCTAAAACGCTTAAGTATAGATTGCAGTGAAATATCCTGCTCTAAAACTTTTATATTTGTATATGGCGACACAATGGAGTATGATTATAGCTCAACTTATGAATCAGTTGCTGACTTTGAAGAAATAACACAGAAAGATTTCCTAGCCCTTCCTGAACCGTTTAAGGTTGGTGATTATGTTAAAGTAGATACAGGGTATAGTGGGTTTTTTTTCTCCAAGATAAGAAAAATTTTAACAAAGCGTTATAATGAGAGGGTTGTGTATTTTGATGGGCTATCTGGTCTGTATGATAGGAGTAGCATAATTTTAACCAAACTAACTCCAAAACAAATAGAGGTATTAGAACTATGAAAATAACAGTAGAAATGATTAAGGATCTTCGGAAAAGACATAAAATAACCCAAGTTCAACTAGCAAAATCCTTATTCCATATAAGTAAGCATCGGATTGCAGATTGGGAATGTGGAAGAAGAAATTGCTCTCCAATTATTTGGTGGGCTATGAAAATGACCTGGGACCACGAGGACATATGGGGGACAGATGAGCCATCATGAAAAAATAATACATAAATATCCCCCTAGAGATAACCAGAAAATATCTATAGATAATACAGTGGATGCTTTTATGGGCACAGGATTCTATGGTTTATTGTTAGAGATGAGTTTAGGAAAGTCTAAAGTATCTCTTAATGCTGCTGAGATAATGAAGAAATATAATGCTTTAGACAGGCTAATAATTATTTGTCCAAAAGCAATTCAATCAGTATGGTTAGAAGAGATCCCAAAGCATACTCATTTTAAAGCAGAGCCTGTGATATGGGAGAACAAAAAAACTAGGAAGCAACAAAGGTTAATAGCAGGGCTGTTTACTACTGAGTTTCCAATTTTAATATTAAGATTGGAAATGTTCCAGAAGAAGAATAAGATACTAAAAACTTTTTTGAGTAGCTTCTTTGAAAAAACAACAATGATTATTTTGGATGAGTCCAGTAAAATTAAAAATGTAGCAACTCAGCGTACACCAAGGTTAATTGAATATACTAAGGATTCTGCATACAGGACTATTTTAACAGGAACACCTTGGACAGAGAGTCCCTTGGATATTTTCAGTCAGATGGAGTTTCTACACACAGGATTTTGGTATAAATACACTGGAGAGTGGAGTATTAAGATACTAAAAAAACATTGGTACTTGTTTAAAAACCGTTATGCTATTATGCAAGAGATTAGAGTAGGGGAAGGAAGAACTTTTAAAACAATAGTTGGGACACGTAGAACTGAGGAGATTGCCAAAAAGATCCAGAAGCATATTACTCAGCAGAAAAAAATAGATTGGTTAGACTTACCTGAAAAGATTTTTCAGACTTTACATGTAGAGATGGGAAAAGAACAAGCCAAAGCATACTCCACTTTAAAAGAAACTTTAATATTGGAGCATGGGGATGAGGTTTTAACTGTTCAATCTGCTGTTACGTTATTAACAAGGTTAAGACAAATAGCAGGAGGATTTTATCCAGAAACAGGAGAGCCTATTGCACCAAAGCTTGCAGGTATAGAGATGTTAATGGAAGATGTTTCAGAATACCCAGGAAAAGTAGTAATAGCAGCTTCCTATGTTGCAGAGATAAAGGGAATAGTAGCTGCCCTTACAAAAGAGTATGGAGCAGACCAAATATGTACCTATTATGGTGGAACTAAAAATCGTGATGAAGAGCTAGTAAGGTTTAAAGAATCAGCTAAGTTCTTGGTCCTTAATCCACAATCAGGGGCATATGGGCTTAATTTGCAGTTTGCAAGTTTAATGTATCTGTATAGTAGACCCTACTCCTATGAGCAGAATGCTCAGCTAGAGGATAGGATTCACAGACCTGGTATGAAAGGGAATGCAGTATATAAAGAAATAATCCATGATGGGACAGTACAGGAAAAGGTTATCAAAGCATTAAAAAAGAAAAAAGATGTTGTTGATAAGTTCAATGAGTTGACTTTGAAGGAGTTTTTAGGATGAATGGAGTAAAAATAACTATAAAAATAGAGAGTGAAAGCTCTCCGTGGATAACAATAGAGAGAATCATAACTAATAAAGAGTATGAAAATACAGAAAGTGAACTTCGATATATAGGTCAGGAGTTTATAAATAAAATGAGAAAGTATGAAAAGGTTAATTAAATATATTATGGAGATTATATACCTGGATAAAATAAAGCTTGACAAGAATAGTAAAAAGAGTTTATACTAAAGTTACACTACAGATAAGTGTTAGGAGAGAAAATGAAAGAAGTATTAGAGAGAATATTAGTATTAGATGCAACAGCCAAGTCAGAAGATGTAGACCTTCTTATAGCTAAATTAGAGAATGCAAAAAATCTATTAAAAGATGTTTCAATAAAGTCTTTAGAGGCAGTTGTCAAGCATTTTAAAGAAGAGTCTAAAGAATTAAAAACCAAGGATCTTCTTGAATGGATGAATGAAAATGACCAAGTGGAGTTTGAAACTGATGATTGTAAAGTTTCTATTAAAACATATGTGTCTAGTAAAGTAATAGATCCAGAATTAGCATTTGCATGGCTTAATAAGAACCAGTATGGTGATTTAATCAAAGACACTTTAGATTTCCCTAAAGGAGAATTAACAAAAGAAGTAGAAGCATCCTTAAAAGAGATGGGATTATCATATATCAAAAAATCTGGTATTCACCCACAGACCCTTAAAAAAGTAATAAGTGATAGATTAAAGGATGCAGAGGAGCTTCCTGATGAAGATACAGGGTTTAAAATATCTTATTATGATGAATGTGCAGTAAAGGAGAAGTAATGAATATATTATGTAGATTAGGTATTCACAAGTATTCCTCTTCTAGTATACATGTTATGCACAGGGGGAAGCATAATACAAGAGCATTAGTGTGTATATGCAGAAGATGTGGTAAGGTGGATTATTTACATACTAGAAGAATAAAATAAAGTGGTTAGCCTGTACCATTAGCTAAACAGGCACACAAGGGCAAGAAGCTTGAAGGAAAAGTACTCATAATTGAGTGGTCGGGGGTTCAATTCCCCTCTTGTCCATTATCTTAATCGCATGATGGGTAAAAAGGTGGCAACCTTAAAATGTAGTTTATATGTTGATTGACTGGCAGGAAAGACTGCCAACTTAGGCCATTAGCTCAGTGGTAGAGCAGTGGATTCCAAATCCATGTGTCATAGGTTCGATTCCTATATGACCTGTAACCCTTAATATAGGGTAAGGAGAAATAAGTGTCAGAAAAAGAAAAAGAGTTGGTGGTAAGTGAAGAAGTGAAAGATTTAAGTATTTTTGCTGTAGAGGAAGGACAAGAGGAACATTTAGCACAAGATGAATTGGAGATGCCTTTTCTTAGACTTGGACAGAAAATGACAAAAGTTGAAATTGATGGTTTAAGCCCTGGAAAGTTTTTTAACACTGTATCAGAAGAGGTCTATGGAGACACTCTAAAAATACAGGTTCATGGTTATTTCCACAATTACACTAAATGGATGGGTCCAAAAGGTAATGGGGAGTACAGAGGATCAATGTCAACAACAGAGTTCAAAGAGTTTGCAAAGACAGCAGAGCCTCCTTTAGAACAAGAAGGTGGGGATATGACTCACACAGTAGAAAATGAGGCTTTGAGATATACTGCTACTCATAACTTTATTGTATCACTTCCTGATTATCCAGAAGAGGGAATAATGATCTATCCACTTTCATCCACAGGGTGTAAAGTAGCTAGAAAATGGAACTCTTTAAACAATGCAAGAAGAGTTAATGGCAAACCAACTAAGAGGTATGCAACAGTTTGGGAGTTAGTAACAAGTGGTTTTGAGTCTAAGGGCTTTGCTTACAAACAAGTATCTAAAATTAAAGCAGTAGGATGGGTTACTAAAGAGTTATATGATTTTGGTAAGTCTTTTGAAGAGTTTGTTAAGTCTATCAAAGAGCAAGGAGTTAAATACGCTGATGAAGGTACAGCAGAAGAAGCAAATGTATCTAATTTTTAAAACTAGGGACTTCGGTCCCTTTTTCATTTAAGGAGTAGACAATGGATAGGTTAGTATATAATCCTGCAAGATATGATAATAAGATTTCAGAAAGGTACTTTAACTTAAAAATAAATGCAAGTGGAGGTTGGAATAACTTAGAAGAAAAAGAACGTAAAATAGAAGTAGCTTCTTGTTGGGATGGTTCCACAATATATACAGATTTAACAAGAGGAGAGTTTATGGAACTCTCTGGAGCATCAGAAAATAATGTCTCTTTAGGAATTAAAAAAGGGAGATCCAAATATAAAAACTGGATATATTCTAAGGAAGAGTATTTATCAGAAGAGGAGTTTAAATGGCAACATTTTTGAAAGTTTTAATAGGTTATATTTTAGGCGTATTTTCAATGGTGATGATGGTTGCTGTTGGAATAATTCACGGTTAAGGGAGATAGATATATGAATAGAGAAGAGATATATTTACAAATTGATAACAGTGATGATTTACCTGTTACATGGGCTGAAGATAAAATATATGATACTGATGTCATGTATATACTTGCAGAAAAGGCTAATAAATTATTAAAAGAAGCTTATGAAGTAATATGGCATTGTTTTGATAAAGCTGGAGTTTTTGAAGAAGATATAGAGGTAGCTCGTAAAGCAGAGAGGTATCTAAAGGAGCTAGAAGATGGTAGATTATGAGATGGGTAAGTTAGCAGAAGAGTTAATAGAAAAAAGATATCCTGTGATTTAAAGGAGCTAGAAGATGGCAAATGAAAAAACATTTCAAACATATTTTATGAAGTTACTGCCTCATGGCTATAGGACTTCTCTTGTTAATGGATCAGGATTTCCAGACTGTTTAGCAATACGTAGGGAGGAGCATTTTATGGTGGAGTTGAAGATGTTGAACATAGGACCATCTGGAAATAAAATGTTAAGAGGGCTATATAAACCTTCCCAATTGCCTTGGCATTTAGATTATTTATATAAAGGTGGAACACGATTATACACCATATTTAAGCTAGATGGCAAATATGGAATTATCCATGAGAATATGGGCTATATTAAAGATGTAGTAGCAGGGTTAAAATATTTAGATATGTGGACTATACCTAGCCCATATACTTATAGAGAGTATAAAAGCTTAAAGGAGCTAGTAGATGTCTGTTTCAGGTAGAGAGATTAAGTTTAGAGCATGGGATGAATTAGAACATAAGTTTTACTATTTTACATTAAAAGATTTATTTGCAGAAGGTTCTGAAACAGAATTGTGCGAATTAACTTATGGTAAACATGTATCACAAAATACAGACTTTCCATACAAAAACATAGAACAGTACACAGGATCAAAAGATAAAAATGGTGTAGATATTTATGAAGGTGATATTGTTTTATTTAATGGAAAAAATGAAACAGGAAAAAAGGTAGTGTTTGAAGAGGGCCAATTCTACCCTATTTGTGATGCCATTAAGTATAGTAGAAAAGTAGAAATAATCGGAGACATGCAGGAGGGAAGCCATGAAAAATAGTTATCCAGTATTAAACGGTAGTTTTATTGCAATAGATATTGAAACTCATGAAGAGATGGATATTAGAAAATATGGTCCTGGATCTCATAGAGGGTATCTTACTGATGATCCATCTGAAATATTGTGTATCTCTATATCTGATGCAGAGAACGATTTTTGTTTACCTGCAAGTAAAGAAACCTTTGACTGGCTTATTTCAATAGAAAATAAATATCTGTTTGTAGGGCATAATATACTTTATGATCTAGGTTGGCTTTATTATGAGGATTTTAAACCTGCCAAAGTTGCAGACACAATGGGATTAGTTAAAATGCTTGATGAAGATAGGAGACCAAGGAAGGGATTTCCTAAGCCATACTCTTTAGATGCATGTGGGAATACTTATTTAGGAAGCCGTAAAGAAGAGGATCAACTACAAATATTATGTGACAAATACCATTTATCAGGAGCACCACAGAAGCATCTTAAACAACTTATTGAGCTAGGGCACAAGGATATTGTGTATAGCTATGCTAAGAAAGACACACGACTCACATATGACTTATATGCAAAACTAATTCCACGAATAGCAGAGCAAGACTTAACTTTAATATGGTCCTATGAGACTAGGTTACTTCCTATATTAGCAGAGATCAATAACAAAGGAATTAGAATAGATGAGAGTAGAAGAGAAGCAGTCTCTATTGAGTTAGGAAAAGAAATTAAAATATTAGAAGAATGGTTATTTGATAAAGCTGGAGGACCTTTTAAAGAAGGATCTGGAAAACAACTGGAAGCTATATTTACAAAGTTAGACCTTCCTTTTAAAAGAAATCCACCTACTGAAAATATGTTAAAGAAAGATCCTACTGCTAAAGGTAATGCCTCTTTTGCAGCTCCAGATATGCTTCCATATGGGGAAGAAATAAATGAGGATTATTTTCCTCATGTTTTAGTTTCTTACAGGAAGCTAAAAAAGCTTAAAAAAGATTTTATTGATAGGTTACAGGACTTTATTATAGATGGCAGAATCCATCCAAATGTAAATCCTTATGGGACTAAGACAGGTAGACCAACATGTAGTGCACCTAATGTTTTTCAAATACCTAAGAGGGGTAGAGGGAAAGAGCTATGTAGAACATTGTTTATTCCTGAAGAGGGGCAAATATGGTATTCTATGGACTATGCTTCAGAAGAGTATAGAGTATTTGCACATTATGCTATAGGAGCAGGATCAGATATTTATAGAATGAAATATAATACTATTCCAGGATATGATATGCATGTTGAAAATGCAAAACTAGCAGGGTGTGATAGATCAAAAGCTAAGACAATTGGGCTTGGGGTACTGTTTGGAATGGGGGCTACTAAAATGGCACAGAACCTTGGTGTAGGTGAAAAGAAGGGAATGGTAATTATAGATAAGTTCCATGAAGTAAACCCATCTTTCAAACAAACATCTTATCATGTTTCAAATGTGGCTAAAAGTAGACACTGGATCAAAACTATAATGGGCAGAAGAAAAAGATTTCCTAAAGGTGAAGGGGCTTATAGAGGGCTTAATTTTCTTACCCAGGGAAACAGTGCCGATCTAGGTAAAGTAACCATCGTGGAAGCATATGAGGCAGGGCTATTAGATAAAATGACCTTCCATCTATGGTTATATGATGAATTTAATCTGTCTGTGAAGCCAGGAGATGAGTATTTAGTTAAACAGTTTCAAGAGATTGCAGAAACATGCATAAAGTTTAAAGTGAAGATGCAACTTGATATAGAAAAAGGACCAAATTGGGGAGAGGTAGTGAAAGTATGACAATAGAAGAAGCAAGAGAAGTAATTGGTAAGTATAGAAAGTATGAAAAAGAAGGTATTAAAATGACAATAGGATATGGAAACATTCCAAAAATTATACAGGCATTTGATGTAATGGAAGCAGCCATATTAGATTTAAGCACCTGTGAAAGACCAAGGGGAGTGAAATGAAAACATTAAGAAAGACAGCAAAGGTAGACCTACTATTGGATCTATTTCCAAAAGTAGGTGATTGGGTAGCATTAGAAGATATATATAGCTTAACAGGAATTGCAAATTACAACACTTTAAAAGCATTCTGCTCATATATCAGGAAAGCAAAGCATATACCAGAACAGAATAGAGTTAATCTTAAAATAAAAGATGGTAAGTGTTGTAGGCACCAATGGGAAGGGGAATAATGTTTATAGTCTGTGATGATTGTGGGGAATGCTATGATGAAAAAGACATAGCATTTGATAAAGAATTAGAAGAGCATGCATGCCCTGTTTGTAGGCATGTATTTAGTGAAGATAAAGTAATATTTGATGGAGTATTCCACAGGGCAAGATTTTTATTCCCTACAAATTAGTGCTTACTCATTTCTTTAATTGCAAGGATTAGTTCAGTAGTTGTATTTGATATCATGCCTTGCGTTTTTTCATGACTCTGAACTAAGTTTTCAAGAGTAACTTTTATTTCTGTGATTGCAAGTTGCTTTGAATTATCACTTTCTTGCAATACTTTAATATCTCTTTTCATATCTGTTATTTCTTCATTCCTTCGTTTAGTTACTATTTTAGTTGATACAGAAATAGCTGTGAACAACATTCCAAAAATTGTTAAAACTAATACTATCTGTGTTAAGTCCATTGTCTCACCTCTATCCTTATTTGTTAATTGTGAATGTAAAAGTCAAAATTAAAGCTAATATTACATTTAAAGCAATTGACCCAACTGTTACTTTTTCTAAAAAGTTAATCCTGGAGTAACATTTCACTAATGATCCCTTCAATATCTGAAAATCCAGTGT
>Ga0075116_10001313_pt1 | contig 11393 bp, 25 predicted proteins | sample AntAceMetag02UKC_FD_69786 | JGI IMG/M metagenome (GOLD analysis project Ga0075116, IMG submission 69786) | Saline lake microbial communities from Ace Lake, Antarctica- Antarctic Ace Lake Metagenome 02UKC | ecosystem: Environmental > Aquatic > Non-marine Saline and Alkaline > Saline | place...
CAGCGGGACTCTCCTGTAAGTTTCTAAAATCGCTATATGTAGCACAAATCTGGTCGCCGTCCATCTGTAAGTTTATACATTCCATTATTTACCCCTCTATCAATTTAATTTTCATCTAACTACGTTTATACATATGAGGTGCGTCTAATCTTTTTCTGCCCATAAGTTTAACTCTAGTTGTTTGATACGCTTCAGACTCTTTGCTTTTATCCCCCAGATAGTGCGACCTCGCCAGGGTTCATCGTAATTGACTTTTATCAGACCTTTTTTAATCAGAAGGATTTCGCCCCGATGCCCAAAATTGTCAATTACTCTATTCCCAACCTTTAAGGCCATTTAGCAGAAGCCGCGACCATCTATTATAGTTCGGCCACATTTCATACATCTTAAAGTTGTTACTTTAGTTTCCTCGTCGTATGAATGGAAAGCTAAAGTTCCGTTGCAACTAGGGCATTTCGGCCGGGAATATTCTCTGGCGAATTCCACGAAATCTTTAATGAAGAAGATAGGGAAATGTAATACTGCCCATATGATTTTTAATACTTTCATATTAGAGACTTCCAATAAGCTACCATCTTCCGGCGGGGCATCATGGCTAACTGAACTTGCTCGTTTTGCTTCCCGGCCTTCCATCCTGTATCATAAGCATAGCCTCTCAAAACTTTGACTTTGCCTTTAAGAAAAGGCCCGATTTTATGAAACGGCTGAGTAGCTGCCATTCGCATCTGACGCTCTGCCATGTTAAAAACCGGCCGACTGTTCTTGAAAATATCTAAAAATTTCATAAACCTATCCTTTCCTTCTATGCTGAAGGAGACATTTTTCGGGGGGCATTCGTCGGCCCGGAGCGAACTTTACAATAATAGACTCCATCTTCTGGGGAGATTCTGTAAGGGTTCTGGACTTCTTGAAATTCCACACAGGGCTATTAAAATACTTCCAAAACAGAGACCCCTTCCCTCCCGGATTAAACTCATTCCAATGACAAAAATACCGCATTTAATAATCCTCGTCGGTGTAGAGGTCGTCTTCTACTTTTCGGCTTTCCCGGCTATACAACGCCCGGATAGATCCTTGAGCCCGGCTTAACTTCTCTGCCATTTCTTTTGTGTCCGTAGATCGGTAGTACTTTAGGATGTATTGAATCTCTTCATCTGTAACTTTAGGGCCTTTAGGCATCTGAGCCCTCCTTTTCCACAGGAACATAACTTACTTTCCCGACACATTCGAATTCGTCGCTATATGGCCATTCTTCAAGGTCACAATCTTCCGGGCAATCATCAGTATGCTCATGGTAGTTCTTTTTCTCGTCAGTAATTTCATAATGAGAAACATGAGCTATTCCTGCTATATAGTTTCGCCCAAGAGTAGTTTCTTCTGAAATACCATAATCCGGATCATCATAATTTTGCAGCCAAGCTTCAGCCTCTTTGAAAGTACCAAACACCTTAAACTCATAATCAGCAGCATAAAACGCAATAAACTTATCTTTCATCATTTTCCCCTTCTTTATCTATTATACTACGCCAAACCTATTTGTCAAGTTTTATTTTCCTAAAACCGGCACTTCGGGGTCGATCCACACTGGCTCATAGGTTCCTGGTTTATAAACTGGGTTATCTATATCCCCATATTTTCTTTTATATTCTGCCGGGTCTTGGTTAAACAAAGAGTCCATCTTACAGCAGTCATGGCACGCGCAGACTTGGCAGGGGTGCTTGCCAGTCTTTTCACCTTCGATGTCTCCACCGTCTATGTCTCCAAAATATTTACAGCCGGGGCCGTGTAATCGTTTCCCGTCAGGAGGCCCCGTCCGGTAGAAGAGGCATCTGTAACAATCAGCTTGCAGATGTTTAAATTTTATAGGTTCTATAGAATAAACCCGGACTTGAACTCTACTGAAGCACGAAGGGCATACAGCACTCTTCCGGTCATATAGAGTTTTGCATTCTTGGCATTCTACTATTTGTGATTGAGATTTCGCCTGGTCTACTTGCCACCTCTCGAGCTCCTGGTCACTAATAATAGCTGCAGCAAGTTTATTTAATGCCGCTTTATTAGGAGCCCAGTTGTGTTCCCATTCATCTTTTACTTTTTCAAAAGCCTTATCTAAAATACTGCCATTTTTTATACTAAATTCTTTGAAGTCATTTTTAAGAGAGGTTTTTTCCGGCCGGACCCTGACAGATTCCTTTTGAGTTTCACGATCCCTAACAGTCTGGAATAGATTAAATCTTAAACACATTTCTGTAACGAAATCTTCAGCGGTCATAAACCCTCCCAATAGCTTCAAAGATCTTTTGAGCCACAATAACACTAATACTGTTCCCCAAAGTTTTATATCTCTGAGTATCTGATATTTCTACCTGTTCGCCTGTTTCGTTTATTCCGTATTTTGTCCAGTCGTCCGGGTAGTCTTGTAAGCGCTCGCACTCTGTAGGGGTTAAACGTCTGATTATTGTATTATTTATTGCATAATTATCATGGCCGCATCCATCATGAGCCCGTAAAGGTGGTGCTATATTTCTAAGCTCTCTTTTTCTTGATTGTCCGGAGTCTGAGAGTAAAACAGTAGGAACTTTATCAATTCTTGAAGCTTGAAGCGTCCCGGTTTCTTCAATCTTGGTTGAATATTGTTTTGAAAAACATCTTTGAATAGAAATAGTAGGTAAATTACCGTGACTTTGTGCTCTTAATGTTGGAGCGTTTCCGCTTGTATTCTCTTTTATGCCTCTTGATAAATCGTCAAATAATAAAACACCGTGTTTATCTCGTGCCGTGAGTGTAAACATGGGTTCATCATTGTCTTTTATTATTCTACCATTTTGATGTTTTACCGCAATATCAGGGGTCATTACTGCCTGTACACAAGTCCGCTGTCCGTGATTATCTATTCCTTTCCAGTAATTAGCATCGATACAGTTGGCGCTGAAAGTATTCTTTCTTTTTGCTTCTCTGATATGTGATATTTCGGGTTGACGTTCTCCTGCAGCAGTGCAGATAAAGAAGCACCTCTCTCTATTTTGCGGAATGCCTGCGTCGACAGTGTTAAGGACCATGAGCTGGACTGCATAGTTAAGTCTCCTAAGTTCGTCCAGAATAACTCTGATGGTATTTCCCCTATCGTGATTGAGTAAGCCTTTAACGTTTTCCAGCACCATATATTTAGGTTTGTAGAATCCGGCAAGCCTTTTGATCTCAAAGAAGAGAGTTCCACGAGTATCATCGAATCCTTTGCGTTTTCCGGCAATGCTGAAAGACTGACAAGGAAATCCTCCAGTAATGATATCAATCTTTCCATGTTCATTTCCGATTTTTGTAATATCTCCGAGCTGAATAGACTCAGGGAATTGATATCTGTAAATCCATTTTGCATATTTATCTACCTCCGAGGCATAATGCTTTTCTATTTTGAATCCGGCTCTTTGTGCAGCAAGACTAAATCCTCCTATGCCTGAAAACAAGTCGAGCATATTCACATGAACGCTCCTTCCATAAAATGTTTATGTAATTCATTTTCACTTCTTGTACGCCATTCTAAATTATTCATGCAGGGGTTAAAGGGGTTACAGTCTAAATGGTTTACTTCCGGCTTGCAGTCAGGATTCGGCAGAAAATGTATTGCTACTAATCTATGTATATCTACTGTCTGCCTATATCCATATAAACAAAGTCTTACAGCAAGGTAGGGTCCTTTCCGTTGCCCCCGCTTCCAAGGTTTTAATATCACCCCTGATTTATTCTTCACCCGGCCGAAATTACTAACTTGATACGGCCAGTTTCTATTTTTATATTTTACAGGAAGCCACCGCTCCGTCATAGATCTTCCCTTATTGCTGCCCTTACTTGTTCTTCAGAAGGTTTTATATCCGTACTTGCGTTTAAATATCCTTCAAAATTGCTTTTCCGGAATAATGTTTTCGGCCGGAGATATTTAGATTGCTCCGAATCTTTCCAATCATTGTACTTATACAAACAGACTCTTTTACAGTCTTCTACCGTGAATCCGGCACTAATACGGCTTTCTATGGCTGTCAGGTTGTCCTTATTGAGCTTGTAGCCTCGTTTTCGGCTGTCTTGGGTTAATAGTTCATTGAGGTACTGTAAGACTTGCTCTGCGGCTGATTCGTTTTTACTGCCGGTATTATATTCTTCCATTGAAGCCCTCATTGTGGAGCTTTTAGATAGGTATTCATCGAGTAAGTCATGAACTTTTTTACAGACAATATGTTCACCGTCCATTTGAATAACTTCTTTAGCAAGAGCATAGGCTACCATTTCGGCCATTTTATCCGGATCAACTTTCAGGTATTCAGCAAGGTCTTCTATACTTTCTGATAGTCTTGGGTCTACTTTCTTGGCTTCTACATTTTCTGCCGCTGTTTCTAAAAATATAAGATACAAGCCGTAACCTTCAAGACCATACTCTTTTATCATTTTTCGTGATTCCGGCTCAAACCTTAATGTTGTAAAATGTTTTAAATACTTCACTTCTTCCCTCTTAAAATCCCAAATCTTCCGCAATCTTCAGGATGTCTGCCGGCGTTTTGGGCCGTCCACATTCATGGCTCATATACCGGCAGTAATTATAGAAATTATCATAGGTTAGGTCAGTAAAGTCTCCCTGCTGTTTCAACCCTTTTTTATCGGTCGTAATACAATCAGTTTTAACCGTTTCCGCTAACTCTATGATCCGCATAAAATCCTTAAAGGATATCATTCTCTGTTCTGCCGCCACCCAGTAATTGGATATTCCAACACTCTAAGGCGGTCTTGCTTCTTTTCGCTCCGTCCTGCTCCCACCGGTCTTGCTTGAGTTTTCCCATAGCATGAACCTGTTTCCCTTTTACGAGATATTGGTTCAGATTTTCTGCCTTCTGGCCGAAAAGAGCCATATCAAAAAAGTGAGGTTCTTCGATATAGTCTTCACCTTGCTTCTTCCGTTTCGTTACGGCCAGAGAAAAAGTAGATACTGCTACCCCTGCATTTGTGTATTTCAGTTCCGCGTCTCTTGTGAGCCGGCCGATCAAATAAAAACCATTAACATCTTCCATTAAACTAAACCTCTCTTATTATTATTTTTTTATACCCGAGCTGAAGGTAGGCTTCTTCTAATGCGCCAGGCTGTTTTTTAAGCTGCTCGGGGGTTGAATCATCGTCAACTGTCATTGTTATTCCTTCTGCAAATTTGACAAAAGCTCCAGACACCCCCAAGTCACAAGCTTTTAAAAGATCGTTAACACTCTTCCCCGCATACGGTTTTAACCCTGAAACATAGAATACCCTTTCCATTATAGGTTACTCTCCATTATTTCTTTTACTAATTCTTTACACTTTCCCGGGTCCCCGCCGATATTCATTTTATCATTACACTTTAAGCAACAGGTGGGTTTTCGGTTCAGGGGGTGATCTATTATTTCGTCCCCGTATATGCTTCGGTATTCTTTGCCTTCTGCGATAAGATGGGCAAGTTGCGGAGTGCCTTTACAGAAGACACTTGATCCGCAACCTTGACAGATATACCCATATTTAGCATATATGGCTTTCCGCTCATCTTCTTTTTCAAGCCTGTTCATTTGCCCTCTAAATAACTTATATCCACTCCGGCCAATCTTAGTTCATCTTTGATCATATCGATTGTTCCGGATAGCTCTATAGAATCCATATCTGATATAGAATCTACCGTTACTCCGTATTCATTTGTAATGTCCATAGAGCTTACAAGCATACGATAAGTTTCATCTTTTTCTTTTCTGCCGATTTTCCTCCCAGGAAACCAATGCTCTGAAAACCTTTCAACAAGAGCAAAGAATAGACCTCGCTGTCTATCTCCCGGTTCTTTACCCCAATTCTCCAAGGTTACTGTTTGGTGGTCCATGTTTGCGGCCGAAAGGTAAGCCCTTAAAACCCCCGGAGAAGGAACATTGATACAGAGGATATCCATATCTTTATATTTATCCGGATTATTCAGAATATCTTTTTTGTTAAGGACTTTGCCTCTAAGTCTAATCTTTTCCATGTTTTAATGCCGACTCCGGACAGCACATTAATTCTTTATAATCTTCAAACTCCACAACAGGTCCACTCATGTTTAAATGATCAACCACTCCTCTTCCAAAAATAGGGTGTTTTATTTTGTCTCCTATTTCAAATAGCCTTTTCACAAAGTCCTCCTGAAATGGTAACAGGGTATAGATCCGAATGCCGCGGCCTTATTCATTTTTGATTCATCACATTCTCTGAACTTATATTTACCGTTCTTCTGCAGATATAGGTTCGCCATTTTTAGCGGTAATTCTAATCCTTCGCCTTCTGAATATTTTATTAACCCACCATAGAGAAGAAGCTGTAAATAGTTTGATTTAGATGGTTGCCCTGTTTTTAAGTCGATTATCCCGGGTACATTTTTCCACTGCCGGCAGAGACTAACTCTATCCAAAGTTCCTGAATACCACAACTGTTTATTTACCAGCCGTAATTCAATTTCTTTATGCACTAGCCCTAACTCTTCAGTAGCCTTCAAGTAAGCATCAATATACGGCAGACAGTCTCCAACCTGACCCCAATCCATTACACCGTTGTCGTACTGCTCAGTAAGCTTATGGACGTAAGAACCACGGTCAGACCCTTCCTTCGTGAAGAACTCAAGATTTTTAATGAACCCGGAATCCTTCAGGATAGTAGTAGTAGACGGGACCTCAATCCCGCCCACTGAATATATATGCCCTTCTTCTTTGAAGTCTACTTCAGCATCATATAGCAGTAACAATTTCGTTCACCTTAAATCCCGGGATTTCCCTCTTTGTGTTCTGAAGGGTTTTCGCCAAGAAGTTAAGAGGCGACTGCTTTAGGTCTACATAGGACCCCACTGTTTTGTCTTTTATAGCCCATTCAAGGAATGCGTTAAGGTCTGTTACTTCACCTGTTATTGTGTGTCTGACTCCTTTCTGCTTTTCTGCCGGAGGAATAAAAACTTCAACATCAGGGCCGGCCGCTACTTTTACTTTTTCTACAGCAGCCAGTCTCGCTTTTTCTTTCTTTGCAAGATAAGCGTTCATCTTGCCCTGCAGGGAGCCTTTTTCAGTTATATACGGTTTTTTAGCCTCATTCTCAGCCGCAACCCAGTCTTTATGTACTGCTGAAGCTCTTTGCTTTCGAGGTTTAAAATACTCTTCGATTTCCGTGATCCGGCCGGAAAACAGATCCTTAAAAGTCTTTGCTACTATGTAAGTATCTTCATCATCAACTACTACCCAAGAAGTATCATCTACTGGATCTCCGGCATATGTCATTTCACTGGAAATAAGGTCAATATCCTTTTTATCTACTGTTTTCATTTCTTTGCCCTCTCAAGGAACGCCTTTATGGTAGTTTCCTTTTCTGCCGGGTTCTGGCCGAGATAGAGTTTCAGGCTCCCCATAAACTGAACCATTTCCTCTACGCTATTATTCCTCTTGCTTTTACTAGCCAGAGCCATGATGGTCGGAATGTGCGCCGGGGGTATCCCCCGCTTTGTAGCAGTATTCACAACTTCTACGGCCGCCTGAAACATACTGTTTATGTTGACAGGATCGTGGGAAGGGAAACCTTCATTGACCTCTCCAGATCCGCTCCCGATATCCTGGGGAGGCTCGTCAAAGAGAGGTATTTCTTTGCTATCTGATTCGTTTTCAGGGATTTGGCCTTCCGCAACTGTCTTCGCTGCCGGTTTTGGAGAAGCCTTTGGTGTTCCGCTGTTTCCTGTATTACCAGAAGGACTCTTGTTTCCGGCCGCTTCAGGCTTTGGGGCATCCTGTGCCTTTGGTTTCGGATCATCTTTAAACTTCTCCTTCATTTCTTCGACATATTTATTGTCGTCATATCGCCCTTCAAAGACATCAGAATTAAAGCCTAGTTCTGAAAGCCCTTTTGTCATGGCATCAGTCCTAACTTTCTTATAAACCTCGTTGTCCATATAATAAGTATCTTTAAAAGTATTGTGATTGTAGAAGTTTATTTCGGAGCAAATTGGGAACTGCCCAGTTATCCCATTATAGTTGTAAGAAAAAATCGCACGGTAAATAAGCCTTGTACTCCGATGTTCGGAAGGGTCTAAAAGAATTGTCTCAAAAACTTCTTCTTTTACCGTCCACCCTATCCCAAAAGGGCCAAACATAGCCGTGGCTTGCTTTCTTTGAACTTGAGCGTCTATTGCCGTGTATTGGTATTTCCCTGTCCCAACGTTTTTAGTATCAGCAGGATTAGTTTCACAGACCTGATCCCATAACATCATGTTTTTGATATTACTTACAGCAGTCTTCGTCTGATCCTGCTTAACACCTTTTTTTGCCGAAACTTCCCCCGCCGGGTCAATCTTCTTTGTCGCCATTCTCTTCCACCTTTTCGTAATCCTTCACAGTTTTAATATTGTGAATGAAATACTTACCTACCGATTCCGCAGCCAACATTTCAGCGTATTCTTCATCCGAAACATTGGAATACTTATAAGTAGCCCCGCCTTTAAACTTTACATAAAGGGTCGCCCCTTCATGTCCTATTGAGTCAATTATCGTTGAATTGACCGAAATCATTTCTGGCATATCTTCCTCCTCATTGCCGCTTTTTGTTTTGCATTGAAAACATACGCCATTCTGCCGTCTATAGAAGTTTTTTTGAATCCAAGTTTCCGGGCTTTTTCAGTTATTGCCTTCCTTGTCACCCCAAGCTCTTCAGCTAACAGCGCGGCTCCGTTTAACACTTTTAAGTTAGATCGCTTGGTTTGGAAGGAGGTATATTGAGCTTCAGTAAAGATATAATCTCTGCCGATTTTTTCAATATTCATCCTTCTAGCCCAGGCTCCTACCGTCTGTGTCGAAACGTTCGCTTTCTTTGCAACTTGTTCTGTCGTATACATCATAATCTACCTTACTATAGACAAACCTGTTTGTCAAGCGAATAGTTTAAAAAAAGAGCCCCGAATTAACGGAGCCCAAGGAAGGGAAGGAAAAAGGATGAAAACCTTACCTCCCTAAAACAATATACCTATAACAATAACTACCGCAGAAAGGGCCGTGAAGCTCCATCCTACAGTAGAAACGGTTTTCCAAAATTTAGTTTTCTTCTGTTGAGACTCCAAACATTTCTGCCAGTCCGAGGCTTGCTTCTCTAATGTCGGTAATATCGCTGTTAAGCTCTCTGGCGATATTCCCAATTTCTCCGCTACTTGTAGTAATATCACTGAGGATTCCGAGGCTGCTTTCAATTCCACGTTGACTCGATTCAATTCGTTCTGCAATTTCTGCGAGTCCTGGTTCAAGTTCCCCGATAAGTTCAGTATAGTCTCCGAGTTCGGTACGGAGCTTTCCGATTTCAGCAATAGTGTCATTATATAATTCTGTGTTTGTATCCACTGCTGATCGGTTATACAATGCTCGGCTGATAAAGAAGCCGGCAGAAAACATAAGCACAATAATACAAATAACCATAATAACTTTTTTCTTATCCACATCACTTCCCTTCTTCTTTGTTTTTTTTAACTTCTATGATCGTCCCACTGGCTGCTTTTATCCCGTAGAGGGCTATTACCAGCCCCACAAGGGCCGCAAGGACTACTCCTACTGTAGAAGCCTCTTTTACAACGGCAATGACTCCTATGGCATATACAACGACACAGCCTATAGTTCCCATCGTTTTTTTATTACTTCTCATACCAGCCAGCTTTTAGAGTTATTATTCTTTTACTGTGGACTTTATATTTTCGTTGTTGCGGCCGAATCCCTAGAGAATCCCATGAATAATTACCCTTACCGTCTCCCGCTACAAAGTGTTGGATTTCATGCCAACCAACCATCCTGCGTAAATCGAGCATTTCCAGCTCGTCCTTTTTACAGAGGTATTCAGGCCCTTCTTCTCTTACCTTTTCGGCTGGAACCCCTAAATATTTTAAAGCCTCTAAGGTATTTTCATGCCCGTAGACCCCGAGGTCACACTTCACATAGCCTTTATTTATTAAGATAAGAACTTCTTTAGCAATCTTCTCAATATCCCAATAAAGATTGCTAACTTGCTCCGCAAAATAGAAGCAAAGAAAGAGCTTGCAAGCCCACCCTTCGTAGTTTAGGTCTGAAGAATATTTTAACTCTTCACAGTCCTGCCTAATCATTAGTTTGGGGCTATATAAGCCATAACTGTGCCTTTACTGAGGTCTATAGCTGTAAACTTCCCCCGTAGTATAGTCCCAACAGGAAAGTCTGTACCAGTCATATCAGCCGTAAAGCCTGCAACAGCAGTATTCGTAGTGAACGCCGTAGCAACAATAATCTCGACCTTTCCCCATACTCCAGTATGTGTGGTCGTGTCAGCTATTAAGTCTGCACCATATCTACCTGCTTCTGTTAACTGTAATGATGTAATGTCTGTCATATTCTACTCCTTAATATTGTCCTTTAGTATATTCTAAATAAGATCCTAATGAATCTATTTCAAGGTGAAAATCTATCTCAAGCAAGGCTGCATCAGTAGATCATCGGCCGGATACTGCTTGGTTTGACCGCCAGTTCTGGATATCTTTAATAAATCGTTACTCATATACTCACTCCAAACAAAACATATATTACTATAGAAACAAGAACACTAAAACTTCCAACAACCATTCCTACTAACAACTTCTTTACATCTTTAATGTCAGACTCAATGTTTTCAATGCTTTTTGAATGTCCATTAAAGATCTTTGCCTTTATTGTTCCGACATCTTCAGTTAGCTTCTCTAATTGAGGCTTGCATATGCTGTTGTATACCTTCATCATGTCTTCCATTGATGTTTCTCCTTTGTTTTACTTGATGTTATTATATTTTCTATGTCTTTGTTATATTTTGTGTATATAGTTTCGGTCGATTTCACAGCATTTCTAAGAATCTTAATTTCATCTTCAACACTATAAAGTTCCCGTATCTCGGCCCGAACCTCGGCTTTACGGAGTTGTTCTGTTTGTTCTAGATTATACGCCTGTGGGCTGTAAAGGGGTTCACCCTCTGGGTAGTCCGGCCATCTCCAATTAGGGCGGTTATATTTATCTACTTGGTTCTGAATCGTGAGTTTCCGTAACTTAACAAGAATTTCTTTTGGAGGGCAATTCCATCCTATAATTCGATCGTTTTCTATAAAAACCATTTTTTCTCCTATATAAAATATTCTGATAAAAATAAACTGACAGATATCAGAGAGGCATTACCTCTCGCAATATATCCCTTTCTATCTGAATCAAGCATTAAAAAAAATGAAACAGGAAATATCTGAAAAGCGGCTCCTCCGTATCCTTGAAATCCAAAATACCCAGACGAATATGTTGTTTTAAGAGTAGGAAGGCAAATGCGCAAGTCTGTGATAGTATTAGACCCTACCTTCACGTAACCAG
>Ga0075116_10001314_pt1 | contig 11393 bp, 17 predicted proteins | sample AntAceMetag02UKC_FD_69786 | JGI IMG/M metagenome (GOLD analysis project Ga0075116, IMG submission 69786) | Saline lake microbial communities from Ace Lake, Antarctica- Antarctic Ace Lake Metagenome 02UKC | ecosystem: Environmental > Aquatic > Non-marine Saline and Alkaline > Saline | place...
TTATTAAAGAGATATCAAATGAAGTGATAAAGAAAGTAAAGTAGGTTAATTTTTGCTTATTTTGATGATACAATCTTACTTATGAAATATTCCAAACTTTTTGGCAAAACATTAAAAACTATTCCAGCGGAGGCAGAAGCAATTTCTCATAAACTACTTATCCGGGCAGGATTTATTGATAAAGCAATTTCAGCCGGTATTTATACTTTACTACCTTTGGGTTGGCGAGTGTATCAGAAGATTGAGAATATAATCCGGGAGGAGATGAATGGGATTTCTGGCCAGGAAATGTTTATGCCGACGCTTCAGCCGAAACGTTTATGGAAAGAAACCGATCGTTGGGCAAATTATGATCCACCTTTGTTTACTCTTAAAGATCGGCATAGCAAAGAGTTTGCTTTGGGGCCGACACACGAGGAAATTATTACAGATATAGTCAGGCGCCATATTAACTCCTATAAAGACCTTCCTTTGGCTTTGTACCATATCCAAAATAAATTTCGCAACGAGATGCGGCCAACCGGTGGGATATTGCGGACACGGGAATTTGTGATGAAAGATCTTTACAGCTTTCATACAGACAAAAAGGATTTGGATGATTATTACAATAAAGCCAAAGAGTCTTATTTGAAAATATTTAAGCGCTGCGGATTGGAAGTGAAAGTAATTGAGGCTTCGGGAGGAACAATCGGCGGGGACGTGACACATGAGTTTAATATGCTTTGCCCAACGGGAGAGGATAAAGTTTTGTATTGCCCGAAGTGCGATTTTGCTGCCAATGTTGAAGTATTTGAAAAAGATATTTGCCCAAAATGTAAGAGTAAATTAGTTGAAGGCCGGGGAATTGAGAATGGCCATATTTTTAAGCTGGAAACTAAATATTCCAAAGATATGAATGCTTTCTTTATTGGAAAAGACGGTAAAAAGAAGTTGGTTTGGATGGGATGCTATGGCATTGGTCTTCAGCGATTGATGGCAACAATAGTTGAAGGGCATCATGATAAAAAGGGGATTATTTGGCCAAAGTCTGTTTCTCCATTTGATTGTTATTTAATTGGCTTGCAAGGTTCAGACGAGAAGGTTTATAAAGAATTAATAAAAGCTGGTGTTGCTGTTTTATGGGATGAAAGGGAAGTATCAGCCGGACAGAAGTTTGCTGATGCCGATCTTATCGGTATTTCTGTGAGGCTGGTTGTTTCGGAGAAAACCGGGGATAAAATTGAGTGGAGGCAAAGAGGTGAAGCCAGGACGGAATTATTGACACTGGAAGAAGTAATTAGTAAACTGAAACCATGAAGAAAAAAAATCCTAATGGATTTGCTACAAAAACAGACATTCAAGGTGTTAAAAAAGATATTAAAAATGTTAAAGAAGAACTTAAACACGATATTGGGATTGTTAATAAAGATGTTTCTGGTTTGAAGAAAGATGTTTCTGGTTTGAAGAAAGATGTTTCTGGTTTGAGAAACGATATGGTTGGGTTTAAAGATGAGATATTAATGGAAATAATGAAGATTAGGGATGATAATGCTATTATTGTAGGGAGAAGTGGAATTACACAGGATGAGTTAGAAGATCATGAAGTGAGAATTGCAAAATTGGAAACTAATGTTTTTGCCAATGTCTAAGAAAGCTTAATTTTCCTTTTTGTATAGCCGCTTTTTTTTCATTCTTCAAATAAAATTTCCAGCAATAAAAGTAGTTTTAATAATGTAAAATATAGCTATGCCGAAAATTATTGTTACCCATATGAATCCGGATTTGGATGCGATAGCTTCTGTCTGGCTGTTGAAGCGATTTGGCAGTCCTGGCTGGCAAGAGGCTGAAGTAAAATTTGTTCCGGCCGGAAAAACCTATAAAGATGAAAAAGTAGACTCAAATCCTGATATTTTTCATGTTGACGTTGGTATGGGAAAATTGGATCATCATCAGACTGGGGACGAGAATTTGTGCGGAGCAACACTAGTTTTTGATTATTTGGCCGAAAATGATCTTAGTTTGAAAAATGACGAAGCATTGAAACGGCTAGTGGAGGTTGTCAGGGATATTGATTGGGCGGGATATCTGCGTTTTCCCCAGCCGGACCACGACCGCTGGTCTTTTTTCTTTTTTGAAGAAGGAATTATTTCCGGATGGCAGAGGAAATATCGCCATAAATCAGATGATCATATGGAATGGGGGCTTATTGTGCTTGATGGTGTTTATGGGGATCTGCAGTCTAAAGTTGAAGCAGAAGCGGTTTTGAAAGACAAATCAATTGAGTTTAAAACCCGTTGGGGAAAAGGAGTTGGGGCGGAAACAGAAGCCTTTGGTTTTAAAAGTGTTGCTTTATCTAAAGGATACCCAATAGTGGTGACCAAAAATTCCAAAAGCGGCAGTATTCGCATTAGCGGGTTTGAATTTGGTAAAATAAAACCGAAGGTTGATTTGACAGAAGTTTGGGAAATATTAAAACATAAAGATCCGAATGCAACTTGGTTTTTACACTCAAGTAAAAAATTGTTATTGAATGGATCGAGGGCTAATCCTGACATGATACCAACAAGTTTAAGTTTGAAAGAAGTAATGGAAGTATTGGAAAATTGTTAGCAGGCAAAGGAAAAAGCGGTTAAGCAAAATGAAAAACTGTATTTTCTGCAAGATTATTAAGGAAAAAGTTGTTTGCAATAAGGTTTATGAAGATAAGGATTTTCTAGCTTTTTTGGACATAAGACCGTTAACTAAAGGAAACACATTGGTGATTCCTAAGAAACATTATCGCTGGCCGGATGATGTGCCGAATTTTGGCGACTATTTTGAAGCAGCTAAGAAAGTTGGTTTGGCGGCCAAGAAAGCTTTTGGTGCGGAATGGATCAGCTATATTACTATTGGATTGGAAGTATTGCATTCACATATCAGAGTAGTACCAAGATATTCAAAAGATTTACATGGTCATTTGCCGGATTTAAGCAAATTTGAAAATTATTCTGAACAAGAGATGAAGAAAATTGCCGATGATTTAAGGAGAACTTTAAGAAAATAAAGACATTATTTTTAATTATTAATATTTAATATTTAACATTATTATGAGGGGGGGTGCTTTTAAAATATGCCCACTATAGTTACAGCCAAACCTGGTGATAGCGTTGATCAGGTTATCAAGAAATTCAAAAAAAAAGTTTTACAGGAAGACATTCTTACTTTGGTAAGGGAGAGAGAATATTACAAAAAACCGTCTGTTGTTAAAAAAGAGAAATTAAGGGAATTGAAGAAAAGAAAGAAATGATAAAGATAATAATAAAATCAGAGTCAAGATATCCGGTGGACAGAAAAGGGTTAAGAGTTTTTTTAAAAAAAACCTTGAAGAAATACAATATTGTAGAAAATATTGAAGTGGATATTATCTTTGTAGGGGACAGAAAAATGACGGTTTTTAATAAAAAATATATGAAGAGGGAAGGAACAACTAATGTGCTTTCTTTTCCTTTGCTGGATGATTATAAGAAGAGGGGTAATGAGAGGGGTTTTGTTTTGCCTCCTGATGATGTTTTGAGATTGGGAGATATTGTTATATCTTACCCCCAAGCCCGCAAGGAAGCGATGATTTATAATTTAACAGTAGATGATCAGATAAATAAACTGGCAAGACATGGACTTTTGCATTTGTTGGGAGAACATCATGATTAATTTTCAATTTCTAATTTTTAATTTTTAATCAATGATTAATTTCTAAATTTTTAAACAATATAATTGAAAATTAAATAATTAAAAATTCATTAAAAATTCTAAATTTAAAATTAAAAATTAAAAATTAACCTTGGCTTTTTATCTTAAATACAGACCACAAACAGTTGATGAGCTTGATTTGGAAATAGTTCGTGAGCAAATAGGCAAAATATTATCTTCTTCGCATTTTCCCCATGCGTTTTTGTTCTCCGGCCCAAAAGGTTTGGGAAAAACCTCTGCAGCGCGGATTCTGGTAAAAGCAATTAATTGTGAGCAGAAACCAGATACCAAAAAAAAGAAGACACACACTGGAAGTTGGGAAGAACCTTGTAATAAATGCGAGGCTTGTAAGTCGATTACCGATGGGACAGCTTTAGATTTAATTGAAATTGATGGGGCGAGCAACCGCGGGATTGATGATATCCGTTCTTTGAGGGAAACCATTAAATTAACACCTTTTAGATTAAAATATAAAGTTTATGTAATCGATGAAGCCCATATGCTTACAAAAGAGGCTTTTAATGCTCTGCTTAAAACTTTGGAGGAGCCTTCGGCACATGCGATTTTTGTTTTGGCAACAACTGAGCCGGAGAAAATCCCGGAAACAATAATATCCCGCTGTATTCATGTCAAATTTAAAAAAGCATCAGAAAAAGAAATGATAAGGAGTTTGAAGAGAATTACTAAAGGTGAAAAGCTAAAAGTTGATGATGGTGCATTAGAGATCATTGTTCAAAATACTGATGGAAGTTTTCGAGATGCAGTGAAATTGTTGGAGCAGCTTTCTTTTGATACTAAAAATATTACTTTTAAACAGGCAGAAAATTTAATCAATCAAAGCGGGGAATTTGATTTATCAAAGTGGCTTTTGCTGATTTTGGATAAAAATACTAAAGAAAGCCTTTTGATGCTTCAAGAAGCAATTGATGAAGGAGTTAGCTTGAGATGGCTTGTTGTAAAAAGTTTAGAGAAATTGCGGGATTATCTTTTTTATAAACAGGGAGTGATTTCTGATTTTGGAGAAAAAGAAGAAAAATGGAGACAGCAGGTTGATAAAATTAATATTGAAGCAGAGAGTTTGATTAGTTTAATGAGACTTTTAGATAAAGCCGGTGTTGAGCTGAAAAATGCTGTAGTTTCTGGTTTGCCATTGCAGTTGACAATTATGGAATATGGCAACAATATCAAACATAGAGTATCAAATATTAAAGATAAAGATGAAAAATTAACTATTTCCTCCAATTCGGCGGCCAGACAAATCTCGAAACCCGAAACCCTAAATATAAAGAAAGATAAAATTGAAAAATTAAAAGTTGAAGAGAAAACAGAACCCAGAAGCCCCTCCTTCGGGTCTGGCAATTCCACTCTGCCTATTCGGCCGAGTTTCAAGCCAGATCCTTCGGCGGGCAGGCAGCAGCCAGAGGCTAGTGAAGAAAAGAAAGAAGAAAAAAAGCCAGAAATAGAAGAAGAAAAAATTGACCCAAAAAGAGTTAAAAAAATAACAACAAATTTGAAAAATGTCAAAGATAATTGGGATAAGTTTTTGCAGTTGCTGAGACCGCATAACAGCAGTATTGAAGCTCTTTTGAGAAGTTCCCGGCCCTTTAAAATGGATGATGGTGTTTTGGTTTTGGAAGTCTTTTATAAGTTTCATAAAGAGAGATTGGAAAACGGCAAGTGCCCGAAGGTGATGGAAAAGGTTCTTAAGGAGCTTTTTGGTGAGCAGTTTAAGGTGAAATGCGTTTTGGGAGAAAGAAGCAAGAAACCCCGGCCAAAAACTGGTCGTCCTTTAGGCGAAGAAGCCGGTAAAGAAGAAAATATAATTAAAGACAGTGCTATGCCTGATATAATCAAGAATGCAGAAGAGATATTTATGAAATAAGGAGGTGAAATTTATGTTTAACAAAATAAAACAACTTGGCGAGCTAAAGAAAATGAGAGATCAGGCGGTGACTTTGCAAAAAACATTGGCGCAGGAAACTGTTGAATTTGAAGAGAAGGGGGTAAGAGTTATAATGTCCGGTGATCAAAAAGTTCAATCATTGGAAATTGATGGAGTTCAGGAAGAGAGAATAAAAGATGTGTTGAATAAGGTTTTGAAAAAATCCCAAAAAGCAGCTGCTCAAAAAATGCAGGAAATGAGTGGTGGATTGTCCGGGATGATGGGAAAAATGATGGGATGAATACAATATCAAATATTAAAAAAACATCAATTGGTATTATTGGCGGGAGCGGATTTTACGATCTAGCTAGTGGTTTAAAGGAGATAAAAGTTGATACTCCTTATGGACCGCCTTCAGAAAAATTAGGAATTGGGACTGTTGCCGGGCAAAAGATAGTTTTTTTGCCTAGACATAATAAAACTCACGATATCCCTCCTCACAAGATAAATTTTCGAGCCAATATTTGGGCGCTGCATTTTTTGGGAGTAAATCATATTATTACAGTAACTGCAGTTGGTTCTTTGCAGGAAAAATACCATCCGGGCAGTTTTTTGGTAATTGATCAATTTATCGACAAAACCAAGAGAAGAAATGATACGTTTTATGATGGCCCGATTGTTAGGCATGTATCTTGTGCATATCCTTACTGTCCTCAAATTGGCAAGCTGGCTTACCGGCAAGGCAATAGAATGGGACTAGATATTTATTCCAAAGGAACAGTGGTGATTATTCAGGGCCCGCGTTTTTCAACAGCAGCAGAATCTACTTGGTTTTCTCAAATGGGTTGGGATGCTGTTAATATGACTCAATACCCGGAAGTTATTCTAGCTAAGGATTTGCAAATTGGCTATACGGCGATTGCTTTAGTAACTGACTATGATGCTGGCTTGGATGGTGCTAAAATCAAACCGGTCAACACTGCAGAAGTGGTAAGGATTTTCAATAAAAGCATTCCCAAGGCAAAAAAACTGATTTTATCAATGATTAAAAACTGGCCCAAAAGAATGACTTGTGAGTGTGGTCGTTCGTTAGAAGGGGCACGTTTTTGACAAATGGCGGCTTATGAGTAAGCAATGGAAACTTATTACTAAATCAAAAAAACAATACTACCGTATTTGTATTTGTGGTCTAATACGGGATCTTCCTTTGTTTGAAGTTGGCCCCGGAGTGAAGATTGCAATTTTAAATATTTTAGGAGATACGGAGTTTGTTAAAAAAACAGGGGTTGCTTTGGCGAAAAAACTTCCTAAAGCAGATGTTTTGGCAACTGCCGAGGTTAAAAGCGTTCCTTTGGTTTATGAGATTGCCAGAAAATTAAACCTGCCTTATGTAGTGCTGCGAAAAATTGTTAAGCCCTATATGCTAGGGGCGGTTAAATCAACAGTGACTACGATTACTACCGGCAAACCGCAGGATCTTTGGCTTGACGGTAAAGATAAGAGTTTACTAAAAGGCAAAAGAGTGATTTTGATTGATGATATTGTTTCTACCGGAGCGACGCTGCATGGAATGAGAAAGTTAGCAAAAAAAGCCGGAAGTAAAATAGTTGCCGAAGCAGCTATTTTTACGGAAGGCGATCCTAAAGCTTGGAAAAGCATAATTAGCTTAGGAAATTTACCAGTTTTTGAAAATTAAAAAAAAGATAATATTTATGCGTATTCCAATAGCTGTCCAAAAATTAACTGAATCATTTGAGAGATTGCCGGGTATTGGACCGAAAACTGCCCAGCGACTGACTTTTTATCTGCTTCATGTTCCTCAGGAAATGCTTGAGAATTTTTCTGCGGCAATAGGGGATTTGAAAAAGAACACAAAAGAATGTTCTTTGTGCCATACGGTTGATGAGCAGAACCCTTGCAGTATTTGCGGTGATCCTGTCCGGGACAAAACAAGAATTTGTATTGTTGAAGAGCCGTTGGATGTGCTGGCAATAGAAAAGAGTGGGGTTTATAAAGGGCTTTATCATGTGCTTGGCGGAGTGATTAATCCCTTGAACAATATCGGCCCCCAAGAGCTTTATATTTATGATTTTCTTCCCAGACTGGAGAATAGTGATATAATAGAGGTAATACTGGCAACCAATCCGACAATGGAAGGGGAGGCAACCGCCCTTTTTATTTCACAAATGGTTACCAAAAAACTGCCTCAAATAAAAATCACCCGTATCGGCAGAGGATTGCCCACAGGGGCAGACTTACAATATGCTGATGAGTTGACTCTCAAGAAAGCTCTTGAGGGGAGAAGAGAATATTAGACAAGAGGCTTATAATTTAAATGATGTATGTACTTTTTGGTCCTCCAGGGGTAGGTAAAACCTATATAGGTAGTTTGCTTTCCCAAAAATTAAAAATTCAATTTTTAGATGCTGATGAAATGATTTCAATGAACGAAACTTATTTATTAAGATCAGGAAGATATGATCAACTAGCCAGAGGTAATTTTTTAGTAAAGCTGAGATTAAAAATAGAGACTCTAAGCAATAAATACAAAAATTTGGTGGTTGCAGAAGCTTTTACAAAAGAGCAAAATAGGAGAGATTTTATAAAAAATTTTAAAAAAAATATATGTTTTATTAGAGTGTTAGCGCCTAGATTGGTAGCCAAGAAAAGAACAATAGGAAGATTAACAAAACAAAATCATGTTATAACTGAGGAACTTTTTGATTTTTTTTGGCAGATTTGTGAAAAACCTAAAATAAAGCACAAATTGTTGAATAATTATAGAGTTAGTGACGATAAAATAATTTCTAAATTTCAAACCTTTATTATTAAATAGGTTTTTTTAGTATAATATAGTCAATGAAGATATATCTAACAGCCTCGATTTCTCAAAAATGCAATTTTCAAGATTATTATGAAAAGATTTATAGTTACTTAGTTAAATGTGAGCATAAAATTTATACTGGTAATTTATTTAAAACAGGGGAATATAAGAAGAAATTTCAAGATCAAAATTCGAGAGAAAAATGGTATGAGGAATCAATAAAACAAATTTCAATTTCTGATATTGTAATAGTGGAAATTTCTCATCCATCATCTGCAAATATAGGACATGAGTTAAGTATGGGGTTAGAGAAAGGGAAGCCAGTTATAGCTTTGTTTCGGGAAGATAAAAAGCCAATATTTTTACAAGGATTAAAAGAAGAACGGCTAATTTTGACACCTTATAATAAAGATAATTTGGGTAAAGTTTTAGACATTTCTTTAAAAGACGCTTTAGATCAAATGGATGTCAGATTTAATTTTTTCATTTCTCCAAAGATTGGCGCTTACCTTGACTGGATTTCTAAAAATCAAAAAACTCCAAGAGCGGTTTATTTAAGAAGACTTATTGAGGAAGATATGGCCAAAGGCGGTTATGAGTCAAAAGAGATTAATAATAAAAATAAAGTAAAAAAGAAAAAATAAGTGAAAAATATTATTATGAATAAAAAAAGTGTGAGACAATCCCGTTGCCAGCGGGATTTTTTTTGAAAAAATGAAAGTTTACTTTATTGCTTCACCAAGAGGAGTTAAAAAATTTGGAGATCTTTATAAAAAAGCTTATCAAATAGTAAATGATCTTGGCCATACTAATGTAGATGACTTTATTGTAAATATTGATCCGAAGAAATTTTTTGAAGAATCATATGATTACCGGGTTCGTCATTTTAAGCGGGTAATGAAATCTATTAAGGATTGTGATGTAGCCGTGGTTGAAGTTTCTATTCATAGCATGACGGTGGGTTATATTGTGGATAAGGCTGTGGGACAGGGAAAACAAGTAATCGTTTTGCACGGCACAGATTTTGAGCCTTATTTTTTTAGCGGCATACAGAACGATAAGCTGCAAATATGCGAATATAATAAAGGAAATTTAAAAAAAGTGCTGACAAACGCGCTTGCTATTGCAAAAGACCAGCTTGATTGCCGCTTTACAATGCTTTTGTCTCCGAAGATTATGACTTACCTTGATGATGTTGTTGAAAAACGAAAAATACCCAGATCTGTTTTTATAAGAAATCTTATTGAAAAAGAGATGGGGAGATAGAAATGAAAATCTATTTTACAGCACCATTACATCAATTGGATAGATATTCTATCTACTACAAGAAAATAATTGGTACTTTGGAAGAGTTGGGCCACGAGGTAATACACGATATATTTTCTTATAATATTGATAATGTTTTGACACAAACACAGAAGGAATTAAATGTTTATTACAAAAAATGGTATAAGTATTTGGAAGAAATGGACGTTTGTGTTGCTGATATTTCTTTTCCTTCAACAGTAAATATTGGTTTTGAGATAGCTAGTATATTAAATAGAGCCAAACCAGTAATTGCTTTATACAGAGAAGGAAAAGATCCAATATTTACATCTCCTGAATTCTCAAAAAAAATGATAAAAGTTGAATATACGCCAGAATCGGTATCTGAAGTTTTGCAATGGGCATTGGAGGAAGCAAAGCAGCAATTAAATAGGCGTTTCACTTTTGTTATCAATCCCGAGATTGATAATTTTTTAAAAAATAATTTAAAAAAGAAAAAAGTTTCTTGTTCAGCATACATCCGAAGTTTAATAAAAAAAGATATGGAGGAAAAGAAATGAAGATTTATTTTACAGGGTCACTGCATAATAGGGATATTGACAAAAAAATTTACAGAAGAATTATTAGCTATTTAGAAAAACTTGGCTATACTGTAAAAGCGGATCATATATTATTTCCAACAGTAGATGATTTAGAGCGTCAAACGTTAGCAGATAGGGTAAATTATTATAAAAAGTTAGATCGATGGATTTCGGAATCGGACTTAGTTGTTTGTGAGATATCTTACCCTTCAACTTTAAATATTGGTCATGAGATTTCTTTAGCGTTGGATAAAGGGAAACCTGTTTTAGCCTTATTTCAAAAAAATAGAGATCCAGGAATCCTAGTAGGGATTTCTTCTGAAAAGCTAATACTAGTGGAATATTCAGGCAATGATTTAGAAATAATTTTGGAAAGAGAACTAGCGGAAATTCTAAAGTTACCCGATACAAGATTTACTCTTTTATTGTCAGGAAAAATAATTTCCCATCTTAATCAGATAGCAAAAAAGAGAAAATCCCGTTCAGGCTATATTCGAAGCTTGATTAATCAGGATATGAAAAAAATAAAAATATGAAAATTTATTTTACTGCTTCATTAACAGGCAAAAAAGAATATCTAAATAATTATAAAAAAATAGTTCAATATTTAAAAAAACTAAAATGCAAAGTTTTTTATGAGCAAATTTTCCAAGTTAGTAAAGAAGATATTATGAATGAGTCTCAGGATGAGAGGAAAGTTTATCATCAATATCTTGTAGAGAATGTTGGGCGTAGTGATGCTTTTGTAGCAGAAGTTTCTTATCCAAGCACTAGTGTTGGTTATGAAATATCGCTTGCATTAAGTAAAGAAAAACCTGTTCTTGTTTTATATGACGAAGAAACGGGCGACTGGCCATCGTTATTACAAGCGCTAAAAGAAGAGAAGGTTTTATTGATGCCATACAACTTGGATAATTTGAAAATAATACTAAAAAATAGCTTGGATTTTCTTAGAGAAAGATCTATTGAAAAAAGATTTACGATGCTTATGGCTCCTAAACTATTAAAAGGATTGGAGAAAATTTGCAAATCAAAAAAAATCCCGAGATCAGTATATATTAGAGAACTGATAGAAGAAGATTTAAAAAAGAAACTTAGGAAAAATAGAAAATGAAAATCTATTTTACTGCTATCT
>Ga0075116_10001317_pt1 | contig 11371 bp, 11 predicted proteins | sample AntAceMetag02UKC_FD_69786 | JGI IMG/M metagenome (GOLD analysis project Ga0075116, IMG submission 69786) | Saline lake microbial communities from Ace Lake, Antarctica- Antarctic Ace Lake Metagenome 02UKC | ecosystem: Environmental > Aquatic > Non-marine Saline and Alkaline > Saline | place...
GAGAAAGGAGATGCCTTTTTTCCAGATTGTTGCACTTACGAAGAGGCCGTTGATTTATATAATCCAAAAAGACATGAAAAGGAATGCATTTCTACGATAGAGTGTTTTAGAGCAAGGAATTTCTCAAACATGGCACCAGAGACACGAGTATTTAACGTTTTGTCCATGTGGGATAAATGGAAAAAAAGTTTTGCTTTTTTAGATCCTAATTCTAGTTACGATGTTATTATAAAGGCAAGATCTGACTTGATTTTAAATGAAAGACTGATTTTAAAGAAGCCAAGGGCGAACCAGCTATTTTCAGGACATCATGTTTTAAGTGACTTGTTGTTTTGGGGAGATTTTAAAAGTATGAAAACAACGATGAATATTATAGACGATTTTGAAAGACATAACACGGTATTGGGAGAAACACTGATATGGAGATATTCAAGCATGAGGACATGAACATCGGTTGGTTTGTTGGGGACTTTCCCTCAGCAGCATTCAGGACAAAAGCTTTCGAAGTTTGTCAAAGAACCCATCCAAGGGGTGAGAAATGGGAGGCGCATTATCATAAGGAAGCGACAGAGATCAATCTTTTGATTCGTGGAAAAATGAAGGTTAATGATATTGAGTTGAATTCTGGCGATATTTTTATATTATCCCCATATGAGGTTGCGTCAAATATCACATATATCGAGGATTGTGAGATGGTGATTATTAAGACCCCATCAATTCCAACAGACAAGTTTGAAGCGGAGGATTAAATGGAAGATAGAATTTTCAGAAAAGATTACGACAAGAGCAAATATTTTGTAGCGACCTACTGGATAGAGACAGTTGAAAAAAGCGACCTAAAAAAGGCTGCATGGGCATTGGCTATCGGACAATCCATAGGAAATCCTAGCGCAAGATCAGAATTTGAAACGCCAGAATTAATTGAGAGGCACGCGTGCCTTATCCTCGAAGACCCGCTTAAGCTTCAAACACAGAAGAGGGGATTTGTGGAGATTGCTTTTCCTGAGGAGAATATAAATTTCGAAACAGATGGAATGTCTCAGTTGCTCGTTCAGGTTATGGGCGGTCAGATGGACATCGATATTATTGCCAGTTGTCGCTTAATTGACCTTTACCTTACTTCAAAAATGGAGGCAGCTTTAAAGGGGCCGAAAATTGGATTGTCTGGGATGCAAAAATACTGCGGGGCAAAGGATCGCCCGCTTTTTGGTGGAATAACAAAACCAAAGATTGGACTATCCCCAGAGGCGCACTTAGACTTAGTGAAAAAGCTGGTGGATGGAGGCTGTGACTTTATTAAAGAGGACGAGATTCTCTCAAACCCAGCGCACTGTCCAATTGAAAGGCGTGTCCCCTTGGTAATGGACTATATTCGTGACAGCGGGCAGAAGGTATTCTACTGTGTCTCCATCAACGCAGACCCGCCATACATTTTAGATCGAGTTAAACGAGTTCACGAATTAGGGGGCAATGGTGTTCATGTCAATTTTCACTGTGGCCTTGGTGTCTACAAGGCGATTCGAGATTTAGACCTGCCGATGTTAATTCATTTTCAGAAAAGCGGCGATAAAATACTAAACCATAATCGTCATCATTTTGGAATTGACGAGTTTCTAATGTTCAAGTTGATGGCGAAAAGTGGGTGTGATACCTTACACGCGGGGATGATTGGTGGCTACATGAATAATGACGAGGGCATGGTAAAGGCTATTGTTGAGATGCTAAATACAAATAACGCGGTTCCTGCTTTAAGCTGTGGAATGCATGCGGGCTTGGTCGATTATGCAAGTAGACAAGTTGGACAGAATTGGATGGCGAATGTTGGAGGCTCACTATTCAGTCATCCCGATGGAACCTTAGCTGGGGTAAAAGCAATGAGACAGGCAGTCGAGGGTGATCATCTTTCAGAAGAGTTCAAAAGATCAATAAGCAAGTGGGGGTATGTAAAACCATGATTTTTATCTCACACAGGGGAAACATAGACGGCCCGAATGCCGCAAGAGAAAATACAGTTTCTTATATACAAGAAGCTCTTGACAAGGGGTTTAACGTGGAAATTGATGTGTCTGCCTTTGCGTCACCCAATGACTTTACGCCATCAAAACAGGAGTTTGTCTTGGGGCACAGTGAGGAAGATGTTCACAATGCCCGCATTTGTAAAAGTGAGGAATGCAAGGTAAACCTATTCTTTTTGCTCGAAAACAAAGAGCGGCTGTGGATTCATACAAAGAACCATGAGGCTTTATTTCGACTAAAGGGGTATAGCTCAAGTTTGAATTTTTTCTGGCACGAGGATGATGAGGTGGCTTTGACCAGTAAGAATGAATTGTGGACCCATGTAGAATGCGGTGCAGACAGGTATGGTATGGACTCTGTTGTTTTGATTTTTAATAAGGAGCCCATTCACATTTTTAATTTTCGTGGGATCTGCTCAGACCACATAGAATATTACCGAAAACGTTACAGAGAGACATATGATGCTAGACCTTCCCGTAGATGAGGCTTATGCCTTCGACTATTTATCAATTTTAGAAGTTAAAATGCAGCATGACTCACGAAACCGTGGGAAATTTATGGTGTTTGCAGAGGTTGCAGCGAGCTTGAAAAGACAGTTGCGTGGCGAATTATTTCAATTGATTAAGATTTCCAAGGAATACCAAGAGCTTGTGGCCGCAAATAAAAGAACGTTTGAAGCGGTGGACAGGGCTAAGAAGGATGAGGTCACTGCGAGTTTTGTCGATGAGTGCAACTATCACAGATACTTGGCAAAGCAGGCTCTGCAAAAAAGATTTTTCAAGGGTCCACTAAAAGAATCAAAGATCGGCTACGAGAGGTATAAAAAACCTTGACACTTTCCAGGAGGGTGGATAGAATGTCGAAATGAGAATTAACATTTTTGGAGGCCCAGGTGTGGGGAAGACTACACAGGCGTTAAACATCGCGTATCGATTAAGGGTGCGTGGTGCTTGCGTGGAATACATCGACGAGTATGTCAAGAGTTGGGCGTATGAAAAGCGCACGCCGTCCCCGATTGACCAGATTTATATTGCTGGACATCAATTTCATAGAGAAGCAAGACTCTTGTCAAGGGATTTATCTCATTTAGTAACTGACAGCCCCCTTCTTTTAGCTGCGATTTATGCGACATATTACGGTGGAGACGATGATGTCACCCGTGTTATTGAGGGCATGGTTGATTTTCTAGATTCCCGTTATCCTTACTACAACGTTGTTCTTAAGCGGGATGATTCTATTTTTGACACGGAGACACGTTTGCAGACCTTGGAAGAGGCGAAAAACATTGACGCTCAAGTTGTTCGAGCACTGGAGAATCGCTACTCAAAAAAGGTTTTCATTTTAGACCCAAACGATGAGGATCAGAAGAGATATCTGATTTCAAAAATTTCCCAAGAAATAGATCCCACTGGTTAACATGGGGTTGCGAAATAGTGTAGAATTTTATGGTTTCTTTATGAGGTTTCCCGTGTAAAGTTTCCTTGCAATTTATTTTTAGAAAGATTAAATATGTCGATTTATATTAGTGATTTATTACCAAAAGAATTCCTTGAGAGATACGAGGGAAAGCAACCTAAGTGGGGGTTCGGTGGACTTGGGTATATTGTGTACAAAAGATGTGTCGATATCGACACTTTGGTCCTGTGCGATGATTTAACGTGGGGGAAAGCAGGGGAGTTAAAGGAGGGAGATGGAATTATTGGCTTTGATTCTGAAAGAAGCAGAAAAATAAATGGGAGCCTTCAAGGCTTTCGATATATTCGCCATGGTATGGTTACGCATAATAATATAGAGGATGCAAGATGTATGGGAGTAGAATTGGAGGATGGAACAATTCTATATTCTACCCCTGATCATCGTTGGCTGGCAAGATTTGAGGGGAATACTACAATACATTGGCGGGAAACAAAAAACTTGAATCAAACAAAATATGGAAATCCTGTTTTTTTATTAAGGCCGTTTGGAAAGCCTTGGGAGCTTGATAGGTCTTATGAAGCTGGGTTTTTATCTGGGGCATATGATGGAGAGGGTTGCTTAGACAGGCTTAATGGATTTTCTTTTACTCAAGTCCAGAACCCAATGCTGGAAGCTGTTGAAAAATTTATGGATTATAAGGGTATAAAATATTCAAGATCTGCGAAAAGTCTGAATACCCCTATCGAGTATTCTAAAAGTGGGAAAGCTTGCTACACTCTTAGAACCCATGGGATAAAGAATATATTTAGGTTTTTGGGGAAAATACGCCCCCCCAGATTACTCCAAAAGTTTTTGGAGGGATTTAAAAAGGGTAGTGGGGGGCTTCAGATGCGTTGCAATCCAGGGGATTATGTTAGGGTTAAAAGGGTTTTTGATGCTGGTGTTCGTAAGGTTGCAGTTTTAAGCACAGATATTGAGACACATTTTACTGGGGGGTTTGCGAGTCATAACACTTATTCAAGGCTTAAGGAAGATGGAAAAAGTGAGGAATGGTGGGAGACCGTTGCAAGGGGTATTAACGGGGCGCAGAAAATTGGAGCGGGCTATACAAAAGAAGAAGCTCAAACGCTATACGATCATATTTTCCACCTGCGCTGTAGTTTTGCGGGAAGAATGCTGTGGCAGTTGAACACCCCAACGGTCGAGAGATTCGGGGGAGCTTCACTTTTAAATTGTTTTGGGGGGGAGACGGAGGTCATTACAGATCGAGGGGTAAAATCAATTTTAGATCTTGTTTCTGATTCGAAGAACAAGTTAGTAGAACCTTACAAGGTTCTTACGTCAAGGGGCGGGTTTGAGAAGGCGGAATTCAAAAGTTTTGGGAAGCAAAAGCTTTCCACGATCCTTCTTTCAAAAGGGAGAAGTAAAAAAACTATAAGGGCAACTGCAAATCATAGATGGTTTAGGAGGCCATATCGCCATGGGGCAGAAAGAAACTCTTTCAAAAAAATTGAAGTTTTGACAAGGGGGTTAAAAAGGGGGGACAAGCTTGTTTCTGTTCATGGTCAGTCTATTAAGGACATCGGTTTTATCTCGCCGATTGGAATGATGCATGGCGTCCTATTTGGGGATGGTTCTGTTTCCTGCAATGTTGGGCAGATTAGGCTTTGTGGTAAAAAAAATAGAGAATTATTGCCGCTTTTTGAGGGCTTTAAACAGAATGATTATGAAGGCGATGTGATTGTGAGTGGATTGCCGAAATATTTTAAGGACAAGCCTGACCTGACGCTGGACAAGGGGTATCTTTATGGTTTCCTTGCGGGGTATTTTGCTGCGGATGGATGTATTTCTGAAAGTGGACAAATTAAAATTGCTTCTTCAAGAAAAGAAAACCTTAATTTGGTTAAATCCGTTTGTGCGAAGCTTGGTATTTTCTACTCTCTTATTACTGAGCAGGATCGCGAGGGAATTGATGGTAGGATGTCTACGCTCTACTTTATTAACATTAATGGGTTTAGCCTTACCAGCGACTTTTTTCTAACCTCCTCCCACTTGAAAAGGTTTGAAAACCATTCTTATAGGCGACCTGATGATTGGAAGGTTGTTGGGGTTGTGGAGGGTTGCGAAGAGGCTGAAAAAGAAGAGGTTTACTGTGCGGTTGTTGGCTCGACGGGTGATTTTACACTAGACAATCATATCCTTACGGGAAATTGCTTTTTTGTGTCAATGACCGATTCTGAGGACTTTTGTTTTCTGTTCGAACACCTCATGTTAGGTGGCGGCGTTGGGTTCAGTGTGAGAAGAGAAGATGTTCATGAATTACCCAGAATAAAACAGGATGTAAAAGTTTGGAATGACACTAATGACAAAAACTTGCCTACCAAGGATGCAGACTTTATTGTGCCTGACTCTAGAGAGGGTTGGGTGTCTCTTCTTCGTCATGTAGTTGATGCATTTTTCAGAACAGGGAAGTCATTTTCTTATTCCGTTATTTTAGTTCGCGGAGCGGGGGAGTTGATTCAGGGTTTTGGGGGTGTTGCGTCAGGGCCAAAAATACTTGTTGAGGGTGTGCAGAAGATAGTAAAGATCTTTCAATCTAGAAGCAACCTTAAATTGCGCTCTATAGACGTTTTGGACATTTGCAATATCATCGGGAGCATTGTGGTCTCGGGGAACGTTAGAAGGTGTCTGCCGAGGGATAGTAAGGTCCATCTGAAGCGGGGGCTTGTCTCGATTCAGGAAACAAAGGTCGGGGATGAAGTTTTAACATCACGAGGGTATAAAAAGGTGCAAAATATATTCAATCAAGGGAAACAGAAAACTATTGTCATAAAGACTCAAGATGGAAAATTTGAATGTACTCCTAATCATAAAATGGCAGTTTTGAATAGCGTCGAAGGTTATGATTGGATACAAGCGAAAAATTTAAGGCGTGGACAACGACTTGTCTCCTCTCGTATTCCCGTCGAAGGGGTCATGCAGTCATTACCGAGTTGGAGCTATAAGAAACCAGAACGCTCTACGACTTGTCAGGATATTACAATTCCTGTTTTGGACGAGGGGGTGGCGTGGTTGATGGGAGCGTTTCATGGTAAGGGTTATGTTTTTGCGAACAGGAGGAAAAATGGTTTTAATGCGTACTTAAGCATCGCTTTCAGTAGTGAAGAGCAAGTCTTTGCGGAAAAAGCAAAAAAACAATTAGAAAAATTTGGTGTCAAAAATGTAACTTCATCTAAAAGAAAAGGGGAAAATCGCTGGATTGTAAAATGCCAAAGCAAACAATTAGCATGGTATTTCGATCAATTCGTGAAAAAGCCTAAGATGGAGATAAGGGTTCCCGAATGGATCAATCAAGCTTCAGACAATATCAAACTGTCTTATGTTTGTGGGGTTATGGATTCAGGTGGTTCTGTTAAAAATAGGCCCGCTAAAAATAGGCCCGCTAAAAATAGGCCCGCTAAAAATAGGCCCGCTAATATTGTAACTACGATACATAAGTGTTTTGCTGAAGATTTACAGAACTTGTTATATTCTTGCGGTATAGAGTCTCGCTTTAAAGATTGCGGGAAACCTCCTTCTGGAAAGGAAAGTTGGGGGAGGTTATATATGGTAAATTTGATTACCGCACATGCGAAAAATAAAATTTCTAAAAGTGGATTTTCTTTAAAAACTATCTTGCCTTTTTCAAAATGTCAGAATTCAAATTCTTATCCAAGCGAATTTATTAAAGAGCAAAAAAGTAAGGTCAATGTTTATTCTAATAAAAATATTACGGTTGAAAACTATGAGAAATGTTTCGGAACGACTCTTGAATATATTCCAGTTAAAATAATAGCGACTAAAGAGGGTTGCATCGTTGAGACATATGATATTGAAGTAGAAGGTGCCCACGAATTTTTTTGCAATGGATATTTAACGCATAATTCCGCAGAGCTTGCCATCGGCGATCCTGATGACATTAATTACATCAATGCGAAGAGATGGGATAAAGGAAACATTCCAAACGAGCGAGACATGTCTAACAACAGTCTTTACATTGATAAATATGAAGATATTTTGCCGCAGGTTTGGGAGGGGTATGTTGGCAATGGAGAAGGGTATGGTTTTATAAACATTCCTCTCACTCAACGGTTTGGTCGAATGAAAGATGGGCCAATGTATAAGAGCGAGTTATACCCAACTCGATACGACAATGCTCAAGGGTTTAATCCTTGTGGAGAGATTGGATTGGCGGATGGAGAGGCTTGTAATTTGTGTGAGCTTTATCTTAACAATATCGAAACAAAAGAACAGTTGATCGAATGTGCTAAGTTGCTTTACAAAACTCAAAAAGCGGTTTGGACTCTTCCTTTCTTTTATGAAAAGACGCAGAAAATCGCAGTGAAGAACAGGCGTATTGGCTTGGGAGTAACTGGGGTCTGTCAGTCGTTGGATAAAATAGAGTGGTTAGATGATTGTTACTTAGCCCTTCGGGCTTTTGACAAGGAGTGGTCTGAGAAGAGGGGCTGGAAGCAAAGCATCAAGCTTACGACTGTGAAACCATCTGGAACTTTATCACTATTGGCAGGGGCGACTCCAGGCGTTCACCCCGCATACGCAAGGCATTACATAAGAAGGGTTAGGCTATCTTTCAATGATAATCTTGTCGATGTTTGTAAGGGTCTTGGATATGATACAGAATTTGCGATGAATTTAGACGGAACTGTTAGGCACGACACCGTTATTGTAAGCTTTCCCATCAAGGTTGATGAGGAAACTATTATTGCGGAGGACATGACGGCGATTAGTCAGTTGGAGCTTGTAAAAAAAATGCAAAGCGAATGGTCGGACAATTCAGTTTCGGTTTCTGTTTACTATAAAAAAGAAGAGATTAAGGAAATACAGGAATGGCTGGAAGAAAATTATGAGGGGTCACTTAAGAGTGTAAGCTTTTTGCTACATTCTGACCATGGGTTTATGCAGGCGCCTTATGAAAAAATAAGTGAGGAGAAGTATAATGAGTTGATGGAAAGTGTTAAGCCAATGCTTTCAGTTGAAGGCGACACGTCTGGGGATTTAATTCAGGGGATCGAGTGTGAAGGGGGCGCGTGCCCCGTAAGGTAAGGAGAGCATAGTATGAGGAATATGGAGAGTAGAGACATTACAAGCATGGGTGACGAAGGAAGGACGGATCTTCTTTTTTGTGAAAAAGGAGATGAAATTCGTGTGTTAAAAAGTCATCGGATGATTATTTTGGGTGGAAAGGCGGACACTCTTAATGCGGCGTTAGGGCTAACACATGAATGGTTGTGGGGTCAGATGGCTATTGGGCGGCGAGATGATGAGTATGATATAAAAATGAAAGTCATATGGATTCAGCAGCGCCTGTCATCCTCTCGTGTTGAGTTTTTGTGCAATCGTCCGAGGGCGTTAAGAAATCAATCAGGGTTTTCCTTGATAGGAGCAAAAGATGTTGCGCGGTTAGACTCTTGGGCGAGCGAGCTTGAAAGATCCTTGGAAGAGATGGGTCATGGCCCAGAAAATTTTAGACACTATGGTTTCGGGGGGGCTCTCCCCGCTCATCTAGATTATGCGGGTTGTCTTTGTCGAGAGATTGAGACAATGATCGTAAACGAAAGAAACGTGTTGCTTCAGTTCTTCAATCGTCTAAGCGACGTGCTTTTTCTGTTAGCGCGGATTAAGCAAAACTCTGATTGATTTTTTAACATTATTGTATATTATTGGATATGAAAATAAATATATTAGCGAACGGCTGCGAGGAGAATTTCCTTCCGCCTGCGAAAGAGGGCGACATTGGTTACGACATAAGAGCGAAGTCAGTAGAGATAGTCGGGGACGAAACAGAAGAGGGCTCAGGTCTGTATCGTAGTATTGACTATATCGAATATGATACTGGAGTCGTTTTAGAGCCTGCCTTATTCTCAGAAATACACCAGTCACTTGGTCTTGGGGAGGGTGTGGAGGTTGTGACGATTCCCGAAGAAGAGTTTTTTACTCTATGCCTTCCACGTTCTGGCGTTAGCGGCTACAATCTTCAGCTATGTAATAGTGTTGGGGTAATTGATATTGGGTATCGCGGCACACTCCGCGCAAGATACAACTACATTTTTCAACCAGAAGACTATAGGTTGACCCCCATCACTAACGAGAAAGCTGGGGTGAAAGGCTTCTTCTCTCAGGCAACATTCAGTTACGCCGTGCTAGGAGTGGTTAACCCAGACAAAATCTTTAAGGTAGGAGACAAGGTAATTCAAGCCGTCTTCGCAAGGGCTTTTTGGCCAGAAACTGAGGTCGTTGACCAAGCCTCTGGAACAGAAAGGGGAAGTGATGGATTTAACTCAACGGGTAGATAAAAACGAAAAGTTGCCAATTATTAAAATTGGGGACATTAAAGAGCCGAAAGAGGGCGAGGAGTTCTCTGATGTTGAAATTTTTTACGACGATGAAGAGGTTGCAAAGCTTATGGAAAAACAGTCGGGGATAAAGAACCCTGACACGGAAACCATGGAAAAGTTTATTGCGGAAATGATTGGCAAGGCGCTGACGGGAGAAGATGGGTATGATCTGCGTTGTATAAAGGATGGATTAATTGACAGGGACAAACAAGATGGTAAAACTTGAAATAGATGGGAAGGCTGGTAGGTTGGGAATTGAAATAGATGGCGAGTTCTTAGAGACTTTTGCCCAGAACATTCCAGAAGAGCTTATTGCCCAGCGATTTGCGGAAGAAATAAATAAGCGAAAAGAATTTGAAGGTTTTAAGAAAATAGTATTGACAAAATAAGAAAGGCGTGTAATATATAGCATAGTTCTTTTAAATGGGGGTGTTCTGGAATTCGACTTAGATCCAAACGCTCAACTGCAAGTCGGAGTGCCGAGGCTCCGTAAACAACGGCAAAAAATATAAATGGCAGAAATGTTATTAACTTCAATGCAGCCGACTATGTCGTTTCTGCGTTGATTGCAGCTTAAAAAAGTTGCTCGTGAAAACCTTTGACTCCGATAGGGGTAAGTAGCGTCGTTATCGGAAAACGTCTCTTTGCACGTTCGAAAAAAGATAGGTGTCAACCAGCCGAATAAATGTAGGGTGATTAACCATAGAAATCTAGCCCCGCCTTGGGCGACGAAAAATAGGATAAGCCTGTAGATGTTGGGATGAAGAGGATGCTAAATACACGCGTTCAAATCGCGTCACCTCCACCATTTTAAAAAACCCGCTCCTCCACCCGCTTTAAGAGCGGGTTTTTTATTGTCCTTGAAAGCTCCTCCATCTTTTTATTGAATTTCTTGAGACAGGCTTTATAATGAAGCGTGGAAGAAAAAACTATCAACAAAAAGAGACACGTAAAAATCCAATGTGCCTACACGAAGGAATGGTTCTGGAAATACAAGTCTGAGTATATTAGAAAAAAAAGATCGAATCCTAATTGCCCTTTTTACAAGGATCTAAAAGCTAAGGCCGCAGCCTATCAGGACAAATACACTCCCTTCCGCTACTTTATGATGCGGGCTTGTAAAAAGCGGGTAAGCACGGGCAGCAGGAGAAAAGAGTTCAAGGATTTTGATGTCACGTTAGAATATCTTTACGAATTGTGGGGGGAGCAAGGTGGAATTTGCCCTTACAGTGGCTTGAAGATGACCCTCCCACAAACTAGGGACATGCTGCGTGACTCACCTTTTTGCGCGTCTCTTGACAGGACGGACCCTAAGAAGGGCTACGTTATAGGGAACGTAAAATTCGTTACACAGTTTGTAAACCTTGGCAAAAACAAATATTCAGAGAAACAAATAAAGGAGTTTTTTGAGCAATGAAAGAAAAGATGATAGGCGGCACGTAAGGCTTTTTTTTTGCCCAGTGTCAAAAGAGCATCACGCAGGAACATGGCTAGTGCCTCCCTTGATAGGATAGGATTATCTAAAGGGTATATTCGAGCTTGAC
>Ga0075116_10001318_pt1 | contig 11367 bp, 9 predicted proteins | sample AntAceMetag02UKC_FD_69786 | JGI IMG/M metagenome (GOLD analysis project Ga0075116, IMG submission 69786) | Saline lake microbial communities from Ace Lake, Antarctica- Antarctic Ace Lake Metagenome 02UKC | ecosystem: Environmental > Aquatic > Non-marine Saline and Alkaline > Saline | place...
AGCTAAAATTAAAGAAATACAAAGACTTTGATTGGATACTGGCCGCGACTGCAATGGCCATATTCTGTTTCGGGCTTTTGTTTTTGGTCAGCTCGACATATCCGAACAAACTGGATTTTGTAATGAGGCAGGCAGCGTGGTTTCTCCTGGGCTGCCTGATATTTATTTTTACCATAAACATGAATTACAGAAAGATCGTAGGCGTGGGTAATATTTTTTATTCTCTTATTGTCGCGCTCCTTGCCATCGTCCTGATATTTGGCAGTCGTAGATTCGGCGCACAGAGATGGTTTTCAATAGGCGCATTCAATATACAGCCGTCAGAATTTGGAAAACTATTTATTACTATTACATTGGTGCAGTATCTCACCAGCCACAAGGACTATCGCAGCCTGAAGGCTATGTTAACGGCCTTTGTTATAGTCATGGTCCCCTTTGCGCTTATACTTAAAGAGCCGGATCTTGGAACCGCGCTTATGCTCATCCCTATAGTATTTGTGCTTTTGTATATATGGGGCGCGCCGTTGAGATATTTGCTGGGCATTATTTTTTGCGGCGTTATATCCTCTCCGCTTGCCTGGTTCATGTTAAAGGATTATCAAAAGGAGCGGCTTCTTGTGTTCATGGATCCCGGCATTGATCCGCTCGGAGCAGGGTATACTATTATTCAATCTAAAATAGCCATAGGTTCTGGCGGCGTGTTTGGTAAGGGCTGGCTTTCCGGAACGCAGAACCAATTAAATTTTCTCGCAGAGCGGCATACGGATTTCATATTTTCTGTTGCAGGGGAAGAGTGGGGGCTCGCAGGGTGCCTGATACTGACCGGGCTTTTTTATATTTTGATAAGGCGCGCGATCTTTATTGCTGAAAAGGCAAACGATCCTTGCGGTAGGCTTTTGGCAGTCGGTATTGCGACAATGATGGGCATCCAGGTCATTGTAAACATAAGCATGACAATGGGATTCATGCCTGTTGTGGGGCTGCCGCTTCCGTTTGTGAGTTACGGAGGCTCGTCGCTTCTCGTAAACATGATGGCGCTGGGCCTTCTGGAGAGCATAGCGATACATCGGTGAACTCGTTTGAAGTGGTAAGGTGAACTATGATACGAAAACCAGGACGGTATATAGACTCAGAGTGGAACGCGATACACAAGGCTCAGCGACAGGGCATGCTGAAGGTGGCATTGTGTTTCCCTGATATATATGAGATCGGCATGAGCCACCTGGGCATGAAGATCTTGTATGGGGCGCTGAATCGCGAGAAGGACGTGATCTGCGAGAGGGTTTTTGCGCCCTGGATCGACATGGAAAAAAAGATGAGGGATGAGAATATTGCCCTGCGGTCGCTGGAAGGGCGCGCGGTTCTGAAGGATTTTGACGTGGTGGGATTTTCGTTGCAATACGAGATGAGTTATGTGGATGTCTTGAATATGCTGGATCTGGGCGGCGTGCCTGTGTTTAGCAAGGATAGAGATGATACGCATCCTATTGTTATAGCAGGCGGGCCATGCGCTTTTAATCCTGAACCAATGGCGGAGTTTATCGACGCATTTGTGATCGGCGAGGCAGAGGAGGCGCTGCTGGAGATAGTAAATATTGTCAGGGACAAGGGACAAACGACAAGAGACAATGTGCTTGGAGAGATTGCAAAGATAAAAGGTGTATATGTGCCTGCCTTCAGCCTTCAGCCTTCAGCTTTCAGCATCAACAAACGTATTATCAAAGACCTCAACTCTTCGTATTTTCCCACGGATATCATTGTCCCATACATCCAGATCGTGCATGACAGGATCGGCATCGAGATCATGCGGGGGTGTCCGAATAAATGTAAATTCTGCCAGGCATGTAAGATCTTTCATCCTCTCAGGATAAGGTCTGTGAAAAGGATCATCGAAATAGCTGAAGAATCATTGGCGAGCACTGGCTATGAAGAGATATCGCTTCTGTCGCTTTCTACAGGAGATTATCCGCATATGGAAGAGCTCGTGGCTAAGATGGAGGAGCGATTTAAAGGCATGGGCGTGAAGGTATCTTTACCGTCCTTACGCGCGCAGAGTTTTAAGACGCAGAAAGACAGTACTATTGTGAAAAGGGCTGGTCTGACGTTTGCGCCTGAGACGGGTAGTGACCGTCTCAGAGATACTTTGAATAAAAATATGACAAACCAGGACATTATTCAAAAGTCAACAGAGGCGCTCAGATCCGGATGGAATAAAGTAAAGCTGTATTTTATGATCGGATTGCCGGGTGAGGAGCAGGGCGACTTGGACGCAATAATAGACATGGTCAGCCAGATAAAAAGCGTGAGTCTTAGTATTTCATCATTTATGCCAAAGCCGCATTCTGGATTTGAGAGAGAAGGAATGGCGGGAACGGAAGAGCTGATCGAGAAGAGAAGATACCTTAGCTCCAGGCTCCAGGCCATAGGCTCCAGGCGGCGCATGAAGGTGGAATTTCATGGTCTCGAGATGAGCAGGGTCGAAGCAGCATTGTCCCGAGGGGATCGAAGAACAGGCAAAGTGATATATGCTGTATGGCAAAAGGGCGCAAGGCTCCAGGCATGGAATGAATATTTTGATTATAAGCTCTGGGAAGAGGGCTTCAGTGAGTGCGGGGTAGACCCAGATGGGTATCTAAGAAAGGTCAAAGAAGGAGAGTTGTTGCCGTGGGAGTTTATCAAGTCTTGAGCGTAACTTTACACCCGCCTTAGGCGGGAGTGTAAAGTTAGTAGGGGGTGTGGGGCTTGCACTTATATAATATATATTGTATACTGTCACTGGTTGTATATTGCACGATAAACGGAGGTCATTATATTGAAGTTTCTTAAGAGTATGTCTTTATTGTCCAAGGGATTGAAATACAAGTCCATGATCGCATTTTGTCTTACGTCTCTTATACCTCTTTTAATATGCGTATGGCTTGTGACTACTTACATATTTCCAAATGCAAGTTTATTTTTAAACCTCTCAATAGGTAATATAAGCATAATACTGAGCATATCTGTGATCATAGCCCTTTTAGGTATGCATGTTACCGAGCAGATGATAGACCCTATTGTGAGGATGTCTGAGGATGCAAAAAATATAGCTGACGGCGATATTGACAAGGTGATAAAGATCACGGCAGAGGATGAGGTAGGCGACCTTTGCACTTCTTTGAATATAATGACTCAGAAGATAAGGGATAATATTGATGAACTAAAGTCGTACGGCGAGAGGACAAAATTGATGAATATGGAGATAAATAAAAAGGTCCTCGCCCTGTCAGGCCTTTTACAGGTCGGCAATCTAATAGCTGCTTCGGAAGACCTTGGTAAGGTCTTAAATTTTATTTCGCAAAAGATATATAATGTAGAAAGTGATTTTATTTCCTTTATCATGCTTTTTGACAGGGGGACAGGGGGCCTTAAGGTTGTATCGAGCGACAATCTTCAGGGAGAGTTCGGGGATTTTAGTCTGAAGCTGACAGACCTGACTCCGCACGTACATGTGATAGATGCAGGAAATCAAGGATCAGGCCTGGGGCTAAAAAAGATCATTGAGCAGTTTGAACTGGAGAATGTCATTATCGCGCCCATAATTATATGTGGAAAACTATATGGCATTCTTGCAATGGGAAACAGGGAAACAGGTTTTACATTTAAACCTGATCAAAAAGAATTCCTGAAGGTCTTTGCTAAACAGGCAACGATCGCGGTCGAGAACGACCTATTGATAAAAAAATCTCAAGAGCTCGCGATCTTAGATGAATTAACAGGCCTTTACAACCAAAAGTATATATACGCAAGACTGGACGAGGAGATCAGGAGGGCGCTTATGTATCAAAGGCCATGCGGTTATCTATTGATAGACATAGATGGGTTTAAGGCTATTCATGAGAAACTCGGCGAAAAAAGAAGCGAAGACATTTTGAAGGCTACAGCTGAGATACTGCGCTCAAGCGTAACAGAGGTCGATAAGGTTGCGCGGCTTGAGGTAGACATGTTTGCAATAGTCTTGCCAGAGAAGAATAAGAAACAGTCAGCAAGTATAGCCGAGAGTGTAAGGAAAAATATAGAGGACAGATTTTTCAGGGCGTCGAAGATATCAGAGAAGATCAGCGTCAGTGTAGGAGTGAGCGAGAACCCTATTGATGGATCAAGCGCGGATGAGCTGATGCAAAAGGCTGAGGCGATGCTGAGGAGCGCAAAGTCGCTGGGGAAGAATAGGGTGGCAGTTTAGTGTGTTGGGTAGATGCGTAGGCTACCCATATGGGTAGCCTACGCATCTACCCAAATGACTAACGAAAAAGGAGATCTTAAATGCCGACAAACCTAAAACTGTTGCTTGAGAATATGGTCAAGAAGGGCGCGTCTGATTTACATATAGGAGCGAATGCAAAACCGCATTTCAGGATAGATGAGAGGATGATAGAGGCGGGCAGCGAATCAATAGATGAGCGTTCGTCAAAGGATTTAGTCTATTCTATACTTACTAATGAACAAAAGGCGCGGTTTGAAAGAGAGAAGGAGCTTGATTTTGCATTTAGCAGGGAGGGGCTTGGCAGATTCAGGGTCAATGTGTTTTGGCAGAGAGGTTATGTGGGAGCTGCCATAAGATCCCTGCCTACAAAGATCATGAATTTTGAAGAATGTGGCCTGCCCGCGAAGACCATGGAGAGTTTTTGCAAGAAATCAAAAGGCCTGGTGCTTGTGACCGGGGCGACAGGCAGCGGAAAATCCACGACCCTTGCCTCGATGGTAGACTGGATCAACACAAAAAAAGACTGTCATATAATAACTGTTGAAGACCCCATAGAATATGTTCATTCGAATAAGAAATCAATAATTGACCAGAGAGAGGTTGGCAGCGACACGCTTACCTTTCCGAATGCCTTAAAGCACATCTTGAGGGAAGACCCTGACGTAATATTGATAGGCGAGATGAGAGATCTGGAGACAATAGAATCTGCGCTTGTGATCGCTGAGACAGGCCATCTCGTTCTGGCGACCCTGCACACCTCAGATGCGGTTCAGACAATAAATCGTATCATTGATGTGTTTCCTGCAAGACAGCAGCAACAGGTAAGGACACAGCTTTCATTTGTTCTGAGGGGGGTCTTATCACAGCAGTTAATCCCGTTTGTCTCTGGCGATGGCAGGGCATTGGCTGTCGAGGTGCTGGTGGCAAATCATGCAATACGGAGCCAGATAAGGGAAGAGAAAGCGCACCAGATATTTTCCAGCATACAAACAGGGCAGAAAGAAGGCATGCAGACAATGAACCAGTCTCTATACAGCCTTTATCTGCAGGAAAAGATAAAAAAAGAAGACGCTCTTTTAAGGACCACAGAGCCGCAGGACATGGAGCGGCTGATGAAAGAGAAGAAGTAGAGTATTTCAAACCCGTCCGCCTTAGGCGGACGGGTTTGAAAACAGGACTTAATTATGGCTAAACGAGTAATCTCCAAACGATTAGGACAGCTTCTCATCGAGCGTGGGGTCATTGATAAAAAACAGCTCAGCCATGCGCTCAAGTTGCAGACAGAAAAGGGCGGGCTTGTCGGTAATATACTCGTTGATCTGGGTTATACGACCGAGGAGGTTATTGCCCAGGCAATAACAGCGCAGTACGGGTTTCCTTACCTGCCGCTGGAAAACTATGATATTGACGCTGAGATAGTAAAGATGGTGCCGAAAAATGTTGCGTCACAATTTTGCCTTATACCTATAGATAAGATCGGAAATAATCTTACCATATCGATGTCTGATCCCCTGAATGCGCTTGCAATAGAGGATATAGAGTTGATCTCTGGCCTGTGCGTGCAGATCTTTGTAAGCACTGCGACAGATATAAAGAAGGCGATAGAGAAATACTATAAATAAAAATGCAATCTCTAAAAGAGCGGCTCAATGATATCCTTATAAAAAACAAGATCATTACTGATGTGCAGCTAAAAAAGGCCCTGAAGATCCAGCAGCAAAAAGGCGGGACTGTAAAAGATATACTGGTAAATCTTGGATTTGTAAATGAAAAAGACCTAATGGCTGCGCTGAGTCAAGGACTTGGCATCCCGCCGATCGCGCTCTCCCGTTTTAAAATCGACCCTGAGATCCTGAAGCTTGTCCCAAAGGATATTGCAAAGAAATATCAGATCGTACCGGTTTCAAAGGTCGGGACGATCCTTACTATTGCTACAGCTGATCCCCTTAATGTGTTTATGATGGACAGCATAAGGACTGCGACCGGTTTTGAGACAGGCACTATTATTGCGTCGCAGAAAGACGTGCAGGATGTAATTGAAAAATATTATGGAGAAGATACCAGAGTGGCGCTGGATGAGCTGGTAAAGGACATGAAGTCAGAAGACCTTGAGATCATCAGGGCAGACGAAGAGGGGAAGGCAGTTGATTCAGAAAAGCTCTTTAAGATCGTTGAAGAGGCGCCTGTGGTAAAGCTGACGAATATGATCTTGCAGGGAGCTATAAAATCAAAGGCCAGCGACGTGCTTGTGGAGCCGATGGAAGACGCGCTTCGCATACGCTACAGGATCGATGGCGTGTTGAAAGACGCAGAGTCGTTGTCAAAGAATATGCATGATCCGATAGTATCAAGGATAAAGGTCATGTCGCAGCTCAATATTGCAGAGCGCAGGCTGCCGCAGGATGGCAGGTTTAAATTAAAGATAAATGATAATGAGGTCGACTTCAGGGTCTCTATATTGCCTTCGAGCAGAGGCGAGAAAGTGGCGCTGAGGGTTCTAGATAAATCCGGCGCAATGTTAGATATTGAGAAGCTGGGATTTGAAAAAGACACATTAAAAACTCTTACAAAATGCGCGTCCCAGCCGCACGGAATGATTCTTGTGTGCGGCCCGACAGGCAGCGGCAAGACCACGACGCTGTATTCGCTCTTGAAATATGTGCATGACCCTGAAAAAAACCTTATAACTGTCGAGGACCCTGTTGAGTATCAGATCCAGGGAGTAAATCAGGTCACAGTCAGGACCGAGGTGAAGCTTACATTTGCCAGTTCATTGAGATCTATTTTGAGGCAGGACCCTGATGTGATCATGATAGGCGAGATAAGGGATTTTGATACAGTGGATGTCGCTATAAAATCCGCGCTGACCGGGCATCTGGTGCTTTCAACATTGCACACTACGACAGCGAGCGGCTCAGTAGTCAGATTGATAAATATGGGGGTCGAGCCTTTTTTGATAAGCGCGTCATTGATCTCGATAGTGTCGCAGAGATTGATCAGGAAGCTGTGCCCGAAGTGCAGGGAGGCGTACAAGCCCAGCGATTCTGCAGTCTCGAAATTAGGCCTGGACGGGAAGAAGCTTAAAGACGTTACTTTTTACAGGCCAAAGGGATGCGATCAGTGTCTTAATAATGGGTATAAGGGGAGGATCGGTATATGCGAGGTCCTGACGATGAGTCCGGCGATCAGGGATATGATCTTGAAGAAGGGGAAAGAGAGTGAGATCAAAGAGCTTGCGAGGAAAGAAGGGATGAGGACGCTGAGGGAGGATGGTCTCCTGCGGGTCTTAACGGGAGTAACGAGCTTAGAGGAGATACTGCGGGTAACAGTGGCAGACGAATAGATCACGGAACTTAACCTGGGTAGATGCGTAGGCTACCCAGATGGGTAGCCTACGCATCTACCCAGTCAGCGCGAAAGATTATGGCTAAGTCATTGCATGATAAACTGACACAGGTGTTGTTGACGAAGAAGCTCCTTACTGAGAAGGATCTGAAGCGGGCAAGGGATATTCAGAAGAAAGAAGGGGGAGCCTTTACCAACGTGCTTATAAGGGAAGGCATGGTAAAGGAGGAAGAACTACTCTCTTTGATGAGCAGTACATTTAATATACCTGCGGTAAATCTTGCAAGATATAAAATAGAGCCGGAAGGGGTCAGACTTATCCCTGAAAAGATGGCCAGGCAGTACAGGCTCATTGCAATATGCAATCTGACAAATACATTGATCGTGGCGATGTCTGACCCATTGAATGTGCTCGCTATTGATGACTTAAAGACGCTAACGAAGCTTAACGTAGAGCCTATATTGAGCACTGAAAGCAGCATACTCGATGCCATTGATAAATTTTACGGCACAGATAAACGAAGGCTGTCAGATATTGTCAGGGAACAGGATACGTCAGACATAGAAGTAGTCGACGTGGCCAAGGAAGAATTTGATATAAGCGAGGCAGTGCTTGAAGGTGAGACGACTCCCATAGTAAAGATCGTGAGCTTGATACTGCTCGAGTCTTTAAAGAGAAGGGCGTCTGATATACATGTCGAGCCAGGAGAAGATTCATTGCGTGTGCGGTACAGGGTCGATGGAAACCTTCATGAAGTTTTGACTATTCCTAAGAAGAATCAGAATGCCGTGCTTGCGAGGCTGAAGATAATGTCTGGTATGGATATAACAGAATCCAGGATCCCTCAGGACGGCAGGTTTAAGATACGGGCGCGAAGCAAGGAAGTGGATTACAGGGTCTCGGTCCTGCCGACATCTTTTGGACCAAAAGTAGTATTGAGGGCGCTTGACAGATCTAATCTTTCAATGGGCCTTGATAAGCTCGGATTTTCAGACTATACTCTCCAGAAGTTTGAAGAGGCGGTTGCCAAGCCTTTTGGCATGATCTTGGTGACAGGCCCGACAGGAAGCGGAAAATCCACAACACTTTATTCAGTGATAAATAAATTGAACACAGCTGACAAGAATATAATCACGATAGAAGACCCTGTGGAATATCAGGTAGAAGGCATAACGCAGATGCAGTCCAATTCAGATATTGGCCTGACATTTGCCAGCGGCCTGCGCTCTCTTCTCAGGCAGAGCCCGGACGTGATAATGATAGGAGAGATCCGCGATTCAGAGACAGCTGATATTGCAATAAAGGCATCCTTGACTGGCCAGCTTGTATTGAGCACTTTGCATACTAATGACGCGCCAACCGCGATATCAAGGCTCATGGACATGGGCGTGGAGCCGTTTCTGATAGCGAGTTCTATCATACTGGTGGCAGCGCAGCGTCTTTGCAGGGTAGTGTGCAAGGTCTGCAAAGGAAAGGGCTGCGAAAAATGTTCTTCAACAGGATATTATGGCCGCCGCGCGATCTTAGAGGTCTTAAGCGTTGACGATAAGGTGCGGGAATTGATCATAGACAGGGCATCTGTGGACGAGATAAGAAATTATGCGATCTCAAAAGGTATGAAGACTCTGCGCCAGGATGCCATGGAAAAACAAAAGCAGGGTATCACGTCGATGGAAGAAGTACTGCGGGTAACAAGCGAGGAGTGAGCATGTGGGGCAGATGCGTAGGCTGCCCCCGCGGCAGCCTACGCATCTGCCCAGGTTACACGAGAGGTTATGGCGACTTTTAAATATGTTGCGAAAGAGAATACTGGTAAGACAATAACAGGGATGCTGGACTATTCTGACAAGGCTGCCCTGATAGATGCCCTTCGGAAAAAAGGCCTTGTGATTATCTCTATAAATGAAGCGTCCAAGCGAAGGCTCAGCGCATTCTCTAAAAAAGTAAAGCTCGAAGACGTGGTAATATTTTCCAGGCAGCTGGCGACCATGGTCGACAGCGGCATACCACTGGTCCAGGCAATGGATATCCTTCACGATCAGATAGAAATACCTAACTTTAAAACAGTCATAGGGGTGATCAGGGATGACATCGAAGTAGGTTCCAGTTTTTCAGACGCGCTTTTAAAACATCCGGATGTATTTTCCCCTCTGTATATCAACATGGTCAAGGCAGGGGAGTCTAGCGGCGCGCTCGATGATATACTCGACAAACTGGCAAGTTATTTGGAAAAGGCAAATCAATTGCAGAGAAAGGTAAAGTCAAGCCTGGTATATCCTGCTGTTGTGGTGAGCATGGCGATGTTGATAACGCTGGTAATGTTGTTAAAAGTCATACCGACATTTAAGGGCATATTCGATGTACTCGGCGGGACCCTGCCGCTGCCTACAAGGATCCTGATCCTTATCAGCGATACTCTGCGGAGCTTGTTTTTGTATGTCGTGGCTGCCCTGGCAGTGGTCGTGTTTGCCCTGAAAAGATATATGAAGACAAAGCAGGGCAGGCTGCTATTTGACAGGACTGTTTTAAAATTTCCGATCATCGGGCCCCTCATGAGAAAGGTCGCTGTCGCAAAATTTACAAGGACGCTCGCAACGCTTATAAAGAGCGGCGTGCCGATACTGGTCTCTCTCGAGATCGTTGGAAAGACAGCCGGGAATATGGTCATAGAAAAAGCGCTCACAGATGTGCGCACGAGTATTAAAGAAGGAGAGAACATAGCTGACCCTCTTGCCAATAGCGGCGCGTTTCCGCCAATGGTCGTCAGGATGATACACGTGGGGGAGAAGACAGGCGAGCTGGAAAAGATGCTTGGGAAGATCGCAGACTTTTATGACGATCAGGTAGACGCTGCTGTAAGCGGGATGACCAGCCTTATAGAGCCGCTCATCATTGCCTTGCTTGGAATCGTGATCGGCGGCATAGTAATAGCCATGTTCCTGCCCGTGTTCAAGATGACAGAACTCATTGCCCACTAGCGCCCTCCTGGGTAGCTTGACAAAAGATATATTGCGTGATATACTTCTGTTTTGAAATTATAATACCCTTATTGGGAAGAAAGGAGAATCGACATGCTTAGATTAAGAAGTAGGCATGGTTTTACGCTCGTAGAAATCATGATAGTAGTCGCAATCATATCTCTATTAGCAGCAATCGCAATACCGAACTTGCTACGGGCACGCCACAATGCTAACGAAGCAGCAGCTATCGCAGCAATAAGGACCATCTCGACAGCTTGCGAGAGCTTTCGTTCAGCACAGACACCACCGGCATATCCTGCAACTCTAGCAGCACTAAGTGGAGCAGTACCTCCATACATAGATGCTAGTCTAGCAGGCGCAACTGCAGCTGGGACCGCAAGACAGGGTTATTTTCATACCTATGTCATGGTAAACAATAACCAGTTTACCTGCACATCTTCTCCAGCAGCAAGCGGCACTACAGGCACTCGTATCTTCTTCGTGAACGAGACTGGCGTTATAAGACTGAACAATGCAGCAGGTGCACCGATAGAGTAAGGCGTATTTTGTAGTGTAAGATTTATCCAAACCCGTCCGCCATGCAATAAGGCGGATGGGTTTGTTATTTTAGGGTGCATTTTGACTTGACTTTTCCCTTCATTTAGTATAAATTTATTGTAACTGAATAGGCGGAGGGGGTTTAACCTATTCAAAGTTTTGGCTTAATGTTCTTAATATTATATATAGGTTAAATATGGATACAAGATATAGTACAAAATATAGCAAGGCTGTCAGGTTTAGTACAGGGTTTACATTAGTCG
>Ga0075116_10001322_pt1 | contig 11335 bp, 15 predicted proteins | sample AntAceMetag02UKC_FD_69786 | JGI IMG/M metagenome (GOLD analysis project Ga0075116, IMG submission 69786) | Saline lake microbial communities from Ace Lake, Antarctica- Antarctic Ace Lake Metagenome 02UKC | ecosystem: Environmental > Aquatic > Non-marine Saline and Alkaline > Saline | place...
GCCTGGCACGCCGCAGGCCGACCACGCGGCGAGGAGTCCCTGGGCAGCTACGAGGAGTGGGCCAACGTCATCGGCGGTGTCCTCGAGGTCGCAGGCGTCCAGGGGTTCCTCAAGAACCGAGGCCAGTTCTACGAGCGAGCAGACGAGGAGACTTCCGACTGGCGAGCCCTCATCGCCACATGGTGGGAGCGCTACCACGCCGCACCGATGTCCTCCAAGGAGATCTGGCAGCTCATCGTCGACCAGGACATCCCGATCTACGTGGGCAAGGGCTCGGACCACGCGCAGAGGATCACGATCGGCAAGCAGCTCAACGCCAACATCGACAAGCGCTTTATGGTCGACCACACCACGTTGCTCCTGCGCAGGAGCCAGAAGAGAGGGAAGGTCTGGAACTACCAACTCGTCCAGCTCGACCAGGATGGCAACGAGACCGCTCACCAGCCAGCAGACGAGGAGGAGGCAGACAATGACTTCTTCAGATAGGAGATAGAAGTGGGCAACGGCGGAAAGACTATGGAGATTCAGTGCCTAGACGAGATCAACAGTGCTTGGAGGACTGTAGCTACGCCACTGGGCAACTACAAGGACGGCAAGCAGTGGATCGCCGCAAACGGCGAAACCGGGCGCATGTATCAGGTCGTCTTCGTGTACCCAATAGTCAGACGCCTCAAGGATCGGACGCTCCGGGCGCTGGCAGACGAGATCAAAGGCTGACTGGAAGAGTCGGGAGAGTCGTTTTGAACAACAAAGGAAGAGTCGGGAGAGTCTGCCTAGCTCGGGAAAGTGCGATGTTCTGTCAGGTGTCAATAGTGCGCAAGGGAAGAGTCGGGAGAGTCGTTTTGTCAGAAATGGAAGAGTCGGGAGAGTCCTTTTGGCCGATAATCTGCTCAAAACAGGGAGAGTCAAGGGAGAGTCATGACTCTTCCAACGACTCTTCCATGACTCTTCCTCTAATGATTTCAAAGAGTTCACTCCCCAAACGGAAGAGTCGGGAGAGTAAAACGACCCAAACGATAATGGATTCGTTTTTTGGGAGAGTCGGGAGAGTCAAAAACAAAACCTACGCGACACCCGGGGGGGCGACGCACACACGTGCAAGGCGCGCCAATAGGAACGCACGCGTCAGTGTGAGGCTGAGGGCCTTTTACTCTCCCGACTCTCCCGTTTGGGGGCGTAAGCCCTTGATTTCTTTACGGGAAGAGTCAAGGGAGAGTCAGGCGACTCTTCCGACGACTCTTCCGACGACTCTTCCACGTCGCCACAGCATCAATTCAAGCCAGACCACGGCGCCAACTACGCAGCAAACCACCAGGAGCCAGCACATGAGAACCTCGGAGCATGCAGGAGCGAATGAAATCAAGGCCTTAGAGCAAAACGCTCGATCCGAACCAGGAGCGGGGAATGAAGAAGACGCGAGCGGGCTGCTCCTCGCGCCGGCCTCGGCGGGGAGGAACAGCACAGACGCCTTCCTAAAGGCAGTCTGATGCCGAACCCGCCTGATGAGCAGAGGTGCCAGGCCACCAGTCGCCAGACCGGGAAGCGGTGCAGGCTCAAGGCGATTGCGCCGAGCAAGTTCTGCTACTACCACGGTGCCCACGCGCTCGGAAACAAGCACGGCACGGGCGTGCCCAAGGGAACGCCCAAACCCCCAGGCGCGGGCGGTCCACCGCCAAAGGGCAACGCCAACGCCATAACCTACGGAGCCTACACTTCCAAGATGCCCCCCGAGATGAAGCAGATGCGGGAGTCGCTCCTCATCCGGTACATGCGCGCCGTGGACAACCCCACCGAGGTTGACCAGAGGACGGTGGAGCGAGTAGCGACCCTGGATGCCAAGCTCGCCTTCGCGCTCGACGACCCGGACTGCCCGGCCTCGACGTTGGAAGCCCTCACTCGGCTTCTGCACCTCGAGCTCAAGTCGCTCAAGCTCACGCGGGTGCAGCAGGAGACGAGCAGCTCGGGCACGACGCCCGTCGAGGTGATCGCGGCGATCATGAAGAAGGTCGAAGCGCGCAGAAAGCAGTTGGCGGAACGCGGGCGGCTCGAGGCACCCATGCCCGCGCCGTCCAGACCAGTGCCCGCCAGGCGCGAGGTCATCGACGTGGAGCCAGTCGTGCACGAGGATCCCGACCCGGATCCCGAGCCGCCCCCCATCGACGTTGAGTTGGAGGAGGAGGAGCCTGGCGACCGGGCCCCGGACTGCGACGACGACTGCGACGACGATGATGCGACCGACCAGGGCCCGGATCCCGACGCTGCCGAGGCCGTGGCGGCGAGCGAGGACGACGCAGACTGGTGGCCGGAGGACTGAGCAGAGTGATTGGGCCGGAGGCATGGTGCTACCCGGCCGCGTACACCATCGGCTCCGCGGGGAAGGTCACTCTCCGGATGACCAGGATGCCGGCGAGGCCGTGACCCTGAGTCCACGATCCCCCCTTCCTTGCTGAGACTTGCCCAAACAGGCAACAATTGTACAAGAAAACAAACTGTTCTAATAGACGTTTGCCGCTCTGGCCAAAAGCGGGACTCCTAACTCGCTGATTTCTTTACCTTTCCTGAACGAGTTTACATAATGGCTGTTATCGGACAGACGGAGTCGCCCCCCGTTTGACAGCCGTTGTCCGGTTATGGTATCGTCTGGTCGTTGACATGGACAGGAGGGCGACATGGACAGCACCGGATCAGCACCGAAGGCGGAACTCACTCGCTTGGCCATTCGCCTGGAGAAATCTCTACTCGCCCGCGTGGACGGGTACGCCGCCGCCGTCTCTGCCCAGGTTCCAGGGATGACCGTCACCAGGTCCGATGCGATCCGGGCTCTCCTGCTCAGGGGCCTGGGGGCAGCGACCGTTGATAAGGACGCAGGGGACCAGGGTGGGGCGCAGTCATGACAGCGACGCGTAGACCTCCTCCTCATGATCGTTCTGCACCTGGCCTTGAGTTGACCCCTAAAGAACGTCTTCTCTATGCGAGCAGGATCGCACCGAAGTGTTCGCTGTCTCCGAGCGGATGTTTGGAGTGGATTGGCGCAGTGTCTGTATCCAAAGGGGGAGTTGTACGTCCATTGCTGCAAGTCGCAGGCAAGCGCATGTATGCTCACCGCGTTGTCGCTGCATGCGTCGCCGGGGTGTTGCCCAAGGGGGCGGCGGTGTGCCACAAGTGCGACAACCCGATGTGCGTTCACCCTGCCCACCTCGTTGTTGCTGACCAAGCATGGAACATGCACGACATGGCCAGGAAAGGAAGGAGCAGGGCAGGCAAGCCTCGGTTCGACAGGAAGGTGTCTCCAGAAGGACTGGAAGAGATTCTCAGGATGGCCGCGGATGGGCACTTGCAGCGCGAGATTGCCAGTCGGTTCGGGATCTCTCAGTCAGCAGTGTCTCAGTGGCTGTCGCGGTGCATGCGTGAGGCGGCAGGGTGAGTATCGTTATGCGACGACGATGCCTGATGCACGCCGGATCCCCCATGGGCCGCGTCGCCTGGCCGAAGACTTCTGGCCGCGTCGTACGACGGCCTCACATGTTGTCAGAGCTTCGAAGCCCTGGTCAGCGACAACGAGGGGCCGCGTCGTACGACGAGACCAGAAGTCTTCGGCAGGGACGCGCCGGCCTCAGCGACAACAGGATGCCCAATCGTACGACGTGGTCGGAAGTCTTCGGCCAGGCCCGAGCCTGGGATGCGACAACGGATCGCCTCGTTGTACGACGACCGCAGTTGTTGTCGCTGTGGTGGCCCACTGCCAAGCAGAGTGAATGTCGGTCCGCTTGCGACTGCGAGCCGGATCCAGCGACGACGACTGCGACGACGAGGACCGATGCACCAAGCCCGGGCACCAGGCCAGAGTCATGAGGAGGAGCGCATGAAGGGATTGACGGAGCGGCAGAGAGAGACCCTGGCGTGGATCGTCGCGTACATCCAGACCAACTGGCGACCGCCGACGGCAGAGGAGATCGCGGTGCAGTTCCGGATAGCTCGTCCAAGCGCCTTCGACATGACCCGTGCGCTGCGGAAGAAGGGATTTCTGGAGCGCAGCGATGGGACGCCCCGTTGCTTCAGACCGCGGAACCTGGCCGCGGCCTCGGCAGCCTGCATCGACGACCGGCTGCGGGAGCTCGTGCCCACCAGCCTGTCGATCTCCGAGGTGAGGGGATTCGGTGGGCTCGTCTTCTCGGGTCCATGTCGGGATCCCGTGGACCTTCTATTCGCGGTGGTTGTCCGCGGCAGAGTGATGTCTGACATCGGGATCCTCGATGGCGACGTGGTGGTGGTGAGGCGGCAGGAGACGGTGTCGAGCGGGGACTTGGCCGTGGTCTCGCAGAACACCGATGCGATGCTCTGCCGGGTTGTGGTGGTCGGAGATGAAGTGCGCCTCATGCTGACGGGGACGGCGGGTGCAGAGGACGGGGCATACGTGGTGGCAGATGCAGACCTCGTCGTCTACGGCAAGGCCATCACGATGTACCGGGAGTTTAGCCCGGGCCGCGGCAGGAGGGTGATATTCTAGATCGACTCCAGAGCCTCTTCGAGGGCCTCGTCGTCGGCGTGGACGTAGATGGCGGTGGCCTCGATGGTCCTGTGCCCCATGGCCTTTGCTACAAGGAGGAGGTCCTTGCTTCTCCGGTACAACCTCGAGGCGAAGGTGTGGCGGGTGCTGTGGACCGAGAGCCCTGGCCTGTCGATGCCTGCCCACTGGAGCCAGAGGCGGAACCGGGCCTGGACCTGGCGCCTGGAGATCCTGGTGCCGCGGTTGGAGAGGAAGAGGGCGGGCGAGTCGGAGTCGGCCTGGTTGCGGTGTCGGAGGTAGCGTCGCAGCCATTGGCGCAGGTACGCGTTCAGGAAGCGCGTCTCATCGTGGCCACCCTTGGCGCGGATGGTGATCCTCTTGCGGTCGAGGTCCACGTCGTCGCAGTCGAGGCCGACGAGCTCTGCGAGCCGGATCCCTGTCCCGAGGAGGAGGTCGAGCATCATGCTGTCCCTGGTCGCGGCGTCGCCTTTGTGGGCGTGGACTTCCCGGAGCATTCGCTTGCGCTCGGGCTCGGTGAACGTGGACGGGGACTGTCGGTCGGCGCGCCGGATGTCGAGGCCCTCGGCGGGGTTGCGCTGGGCTGCGCCTGTCATGACGAGCCAGGATCCGAAGGATCGGAGTGCTGCCTTGCCACGGTTGACCGTGGCCTGGGCTCGTGGCTGCCCGTCCGGCTTGTTCTGGACGGCGTCGGAGACGACGTAGGCGTGGAGCAGCTCGTGGGTGAGGTCGGCGACGTGGGGATCCCCTGCGAACCGGGCGAGCCCGCGGAGGTCGCGCTGGTAGCATGCGACGGTGTGCGGGGAGCGCTGGTTGGCATGGAGGTAGGTGGAGAAGGTGTCGATGGCGTGGGCGAGTCGCATGGGCTACTCCGCGGCCTGGAAGCCGCGGAAGATGCCCAGCGAGTAGGTGTCGCGGTTGCTGCGGTCGTTGAGCCAGTCGGCCGCGGCGTGGAAGCCGCGTTGGCGGGCGAACCCTGCGACCGCGGGGAGGTCGAGCATGTTGACCATGCCCGAGTCCCTGGCTGCGGTGAGGCCGTCGAGCACGGCCTGCGTGACCGTGACCAGCGTGGGGCTGTCCGACTCCGCTGCCTCCGCGGCGGGCTGGATGACCTCGAAGCTGTCGCACGGGACGAGCATGAGGGTTCGTCCGTTGTCCCACGCCACTCCGATCTGCGGGAAGATGCCGTTGTTGACGAATGTGACGGTGCCTCTTGTCCCGACCGGGATCGGGTCTTGGTCGGCGGGCATGGCGAGGAGTCGGATGCGGTCGCCTTTCTTGCAGGTGGTCATGGTCGCCCTCTACTCCGCGTCGGCCGCGTCAGGGTTGTCGCCGGTGAGCAGCGCGGTGTTGAGCGCGGTGCTGAGCGCGTCGGACTGGGCCTGGGTGAGCAAGGTCGTTCCTGCGGCGGGCGCCGCCTTCTTGCCCTTGGGCTGCTTGGGCGCCTTCTCGGTCTTGAGGAACTTCTTCTCGTCCTTGGGGAGCGGGACGTTGGCGAGGTAGCCCTTGGCGTGCCAGTAGACGAGGGCGTCTCGGACGATGCGCCGGATCTGGAGGATGGAGGGGAGTGCTCGGGGCTTGGTCCCGCCCTTGCAGGGCTGGGTGGTGGCCGCGTCGCTGGAGTAGAAGTTGGCGACGTGGACGGTGAGGATCTTGGAGATGACCTTGCTGTCTCCGAGGTGCTGCTGGAGCAGTGCCATGGTCCGCTTGGCGGTGCCGATGGTGGAGCTGCTCTTGCCTGCCTCCTCGAGGTGGTCGAGGTAGTCCTGGATGCCTGTGGTGATGTTGGTCTCGGTGGTCATGGTAGCCTCCGTTATTGCGGGCTGCTCGCCCGCTGTGCGCGGTGTGGCCGCGCCGACCCTTGTGGCCAGCGCGGCTTGGCCGCGTCAATCCTCTCTTCGTTGCAGTTCGATAGTGATCTGCGCCCGCATGGAATCGGTGTCGCGGCCGCTCCTGGTCTCAGCGAGGCGGCGGATCGCGTCGTGCTGTGCTCGCCAGTCCCTGGGGCCGTTGCCGTGGAGGTTCGCTCGGATATGGAGCCATCCCCAGGTGGTGCCGTTGCCGTGTCGCACGGTGACGCCGGAGTAGCCTGCGGCGATGAGTGCGCTCTTGACCGCGTGCGTTTCCTGCCGTCTCGTCTTCATGGCTCAGTCCTCCTTGTCGTTGATGAACCTGTCGGCTTCGGTGAGCAGTTCGTTGAGTCGCTGGAGGTCGCCGACGTCGCCCCAGTCGAGGCTGACGATGGTGCAGGCGCAGTGGACTGCGAGGCCAGCAGCGATGCTGACGAGGAGTCGGTGAGCCTGTTCGTTGTTTTCGGTGTAGGCCTTGGGCGCGGTGCGCTTGGCGGTCTTCATTGTTCAGCCCTCCAGGCTTTTGCGGTCTGCGATCTTCTGGCACCTGCTGCATCGTTTTCCTGCGGAGTCGCACTCGGCGAGCCACTCAACCCCGCGCTTGGGACTGGCGCCGCAGGCGGCGTTGCCCTGGTCGTCGATGAGGTGGACCGCGCTGTATCGGATGGTGCCGCTATCCGTCTCGTGCATCCAGCCTGCCCATTCCTGGTCCGGGGTGTAGTCGTCGTCGATGCGGTAGCCGTCGCCGTCGTAGTTGGCCATCGTCGTTCTCCCTTAGGCCGCGTGGCAGCCGGTGCGGTTGGTGTCGTCGCGGACGTCCATGTAGCGGCTGCGGGCCCAGGCCTTGAGCTCGCCTGCGTCGCGGCCGGTGGCGATGAGGGCGGTGGCGATGAGGGCGGTGGAGCTCCGCAGCGCGTACTCGGGTGCGTCGGGGGTGATCCCGAGGCTGGGCCAGTTGCGGATCGAGATGGTCAGGATCAGTGTCTGGCCAGCGTAGGTGCGCTTGAGGTTGGCGTGGCGGATCTTCATGGTGCCCTCCAGGTTCGTCGTGGTCTTCATGGTGGTTCTCCTTTTCATGTCCACACATTACCATCCACGGGGCCAATGGCAAGTCTTTATTTGCCGTTGGTGAAAGAAAGATGTGGAGGGTAGGCGGCAGCGCGATGACGAGCGCGCTTGACGAACGCCCATCCTCATCGGTATGCTCCGAGAATGTCCAGGATGCCCCGACAGGTTCTCCAGTTCACCCGGCCCCAGTTGGCGTTTCTCCGGCAGGAGGCAGGTCGCCTGGGTCTGACGGTAGCTGAGCTGGTCCGCAGAATCATCGACGAGCATCGACTGCGGCCGGCGCGGCAGGAGGTCCCGGATGCCTGAAGTCGATCCTCTCCTCAGCGCCCGTTCCCCGAAAGAGCGGGAGATCTACGAGTCCATGGGGACCCCTGCGGACTGGGGCGAGACGATGCTGGCGAATCGGGACAGCACGCCCAGGCACTACCGGCCGTACCAGCGCGAGGACCTGGAGTGCGATGCGGACCGCGTGGTGCACATGGACGGGCGTGGCGTGGGCAAGACCATCGATCTGAGCACCCTGATTTTGTGGTTCGCGTTCTGGCACCCGGGGAAGTCCGTGCTGGTGGCAGCCCCTTATCAGGGGCAGCTCGACACCATCATCGAGGAGGTGGAGTACCAGATCGGGCAGAACGATATCCTGCGGGACAGCGTGGCCCGCAACGCGCAGGGGCAGCCGAAGATCCGGCGCAAGCCCTACTACGAGATCGAGTTCTCGAACCATGTGAAGATCTACTTTCGCCCGGCTGGATCGGCGGGGGGATCATTCCGGTCGCTGCATGTGGATCTGCTGCTGGCCGACGAGGCAGCGTGGCTGCCGGAGCCAGCATGGAACGCACTGCGCCAGTGCCTGAACGCAGGCGGGCAGTTCCGGGTCTACTCGACGCCGAATGGCCTGCGCGACACGACCTACTACCGGATCACGCAGAGCAAGGAATGGCGTCAGTTCCGGTGGCCGTCGTGGGTGGCTCCAGACTGGTCGCCTGAGCGAGAGGCCGACTTGATCGACTTCTACGGCGGCAAGGACACGTCGGGCTGGCAACACGAGGTGGCTGGTGAGCACGGCAAGCCGTCGTACGGCGCGTTCTCGGTGGTCCATGTGATCCGGTCGTTGGTCCAGATCCAGGGGTACCGGAAGGTGTCGATCTTCGGTGCCGACCTGGACACCTGCAAGGACGAGCAGGAGATCCGGGACCGGCTCGAGGTGCTGCTGAACCTGCCTGGCGGGCAGGGGACGTACTGGTTGGGCGGTGACCTGGGGTACACGTCGGATCCGACTGAGTTGCTGTTGTTCGAGGAGGACGATGAGACGAAGCGTCTGACGTTGATCCTGCGGGTGCATGCAGAGCAGATCGCGTACCCGGTGATCACTGAGGTGATTGCGCTGATCGACCGCCTGTACGTGCCTGCTGGCATCGGTGTGGACCGCGGCGGGAACGGGATGAGCGTGGTGCAGGAGTTGCTCGGGCTGGACAAGTATCGAGATCGGCACTTCGCGGGCCGGTTGATCGGCTACGACTTCGGGGGTACAGTTGCGGTCGGCGAGGAGGGTGGGCAGCCTGTGAAGAAGCGGGTGAAGGAGCACATGACTGCGCTGATCAACGAGTCATTGAATGCCCGCCGCCTGGTGTTGCCGAAGCAGGACCACGCGGTGGAGGATCAGCTATGCACCCAGACTTATGTGCTGAGCGAGCGCGGCGTGGTCTACTCCAAGGGCAACGACCACATCGTGGACGCCCTGCGGTGTGCGCTGCTGAGGCGGGCGCAGGAAGTGGACGGCGGATACGATCCGACCGAGATTACACCAGATGTGTTTCCGATGCGGCTGACGAGGCCATTACCATAGGAGAGAAATCATGGCACGACGACCAGCAAGACCAGGCGGCAACAAGGACGGCAGCGGCGGGGGCAAGGGCCAACCCGGCGGTGGCCGAGGTGGGCGCAACAACGGGCCGTGCCCGAGCGGAGGCCCCGGCGGCGGAAAAGGCGGGGGGAAGGGCGGCGGCAAGAGCAGATAGGACAATCGCCCCTCGCTCTACGACGTAGGGGGAGCCTTGCCGGGATCGAGACCCGGGAGGGGCGCTACGGGAGGTTGTCATGGCGAAGAAGAAGAAGGCGCGGACGAAGGCAAAGCCGGCGGCGACGACAGGCGCGGCGGCGAAGAACAAAGGGAGTGAGCTCGCCTCGGTAGCTGCGTTGTCCCCCAACTATTTCGGGGACGTGTCGGTGCAGGAGGCGATCCCGCGCACATGGGATGAGCGGGCCCGCAAGGCGGTGGAGTATTTCCAGGAGGAGCCCCTGGTGTCGAACGCGCTCAACGCGTGGCGCACCTTCGCCCTGGGCGATGAGATCAGGGTCAACTGCGACAACGAGTCCGTGCGCGACGAGGCCAGGGATGCGTTCGACCGCTTGGGCCTCAACACCTTCGTCAGGGACATGGTGCTGCAACTGCTGATCAAAGGCGACGCCATCGGGTACTTTATCCGCGAAGGCGACGACCTCGAGCGCGTGATCTGCGTGAACCCCGTGAGCGTGACCCTGGAGTTCGAGGGCGAAAAACTGATCGAGGCCATTCAGCGTCCGGAGAACCCGGACGGGTCGTTCGGCGAGGAGATTACGCTGGCCCTGGATCAGATGCTGCACGTGAAGTGGAACGCTCCGGAGTTCGAGGCGCGGGGGATCTCCATGATCCTGCCAGCGTTCGAGGCCATCGAGCTTCTCCGCGACTACCGGAAAGCCGAGCGGGCCATCGCGAAGCGGTGGACGACGCCGCTGCGGTTCATCCAGGTGGGCGGCGCGTTCGGCAACCGGATCATCACGCCGGACCAGAAACTGATTGAGAAGGTGCGGGACGAGTTGGAGTCTGCCGATCTGAAGTCGGGCCTGGTCGTTCCTTTCTACGTCAAGGCGGAAACCTACGGTGCGGACGGGAAGGCCCTCGACACCGACGTCCGGATGACGGGCGTCAAGGAGGACATCCTTGTCGCGCTGGGCATGGCCCGATCCATCGTCACCGGCGACGGCCCAAACTTCGCTACGGCCTCTGTCTCCATGCAGAGGATGATCGTCCAGCTCAAGGAGATCAAGCAGGTGGCGCGCAACATCCTGGACTGGGTGTTCTGCGAGTGGATGGAGCGCAAGGGCTTCGATGAGGAGCTACACTACGAGTTCTCGGACATGGACCTGACGGCCGAGGTCGAGCAGAAGAAACTGCTCATGGAACTCTACGACCGGGGGCTGATCTCGAAGAATACGCTGCAGGAGAAGATGGGGCTCGCCCCCGCCGTGGAGACCAAGGAGAAGGAGAACGAAGAGATCGTCGTGGATACCAACTGGACGGTCGAGGACATCTCCAAGCTCGTGGCCCTCGAGGTGTTGACCGTGGACGAGGCCCGGGCCCGGCTGGGCCTGCTGAAGAATTCGGCCGATGCGAACGACGATGCGGCCCAGGCCGACATCGAGCGGCTGTACGCCCGCAACCGGAAGAGAACGACCGGGAAGAAATAGCCCGGGGAGGGGGAGCGATGGTGCTTCGACTTGGGACTGCCTCGATAGCGGTGCGTGAATTGAGAGGGCTGATGCGCCAGGCGGGATATGCGCTGCCGGACGGGGAGGTGTTCGACGAGGACCTCGACCGGTGCGTTCGGGCCTACCAGGAGGACCGCGGCCTGGCCGTGGACGGCGCGGTGGTGCACGGCGGTGGGAAGACCTGGCCGCGGCTCGCAGGCGAGGATCCGGTTGCTCTGCTGATCGACGAGTCCCCCCGGGCGGCGCGGCTCTCCCTGGGTCTGGCGACCCTCTACGACTCAGAGCGGCGGCGGATGATCCCGGAGTACCGGGGGAGCAGCACCAGGGCCTGGCGGCGGATGCAGGTGGGCGAGGAGCTTGCCTA
>Ga0075116_10001326_pt1 | contig 11328 bp, 7 predicted proteins | sample AntAceMetag02UKC_FD_69786 | JGI IMG/M metagenome (GOLD analysis project Ga0075116, IMG submission 69786) | Saline lake microbial communities from Ace Lake, Antarctica- Antarctic Ace Lake Metagenome 02UKC | ecosystem: Environmental > Aquatic > Non-marine Saline and Alkaline > Saline | place...
GGAATCATACGCCGATGCGATGTACGAAGAACTCGCCCAAGAATGAGATGGGTCCATGCCCGCAATCACGGACGCCCAGCGCAAAGCCTATCAGGCGAGTGTCAACAAGCAACTTCGGCGACTCCGAGACCTGGACGCGGGGACGCTCAAACAGGCGATGCGTGAGGCGGAGCGATACCAACGGCGCGTGGCGGGCATGGTACGAGCCAAGACGTTGCCCACGTGGCGCCTGTCCCAACTAGATGCGATTGAGAGCGAACTGGCGAGCGTGACCGCGGAGTTCAAGGACCGACTCGGCCGCGGCTTGAACACGGGGGTAGACGCGGCCTATCGGCTCGGAGCTGAAGGGGCCGTGGCACCGCTACAAAGCGCGGGCGTGCTTGGCGAAACGTTCGCATTGGACCCGAGCCAGATTGCTGCAACGCAGACGGTCACGGGCGAATTGGTAACCAACCTGACCGACGATGCTGCGCGGTCCGTCGCCGAGACGGTTCGGTTCGGCGTAGTCACCGGGGCCAAGCCGTCCGAGACGGTCGCCGCGTTGATGAGCAAGGCGGTGGACCTGGACGATCCCAATCTCGTCGGCATGGGCAAGGCGTTCCGAACGGTCAAGGAGCGGGCAGCAGCCATCGCGCACACGGAAACTATGAGGGCCTACAACCTCTCGTTTGAGTCCCGCCTGGAGGAGGCTTCGGCTCGCGTGCCCGGCGTAACCAAGACATGGTTTGCGGCGACGGGGTACATCCCGGGCACGGACTTCCGCAAGAATCACCGGAGTAGCTACACCGTGGGCGGCATGAACGGGCGCACGGTGGCAGCGACGGAGCGGTTCACGTTAGTCGCGGCGCGGACGGGCACTACGTATCGAGTCAACGGTCCGCACGATCCCATCCTCCCCGCCAGCGAGGCCGTCCATTGCGTCTGTACATTGCTGCCGGGCATCTCAGAGCTGGCCCTTGACGAGCCGACGCCTGGTGCAGAGGATGCGTATCAGCGTGACCTGGCGGTTGCCCAGAAGAAGGGCCTGCAACCTGACACAACGCAGATTTCCAAAGCAGTGCCGCCGAAGCCCGTGCAACCAAAAGTCCCATCTGCGTTACCAGGTAGACACAAGACTTCAAAAGAATCGCAAGGGTGGGCTGCTGCCAACCTTGTGAAGGAGCCCGTTGCGGAGAAGCGATTTGTTGATAGGGTGACGGGTAAGCTAGTGAAGGTTGAACACACTAGCAATGTTTCATATACTGGCCTGTCTCCAGAATCGGCGAATATCATCAATGCCAGAGTACATCGTAGCATTGACGCCGGTTTGCCTCGGTTGAAGTCGATTCGGGCAAGAAGGGTCAAAGGACAGCCGTGGGCCGCGAGGATGGGAACAGACGGTAGTCTAGAGATCAATGCGACACAGGCCAAAACTCCGGAAATGGCAGTAGAGCTTATTCGCAAGGCGAATGCAAGTCGAGAAGAATTGCTTGCTTTGATACCAGAGCTTGAAGCAAACGTAGGCACCCTAACAGCTCGGCAGAAAGCAATACTTGACAAGGGCAAAGAACTGCTCAAGTTCAAACGGGGGCAGGTCGGCGATAGCCTTGAGGATATCATAAACCATGAAATGGGGCATCATGTCTACCGTCACGGATATAAGCCAGTTGGCATTGATGAGGCTACGTGGCGGCAGAGGGTTAGCGAAGCCGTTCAGGAGGCAGCAACAGACAAATACAAGTATCGTCTGTCCGCATACGCGTTTGAAAATCCCGTCAATATAGTAGAGGAAATATTTGGCGAGGCATTCACACTATACGAACGTGGCGAGTTAGCTGACGTTCCGCCCAAACTGTTAGCGCTCTTCAAGAAGGCCATGCCGAAGCAAGCAGTCAAGACAGGCATAAGCGTACCGCCGTGACTTAGAGGCTGCCCGCGGTAGCGGGCTTCTGCCAACAACCGTTTGAGTTTGTACCTCGTGAAAGTAGGGTAACTAAGTGGCTGAGTCAGCAAAAGACCAAGGCGTGTTTCAGGGCGAAGTCCTCACGAAGCTGGATAGTCTCCACGATACGCAGGAGGAGATCAAGAAATCTATCGCGGGAATCACGACACGCTGCATGGAACGGACCACAACGATTGCCCAGGCGCGGTCTCGGAGCATCGTGTCGCTGTGGATTATCGGCGCGATAGTGATCCCCTTGATGATCGGTATTGGCGGCCTGCTTGGGTACCACCTGATTGAGTGCGCGGCTGGGGCAAGCCAGACGAGCCTTCACGCGGAGAAATGAAATGGCGCTTGTAGACATGGACGCCCTCGACCTGCCGGCCCCACAGGGCACGCACGTCGCCAGCGGCGAGGCCACGATGCTGGTCAAGTCTAGTGACTTCGACCTGGCGGGCCGTCCGCTGCTTATCATGGAGGGGACCAGCATTCTGGGGGAGGTGACCCTGCGGCAGCCGTTCCAGTTCGCGACGACGCGGTTCATGGAGTTCCAGCCGGAGCACGGGCTGACTGAGGCGGCGCTATCGGAGAGTTTCGGCGGGATGGAAAACCTGTGGGGCTTCCGCGTACGCAAGGTGGAGCAGTATCCTGAGCCCAAGACCGTTGCGGCCGACATTGTGGAGCCGCGGGTGATTGTGTTCGGACCGATTGAGGTGCAGGAGAGCGACGTTGTGGAGGAGGCCCCGCTGCGGCTTGGGGAGCCCCTGCTGTTTGAGTCCGAGTCCGATCTGCTGGAGGGCGTGCGGCAGGCGTTCGGCAGTCCAGGCGGTAAGCGGTATCTGTCATCCGCGATATGCGGCATGATTCCTGAGCATAAGACCTACGTCGAGCCCTTCATCGGTGGCGCGGCTGTATTCTGGAAGAAGGAGCCTAGCGAGCGTGAAGTGATCAACGACTTCGACTTCCAGATCACCAATGCGTATCGGACAATACAGAAGGAATCACCTGAAGCGGTCTTAACCGGCGCGGACAAGTTTGACTGGATGGCTGAGGAGGGCCGCGTGCGCAAGGCATGGGTCGCGACGACTGAAGGCATACCAGGGATGATGGAGTTCCTATATGGCTTCAGGTCATCCTTCTCAGGCAACAGGAAGAACATCAGACGTTCGGTGATGGGCGTAGATGTCAAGCCGAAGTTTGCCTGGGTCGAAGCGTGTCACAATCGCCTTGAAGGCGTTACCATTCTGAATGGCGATTGGAAGAATACGATCAAGTACGATAGCCCTGATACCCTGTTTTATCTTGATCCGCCATACCCTGATGAGTGGGCTAGGAAGGGTGAGCTTGAAGGGTTTGACATCATTGAGTTGGTCGAAAGGTGTAAGGCGCTCAAGGGGAAGTTTCTCCTTAGCATGAGCGACATGAAGGCGTTCATGGATGCTCTCGATCCGTCGTGGTGCGTCAGGAAGATCAAGCGTATTACGACATTCACCAAACCGGCGCAGATGAAGGACCCCACCAAACGTGAGATGGACTATGAGGTGTTGGTCGCAAATTACCCATTCAAGGTTGACTTGAATATGCGACCACAGCCAGAGCAGCGCCTTGCGGCGTCCGCCCAGCTTCACAAGCGCGGCGACGAGGTGTGGGTCTTCGGCCCCGACGGCGACGATCTGACCGAAGGCTTGCCCGCGGTCGCGGAGTCCGCACGGGCGATTGAGGCGACCGAGCTTGTGCTGACGGGCAGTGTGGACGACGCCGCGTTCGTGGCAGACGACGTATTGTGGTATTCGCAGTGATCTCTCACCTCTCGGCGGAAGGATAATCTCATGCCAGACGTGAATCGAAAAGCACATGGGTCATTGCCCATAACCGTTCGGATTGACGAACAGACATTCCGAACAAACTTGTCCGCTATGCCTGGCGAGAAGGCGAAGCAGATCGCGAGGGTCTTTGGGCTTGCACACGCCGGGGACGTCACGCCGTTCAAGGGTTCGTACCGTCTGAAGATTCGGCCGGGTGAACGTATCCTGCTGACGGGGCGCAGTGGCGCGGGCAAGTCACTCACGCTTCGCATTCTGCGAGAGGAGCTTGGTGATAAGTGCATTGACCTTGATGCCATGGAGATTGATGCGAACACGGCGATTTGTGACCAGTTTGAGGGGCTGGACTTTGAGCAGACTCTCCGCGTTATGGGCCGCTCCGGCCTTGCAGATGTCTTTACGCTTACGCGCCGCTTCGCGGAACTCAGCGACGGGCAAAAGGACCGCTTTCGACTTGCAAAGGCATTGGCATCTTCCGCGCCCATAGTCTTGGCGGATCGCTTCTGCGAGAATCTGGACGATCAAACGGGCATCATGACCGCGTACATGTTCGGGAAGGAGTTGGCACGAGACGGTCGCGCGCTTATCGCGGCGTCGGCGCGCGAAGACCTGAGCGAACGCTTGCAGCCGACTCAGATCGCGAAGCTCTCGTTCGGCGAGAAGGCCGACGTTGAGCTTGCAGAAGTGACTGAGATGCCGAGACCTGATGTGCCAATCAGCTTTGAGCGCGGCGAGTATCACGACTTCTCGCTACACCTGAACCAGTTTCACTATCAGGCTGGGCATGTGGCATTTCCGCAAATCACATGGGTTGCGCGAAGTGGGGATGAGGTTATTGGGGCGCTAGTAACCGCTCTGTCTTCGCTGGGTCTTGGGCCACGATCAAAGTTGCTTGAAGTGCCGCGAGCCATTGTAACTGGAAAGAAGGCGCTTGTGATTTCGCGCGTCGTGGTCAAGCCAGAATTCAGAGGGCTCGGGATTGGTCGTGAGTTGGTGAAGACATTCCTTGACGAGGCGCTGCCGAAGCATGTGCAATTTGTAGAAATCCTGGCGGAGATGGCGCTGTTTCATCCATTCCTGCGCGATTCTGGGTTGACAATTGTAGAATGCAACCTGCTAAGTGAGACGCGACGCAAGCTACGCGATTTCTGCGTAGCTTGTGGATTGTCAGCAGGAATGGGGCCAGACGAGGTGGAAGCCGTTCTGGAGAAACTTCCCGCGGCACAAAGGGCCGAGCTGGATGTAGAGGTGAATCGTGGCTTTCAGATGCGAGGTTCGGGAGGTTCGGGGCGCACAATAGCCTCAGTCGTCCAATCCATCTTTCGCGAAAAGAGCGTGTACGGCTGGTGGTATCGCGACGGCAGCCCTATTCGTCGAAAAGAAGTGACCACTGAGAGTCTGCACGAAACCATACTACTGCAAGAACCCGCGACTGGACGAAAAGCACCCGACCAAACGCACGCGCAGTCCATCGTCTTCGATAAGGCGAAGTTCACGAAGGACCAGGCCGAAGCCTGGCTGAAGGACCACGAGCGCGATGTGGACGGGTACGACGAGACGGAGAATCAGCATCGCTGGCGTCAGTACGATCCCGACGGCGAGCGGTTCCGATACCGCACGGTGGAGGTTGCGGACGGCCTGTATCTGATTACGGGGTTCCTCAAGAGCGAATGGACGCGGGAGGCGGTGCTTGAGGAGACCGACGATCTGGCGGAAGGTATCAGGGGCGCGTTCGGAAGCATGGCGGGGAAGACGCGGATCGCGAAACTGTTGTGTGAGCTGATTCCCGAGCACAAGACGTACGTCGAGGCGTTCACAGGTGGGGCAGCGTTCTTCTGGGCCAAGGAACCGAGCGAACGGGAAGTGCTCATTGACACAGACGAGACTGTCACGGTGCCGTTGAAATGGATTCAGGGCGCAAGCGACAAGGATATCGCGACACTCAGGAAGGTGGATTGGCGAGTTACGAGAGCAAATCTGCAGCGTGCCAAAGACGGCATCGGGGCAGGTCGGTGTAGCGTTCACGATGCTTTGTGCATCCGGTGGATGACCTATCGTAGTGGCGATGTAAAGGATTCGATTTCTACAGGGCGCGAGGGCGACGACATATCACATCGGGTTGATCGGTTTCCGGCGCTCCGAGAGCGACTTGCAGGGGTGACTGTTGTCAAGGGCATCTTCGCCGAGAGCGTGGCGAAGTACGACAGCAGCAACACATTCTGGTATCTCGACCCGCCGTATCCTGGCGAATGGCCCAAGGGCGGAGAACGGAAAGGTCTCGACTTTGACATCAAAGCCTTCGCCGAGACTGCCCGTAAACTGAAGGGGAAGGTGCTTGTTTCCCTGAACGATACACCGGAGCATCGCAAGCTATTCTCAGGATGGTGTATCAGAGAAATCGAAATGCGCCGGAGCCTACAGCGCGGGGCGGCTTTCATGGATACCGAACTGCTCATCGCGAACTACCCTATCTCGATTCCCGCGCAGTGGAAGCCCGGGGCCAAGCGGCTCGCCGCCAGCGTCCTCGTGAACGCCCCGTGGGCCGAGACCGACGGCCTGCTGGAGAAGCTGCTCGGCACGGACGGTGCGGTGCGGCTCGCGACCGAAGACTCTGACGTTGCGCAGGAAGCCGCGGGCGGCTGGGTCAACGCGCCGACGTTCGCCTACTTCGCCGTGACCGGGAAGCAGCCCGACGAACAGATCATGGGACGGCGCGCAGGGGCCGAAGAGAAAATGTGGCGGGGAGTCGGCGTGGACAAGAACATCCCTACCGCGGCGCTTGACGCCATTGCGGACATTCCAGAGATCGCAACCCGCTCCTGCTGCGAGGGTCACGGCGAGCCCTACTTTCCCTTCGTAATCTTCCGCATGGCGGACAAGGCGCACGACGACAAGGCCGCGGCCGTGGCGGAAGCGTTGCTGGGCGCGTCAGGCGTTCACCCCGCTTTTGATATCGGCGGCGAAGGCCGGCCCCGGATTGTTGCGGCGACTCGGATACAGCCTGGCGACGACGGGTATGAGGCATGGTGGACTTCGCTGGCGGGCAAGATTCAAGCGGCGATAGCGACGGCGCGATTGACCGAAAACGCAGCAGCGTGGCTTACACGAGCACGCTCTGAGTTCGCTGCCTCGGGTCGTGGGCGCGGCTGGGCCACCCTTCAAGAGACCGAGAAGGTCGCTCGCGTTGGCGTAGCTGTGCTCGGCGCAGGCCCTGCACCCGACGGCGCAGAGGCCGAAGCGGCGCGCCTGGGCCTCACGCACTGGGCTCTCTGCATCCGCGCTGCGCAGGTAGACCTGCGGGAGGCGCTGACCCACAACAGCACGTTGGCGGACGAGGAGCCCCCCTGGAATGACGTGGACAAGGGGAAGCTGCCACGGCTCGCATTCGCCGACATGGGCGAGTCCGACAAGGCCGCCACCTGGAAGTACCCACATCATTGGATTCAGGACGGCGCCGACACAGACGACGACGGGCGCTTGGACACGGGTACCATGTTTCTGCACCGCGGCGGGCTCAACGCGGCCTGGGCGGCAGCACACGGCGCACGGTCGGGTAAGCAAGCTATCCCCGCTGTCATTGCCCACCTGGCGGCTCACCGCAAGGCCCTTGACCTGGAGTAACGACTGTGGCACAGACGCACGGGACCGCGATTCAACGGATAGAACAGCTTCACCAGCGGCTCTTGCTAGCGGCGGATGCTGGCTTCTACGGACGGTTCGTCGTCCGCTTGGAGAAGGGCACAATAGTCCATATTGAGCGGGTTGAAAGTCTGGCCCCCTACGTGCTTCCAGACGAGGGTCGTGCGAAAGGGGCTTGACATTCATTCCGAATCATGCCTACAATCAAGATGATGTGGTAGCGAATCAGTCGCGCCGTACGGTTCACGCAGTGTCGCCGGTCACCGCGTTGGTCCGTGCGGCGTTTTTTGTTGGTAATCAATGAACGAACTTCTCCAAGAACGAATGCAAGGGGCTCTTCTGGAGCTTCGCAAGGCCGGTGCCGAGTGGCAGGTGGTCTTGATCGAGCAGGGCTGGAGTAAGAACCGGGGGCCGCACGGGCAACGCTACTACACCGAAGAATCGCTCAAGGGAGCCGCTCCCCTATTCGAGGGGACGCAGGCGTGCGTCTACAAGTTCGGGGATACTTGGCGCCGAGACTACAATCACCTCCCGGTCGACCTCCGAGTGCAGCAGCCCCCTGGCGGGCTCATGCAGAATACGGTCGGCTGGTTCACGGAAGTTCGTTACGGCCCTTTCAAACGCCGGAACGGGAGTACGGGCAACGGCCTGGTAGCGCGGCTCAGGATCGCCGAAAGCGCGACGTGGCTGCGTCAACTCCTGCGGGACGCATGGGAGCACGGGCGAGAGATTCTAGGTCTCTCCATCGACGCTCGCGGCGAGTCCGAGCAAGGCGCAGTAGAGGGAAAAGCGGCTGACAAGGTGGTAGAGATCAAGCAGGTTAACAGCGTGGACCTGGTGTCCAACGCTGCCGCAGGCGGCGGGCTCTTAGCGCTCGTCGCATCCGTCGATCACAACGGTAGAGGCCAAACAGAGGAAGTGACCATGGATCCGATCCTACAAGCCCTGACCGATATGGGCGCGCAGTGGACCGAAGGATTCGAGTTCGGCGAACAGACTGGCGACGACGCGAGAGACCTGGCAGTCCAGGTACTTGAGGCCGTGCGCGAGCGCGCCAAGGGCTCGATGGACGGAATCACAGAGACCCCCGCATTGGGCGAAGCCACCGCGGGTCTCGCAGAGATCAACAAGGCTCTGGCTCTCCTGAAGGAAGGCAAGGCCGAAGACGCTATCAAGTTGCTTCAAGACTTGAAGGGCAAGCTGGGGACCGACGAAGAGAAGCCCTTCGCGGTTCCGGTGGAAGAGAAAGTGGAGACCAAGGAAGCCACGCCAGTAGCTCCGGCTCCTGCCCCCGTCGTCACACCGGCCCCGGCCCCCGTCGAAGCGACGCCCGCGGTGACGCCCGCGCCGGCCGCCGTGCAAGAGGCCAAAGACATGCTGGCGAAGATGAAGGCTCTTCAAGAGCAACTGGAAGCTGACCGCGCCGAGACCGAGAAGGAACGGCAGGCGGCGATCACGCAACAGATCGGGACGCTCGTCACCGAGTCCAAGTGCCGCGACAAGGTACTCGATGCCCTGCGCGAGGAGGTCGCCGAGCGCGGTGACACTCTGACCATCGAGTCCGCACGCAAGATCGTGACGCGCTACGAAGCGCTTCAGGGCCAACTGAGCGAGACCGCGGCGACGCCCGTGGTGCTCGGGCAGGCCGGCCGTGTTGAGCTGGGCGACGCGCCCGCCGACAAGATTCAGAAAATGATGGACCTGGCGATGGACCCGAGTCTCGCCGAGACCAAAGGCTACGAAAGCCTCGAGCCCATCGGCCTGCGCGAGAGCTACGAGATGTTCATGGGTCCGGCCTCCTGGGGCCAGGCACCAAGCCAAGACAGCCTGGCACAGTTCCGCGAATCGCTCAGCACGTCGCTGCGCGAAACCGTGAGTACCAGCACGTGGGACAAGGCGTTCGGCGATTCGATCACGCGGCTGCTCCAAAAGGAATGGGCGCTGCCGGGCTTCCAGTGGGAAGCCATCGCCAAAATGGGCGCCCCTCTCAAGGACTTCCGTACGCAACGGCGTATCAGGGTCTACGATTACGGCGATCTCTCGACGGTTGGTGAAGGCAGCGACTATCCTGCCCTGACCGATCCGTCGGATGAGGAGGAGACCTACGCGCCCGCGAAGCGCGGCGGGATCATGTCCGTGACTTGGGAAGCCATCCTCGCGGACGACCTCGGCGCGATTCAGCGAAAGGTCAAGAGCCTTGGACGGTCTGCGAACCGCACGCTCAATCAGAACGTGTTCGATCAGTTGTTGGGCTATTCCGGCGGCGTGATCAACGCGTATACCATGAGCGACGGGTACCAGATTTACGATGCCACCAACCACGGCACCAACACCGCGGACGCGGCTCTGTCGTACTCTGCCCTGCTCACCGCCATCACGGCGATGCGCAAGCAAACCGACACGACCAGCGGCGAGCTGCTGGGCATCGCGCCCAAGTACCTCGTTGTGCCCGTCGAACTCGAGGACACCGCCATGCAGGCGGTCAGCGCCCCCGGGTACCCGAGCACGTCTTCGGCGACCGTCGGCGTCAACACCGTCGCCAGGTACATCAAGCCTGAGAACGTGATCGTCTGCGACTACCTGGAAAGCGATATCAACAACTGGTACCTCGTCGCCGATCCCAAGGTGTGGGACGGCATCGAGGTTGCCTTCGTCGGCGGGCAGAAGGCCCCGATCGTCGAGACGCAAGGCCAGACTACCGTCGGGCAGGTGTTCACCTCCGATACCATCCGGTACCGCGTGCGCTTTGCCTGGGGAGCTGGAGTTCTCGACTGGCGCCCATTTTACGGTGGCTTGAAAACGTAACCACCTGCAAGACCGCTGAGCGGATCAACCGAATGTGGTCCGCTCAGCTTCGACCTTTTTGTGGCATGTCTTCGGCTGTGTGCAGAGTGGGCACCCCCTCGCGGGTCAGAGGGGGTGTCCACACCATTCCATAGAGTCACGCATGAGCAATCTGCTCGCAGACTATGAAACGAAGGTGCTCAAGTGCATCGCGGACGACGCGGAGCAATTGGGCAGCACCGCGCCTGACCGATTTGACAAGTTCATCGCCGAAGCGGTCGCGGGATACAGCCGCAACCGGCCTCGCACGCTGGTCAAGGATTGGACGGGTGACGACACATACGACTACGACATGCCCGCGACATTCCTCGAGGGCTTCTCTATGGTCGTTTCGGTCGAGCACGACGTAGGCGATCAGGTCCCGTCCTTTGTGGACGCACGCTATTGGATCGTCTATCGTTCGGCGACCGACACGCTCGTTCTTCGTTTCCTGGATCGCTCTCCGACCACCACCGAGACCGTCCGCATGACCTACTCGGGCGTGCATACGGTCAGCGCGAGTGTTGGCAGCATCTCAGACGTGGACTTCGACGCGGTGTGCAACTTGGCTTGTGCCGGCGCGTGCCGGGCTGAGAGCTCCCGCTACAGCGAGAAGATGGACTCCAGCATCTCGGCCGATTCGGTCAACTTTAGATCGCTCGCGAAGGAATGGGCGGACCTCGCCAAGGGCTACCTTGCGGCGTATCGAGAGCATCTCACGGCCCCGACGGACGGGACGGCGGCCGTGCTTACTAAGAATCTTGACTCCCGAGCGGTCGTAAGCGGCTCGGCCCAGGACTTCATGTTTCACGAACGGCGCCTGCGATGACTGTTGCCTTCAGTGTTCATACAGACCTTAGCGGGCTCGGCCGTTTGGCGCTGAAGTTCCCGCGGCTTACGCAGATGGAAGTCAAACGTGCCCTCACCGAAATCTGTCTCACGCTCACGCGCACGATCAAGGCGGAACTCCCGTCAGCAAGTGGATACATGCGGGCATCGGTCGCATGGACCGTAACCCTCGATGCTGCCGCCGGCCTCATGGAAGGCCGCGTATTCTCCCAGGTCCCATGGGTTCGGCCGTTTGAACTCGGCGCGCGCCCTGGGAAGTGGCCTCCGCGAGTG
>Ga0075116_10001327_pt1 | contig 11325 bp, 15 predicted proteins | sample AntAceMetag02UKC_FD_69786 | JGI IMG/M metagenome (GOLD analysis project Ga0075116, IMG submission 69786) | Saline lake microbial communities from Ace Lake, Antarctica- Antarctic Ace Lake Metagenome 02UKC | ecosystem: Environmental > Aquatic > Non-marine Saline and Alkaline > Saline | place...
CAGAATATGATCGTTGAAAAGGCAGAAGTAACAGGGGATATCATAATCAAAAAGGCAATCCGACCAGGGGAAAAACCAGACGATGAAGAAAGCTAAAAAGACTCTATACGATACGCTCGGGGTCGAGGCGGGTGCGAGCCCTGAAGAGCTCAAGGCAGCCTTCAGGGCCAAGGCCAAGGAGGCCCATCCCGACAAGAGAGGGTCAGAGGACGAGATGAAGGAGATCAACAAAGCCTATCTCATCCTAAAAGATCCCGATACTCGGGACAACTACGATAAGACTGGCGAGGACTCGGTTGACTACGGTGCCTATGTATTTCAGGTGATACTTGAAATCCTGGCGAGTATCATTGACAAGAATCCTCCAAACATCGACATGTTCCTTGACTCCACGCAGAGTGCGTGGGCAACAAGCCATGCTGGTAAGCAGCTCGAATTGACAATGGAGATAGCCAAGCTGGAGAAATTTCAGGACAGGATAAAGAAATTCCCTGCCAACAACTTCATAGGGATGTTCTTGTCTGAACAGATTGGCCTCCTCGGGGCCGAAAAGTCAAAACTCTCAAGCAATTTCGAGAAGAGAGTGGAGGCATTCGATTTCTTCAGGGAGTACGAATTCGATGAGATAGAAGAGTTGATGCGGGTCCAGTTCACTATGACTACGGGAACAACGACGGCACTGTAATGCTGGTAGATTTTACCGATTATTACGGGCTCATGAATCCCAAGTTCTGGGATTTTTTTGAAAGCAAATCAAGGGTCCGGCTCTCCTTCGGTGGTGCGGGTAGCTCAAAATCTTACACCGAGTTTCAAGACATCATCTACAAGCTGGTGGCTGAACCAGGGCACAATTTTCTGATAACAAGGAAAGTGGCAGCAACCAATAAAGTCTCGACGTATGCCCTCATGGTCCAGCTCATTAACGAGATGAAGCTCGGGTCCCTCTTCCAGATAAATAAGACTGATTTATCCGTCACGGTCAAGAAAACCGGTTACATGGCGGTATTCAAAGGGCTCGACAATATAGAAAAAATTAAAAGTTTTACATTCCCCGTGGGGATATTAACCGATGTCGTTATCGAGGAGGCGAGTGAGGTAACGCAGAAGGATTTTGACCAATTAAACATTCGTCTGCGGGGTCAGAAGATGGGGGAGCAGCTCGACATCCCTTTCCAGATCACATTGATGTGGAATCCGGTCCACGATAAACACTGGTTGAAGCGGGAATTCTTTGACCTGAGATCCTACCAAAGGGATAAAATCGGGGGCAATGGCCAGAAAATTAAGGGAATGAGCGTATTTATTGTCCATTCAACGTATCTTGACAACAATTTCATTGATGAGGATACGGCTGCAATCCTTGAGGGATATCGAGACATAGATTATGAGTTCTATCGGGTATATTGCCTCGGGGAATGGGGTGCATTCGGTAACATTATTTTCACTAACTGGACCATCGCGACATGTCCGTATGAAGAGGACGATTTCGATGCTATTTACGTCGGTCAGGATTTTGGGTTCAATCATCCACAGGTCATTGTCAAGATCGGGTGGAAAGATGGCGTGATGTACACTTACAACGAATTATGCATCTTCGAAAAGACCAACATGGAAATAATTAAGATCAATGAGGAGTTTGACGTGCTACATAAGGGTGAGGGAGTCCGGTGCGACAGTGCCGAGCCCTCTAAGACTAAGGAATGGCTCCAGAACGGGTACGGTGCCATTGGTGCGATAAAGGGCCCTGGGTCAGTGAAGCGTGGTATTGACTACATGAAGTCCCAGAAGTGGATAATTGACGGCGACAAGTGCCCCAGGACGGCCCAAGAGGCGGTTGTCTATCACTGGAAGGAAGATAAGGACGGCAATGCGACAGATGAGCCCGTGGAGCTGTATGATGATGCGATAAAGGCCCACATGTATGCTCTTGAGTTATTGTCAAGGGCAAAAGGCAATCCCTCTGTCCTGTCAGGCTCGAAATCCAAGGCCAAGATGAATATACTTGAGGTCAAGAAGGCCGAGCGTAAGAATATGCGTGAGGTCATGAAGGCCCAGAAAAGGGCCCAGCGAGAAAAAATGAAGAAAGATGCAAAAAAATCTTGACAAGACTCATTCGTCCAGATAGTGTCTTTTCAGTTACAGGCTCCAGAAGGTCGGGGAAGATTAAAGGCAAGTACCTTCGCACGAAAGTGTAAAAGTCGGGGGCATTATGGCACCTCCGAGCTCTTTTCCCCATTTATAAAATTTACAGATCCGAGATGGAAAGGATAATAAAATGAAAGTATTTTGCTGCAACAAAGAGCACACTTCGGAGGACGGTCAATTCCCCCTTTCATCTCTTCAGGCTTTTTCGATAGCAACCAAGTGCATTGTCCTGATTAAGGGCTTTGCTATAATAGAAGAGGGTGATGTCAGATTCATCCAATAAAACTACGGAGGTACAGAGCAATGAGTAAAAAGCTGAAGATGGGTGACATTATTGAGGCGATTGGAGGTCACGGTTGATGACAAAACTACTCGACGACAAATTAGTGTTTAATCCTTTGCCTGGGTGTTTTATCCGTGTGAAATGGGAACCAGGGGACGCGACAAAATATGATTTTGTTTTTATAAGGAGGGGTCAAGACTACATTATTATGCCATACGAGTCAACCTTCAGATTTCCGCAACGACTTAATTACAAGACTGTCAAAATGGTTATTCGTCGTTACGAAAACAATGAGTATGATATCCTCATGAACGTGGCCTATGTGCTGCATGGAGACTTGTATGGCATAAATCCTAATACTATAATTCAGGTGGCAAGAGCCCTCTATTACATCGAAATGGAAATGGAAAGACATTCCAAGGAGAATTTTGAAAAGGTGAGGTCGCAAGAGATGATTCCTGTGAGTTATGGGAATTGTCTAACATGTGGAAAGTCGGATAAAGGGGAGAATAAACGATGTCAAGATTCGAACGAATAGGCAAATACAGGATTAACCTTGACGACACCTACTACATAGCGTATGCTGGCGGGTACCGAGAGGTGGGAGGCAAGGACCAAAAGGATTGGACAAAAACATTGTCCTTGCCGTTGATACTACAGAAAAAGGAACAGCGAAAAATTCCCATGGAGAAAAATCCGAATGTATTTCCGATTAAGGGTGTCTTACTGTTATCATTTATCAGGGAGCTCAATTTTGTCCCTCTGTTTGACAAATTTTTTGAGCAATCGCACTTGATGAAATTGACAGATTTAATAGTCTATGAGTCAATGAAACAACAAAGCTACGATGTAGCGTTAAAGGAGATGTAATTATGAAATTTGAAAAGGCGTTCGACTTAGTGTTCGAGGCACATGAGAAGCGGGAATTACTCATGAATAAAAAATTCGGGGTCAGTCCGGCGACGGCAAAGACATTGGCCTATCTGTGGAATATGTTGGCGGTCGCTCAAAATGTGCTTGACGATACCGTATACATAGATGATAATAACGCAATTGTATCGACTCCATTAAAAACCCAAAAGTCCGAGAAGAAAAACAAAAAAGGGGCAGTGGATACGCCTCCTGTTGAAGATGACGGGAAATCCGATGAAGTTATAGCGAGCGGAAATGGCGAAGAAACGGAAGAAACCCCAGCAGCAGAAGAGCCAAACCCAACCGAAGAGTAACCTCCCTGCAACTTCGTCTGCACTCGATTACCTGAGTGCGGCGAAGGAAGCTCAGTCCCTTGTGAGGAGTATTGACCGGAAGGTGAAAAACTCGGTACCCAAGGGCCTCCACTACGATTGGCTGAATAACGCATCATACAACAATATCGTTTACCCCAGGGACAAGATACCTGATAGGATTCTACGGCTCGTCGAGAGTAGGAATGGTATCGTTGGCTCTATAATTACCCTCCGAATACAGCAGGCCATTGAGTACTCGAATATATCCGTGGACAAGGATGTACCTGGGTGGGAATTTGCGTTAAAAAGTGAAGATGAGACGATGACTCCCGAGCGAAAGAAGCAGAAAGAATTCCTTGAGGATTTCATTGAGCATACCCACAGAAGCGATTACACCGACATTGAGCACAGAGAGGTCGATTTCGGGGACCTCATAACGAAATATATCAGGGATCGCATACTTATTGATAAAGTGGTATGGGAAATAGAGCGGGACCGCAAGGGACAGGCCGTGGCTCTCTGGACCCTTGACGGTGCAACCATCCTACCGGTTCTCCCTGGCGGGTTCTACGGCAGCACTTCACAGATAGGAGTGGGCCTGAGCTCAGGATACAGCAAAATTTCAGAGGCGATCAGGAAGGCAAGGCTTGAAAACATCCCTCCTGTGGAAGAAATTGCCTTCGTTCAGGAATTATTGTATGGGAGTACGGGCGGTGGTATTGTGGCTGCTTTCCGGAATACTGACATAATTTACGACCTTTCGAATGAATTAAACGACATTCGGTACTACAGGCAGGGTCTTTCCGTGACGGAAAAGGCCAATATCGCCATAACAGCCTTTATAAACTCGATTACCTTCAATAGTAATGGCCTCGCAAGGGGTGCAATCCCCAAGATAGCGATTGCCATGGGCAAGGAATCTGGGTATACTCAGGAACAGCTTGAGGATGCCCAAGACGAATGGGCGGCTAACTTTTCAGCGATGGACGGTCAGTGGAATATCCCATTGCTTAATGCAGACGCGAAGATCCTTCCCCTTTACTCGAATAACCGAGACATGGAGTATCAGAAATTCATGGAATTCATGGGAGCCTTGACGTGCTCAATCATGGGTGCCGACTCTGCTGAGATAGGGCTCAGGCTCAATCAGGCTCAATCGGTTATGTCAGAGAATCAGGACGCGAAGCAGTTATTCTCAAAAAACCGTGGACTCAGGGAACTATTGAACGGGTTCTCCTATATAATCAATAAGTTCGTTGATCGGTCCGGATACGATTTCGGCAAAGATTGGAGGTTTCGTTTCAATGGCCTGAATACTACGGATAAAAGTTTCGAAGCAGATTTACGGAAAAAATCCGTTGAAACCATAAAAACAATAGATGAGGTCCGAGCCGAAGAGGACCTCCCTCCCCTCCCTAATGGAGAGGGTGCCATTATCCTTAACCCTGTATTCATGCAGGCCAAGCAGGCCGCAGCCATGGAACAGCAGCAGGGCGGTATGGAAGGTGGCGACATGGGAGAGGATGACGGCGGTTTCGGTGGATTCTCAGATGAAGACGCAGACTCCATGGCCGACGATGCCATGGAAGATTTAGGAAAAGCCGTCAGGCTAATATAATAGAGGTGATGAGATGAGTATTGATGAGACCGGCGTAACGAGAAAAAATGTCAGGGTGTGCCAAGTCCTTTACAATTCAACATATTATGATGTGTTGATAGCGGTTGACGATCTTGATGAGGTCAATAACATCCTTCAGGAGTGGGCTCTTGCGAATAGTGCCATAGGGGTTGCACTGGACCTTCCGGAAGCATTGATATACAACAAGGACATTACTGAGGTCATAACGACTCTAAGTATTGACAATTTTGCCTATATTGAGAGTGCAATCAGCTCGTACATGGATGTTCCTAGGTATGCAGGGATATCAGGGACGCTCCCTACTTTCCCAACGGCCCTTGCGACAGGTGTGTATGTGGCTCCGGCTGCAACGGCGTTTCTCTACTCGGAGGCTCTCATGGGTGGGTATTTCGGGAACTATACCATAGCAACCAAGGATCTTACCCTTACTGAGGGAATGAACTATATCGGTATCCGGTTCAATGCAGGGGCTCCGGAGTGGATAAAGTACGACGATGAGGACACTTTCGACTATTCCAGCATTATACCGGTCCTGAAGATCCTTGACCTCTCGGACACTCTCTATGTCCTCCCATACGGTCAGGCAGGGTATGGATTGCCCGAAAAGACCTTCGAAATCATGAAGAAAAGGCTGGTTGCCGACATTATTTCGACATTCACCCTCGACAATAGTACATTATATATAGAGTTATCAGCTCTCACGGTGTCCCATGGTACAGCAGAGGTTGCGTGTACAGCGGTTGACACCGAGGAGGCAAGTAACGATATGTTTCTATATTCGAAGAGTGTCGCGGGTGCATGGGAGTCGAGCTCGGTTACTCAGATAAATAATACTCAGTATCAGTCTGCCTCCGGTCTCGCGTCCCTCGCGGGTGGTGAATATGTTATAAATTATGTTTACCGGCTCATTGATGATTCGAATAAAATGCTTCTGAATACACTTTCAAATAAATTTGCTTCCGAGGCCCTGGCCCTGGCGAGTGAAATGGTGACGGATCTTCCCGACGTGATAAAGGACCATTGTGTGCTTGTGGGCCGGTTCATCGTTGCGAAGGATTCCACGAGCCCGATGACTCAAAAGGTTCAGCGGGTCAGTTTCGGTACAGTGGTGTAAGGAGATAAATCATGGCAATAGTGCAGCCCAAGCAAGCGGTGCTATGCACTGGCACTGCCATTGGGAGCCTCTGAATGAAGAGGGATTTCTGGAAGTGGTATAATACTCATAAATAAATCGTGCGAAGGGATTTTATGATATGCGGGTGCAGAAATGGAATGGCTAAGGGACAATGCGGGATGGGGTGCAACAGTTATAGTGTGGGTCGTTTCCATTATGGGGATGGCCTTCGGGATGGGAAAAAAATATAAGGAAATCGAAATGAGACTTTCCGAAATAGAAGCCCAAAGAGTTAAATGTCAATCGGAGTTGGTGGTACACCAGGCCGATATTAAAGAGTTAATTTCACACACAAAAACCGAGGTTACTGGCGATATCGAGAAGATTAAACAAGATTTTCTCGAAATGAAGTTCGATATAAAACAAGTGAATGGAACCATCGTTGATGTCAGGCTGTATATTGAAAAATCATTTGGAGAGATAAAACTTCTTATTGCTAACCTTGACAGGTAATGAGCCGAGAAATAATATTGGAGAGGGAGCATTTCAATCTTATTCGTGAGCTGATGAGAAATATTGTCTCCTTTTCGGAGCCTGCAAAAGAGCTGCCCTCCAATTACGAGAAAACCCCCTTCGAAATAGTGTTCGACGACGGTACAAAGAGCCCTGTAAATATAGTTTTTTCGAACGATGAAAGGGACGCAATAATAGAGATTTTGACAGAAATGGATGGATGCGTCGATCCACCAAAGATAAAAATTAGCGGAAAGGATTTCTGGAATGGGGAATAAGTTTAAGACTTTACTGGAAAAGATCATGCTGATACTCAAAAGTGGCGTGATGTTCAAGCGGTCGGTACAGCTCACGTTACTCCTCGGGTTCGTTATTGCCATGGCCTTCGGTGGTCACAAGTGCGATTTCTCAAAAAAGACCTATGAGTATGTCTCTCCCATAGAGGCGTGGAGGAGTGCGAAGTAAGCCAAAAAGCCCGATAGTATCTATCGGGCTTTTTTGTATTTGACATTCCTTCGATATATCGCGATACTCACACCATGGCACCTAAAAAAGAAATCACCTCACAAGAGAGCGAAGTCTACGATGTAAAGTATGTCAGGGAACTGCTTGAGTACTGGAATACCTACATGTATGCTCTCATCAATGAGATATATGTCGGTGTGGGCGTATCCCTGGGACTGTCCGAAAAGCAGGCGTATAAGCTCGCAAAATATAATCCCGTGACAATGGCGAAGGCCGGATTTTTCACCACGATATTTGATAAGTTCAAGTCTATATTCTCACACAAAATCCCGAGGTTCAGGCCCCCCAAGAAGATCCTTGGAGACGGCAAAAAGCCGATGACTCCGGCACAATGGAATATATTTAATAAAACCCTGGGGGACTACTGGACCAATAACGCCGATAATGTCGCTGAGGATGTCACGGTCAAGGGGTATCTACTCGGTAGGGGCACCACGGGGTTCATCCAGAAAGATAAACCATATAAAAACAAGAGCCTTTATCAGATTGACTACGACCAGTACGACGGCGGTATGCCGAATAATATCAGGGATGCATACAATAATTACGACTTTACCAATTCAGAGAAAAACGCCTTAAACAGATCCCTGTCAGATGTCGCGATGTACGTTACCCAGGCAAGCAACGATGTACAGGAGGCAATCAGGGAAAAGGTTACGGCGGGTATTGAGGACGGGAAATCAGGGGTCGAAATAGCCTCGGACCTGTATTGGGACGTGGAAAAAGACAAGGGGCTCAAAAATAAGCACACTGCCGAGAGCATGAGACGGAATTGGCTCAGAGTGGGTAAGACCGAGACGGCCATGGTCTATGAGGCCGGTATATTGGCACCCTACGAGGGAGAGGCTGCCGAATCCCTCATGAATCCTAAAAAGGCTCAGTATTTCGTCAGGACCGGCGGGACGTGCGATTGGTGCCAGTCAAAGCAGGGCACTCTGGTCCGGCTCGTGCCCACGAGCGTGGTTACTGACCGTAAAAATGAAAGCCTGAGTGCCATGGGGATAAAAGATCCCAACACCGATATTGCTATTTGGATAGGTAAAAATAATGTAGGGCTCAAAAAGGCCGAGTGGATGATTTCAGCTCCGGCCCATCCCTATAATGTGGCGACATTCTCCCCGATTGATATTGAGGACGAATACTACAATGATAAGACCGATTCCGTGGATAAGCGACAAAAGAAGTCAAAGCATATCCCTGCCATGAAAGATTATTCATATCAGAGCGAAGAGGAGCAAGAATACCGGAAACCGACGTTTATTTCAGCCGATCAGGTCAGGTACAATAACAACATCTACGAGCGGGTGGACCCTGATGACTATGTTCAGAAAAAGGCACTGTGGGACAGAGATCCGTCTCTACCGGTACCAATGAGTACAGATAGCACTCGTTACGATAAGATCTTTGGGGCAGCAGAGAGGGAATAATGTTCAATATAAACCCAGAATCCATGATTGACAGCGTTATCGAGGCCCTTGAGGGTGCGGGATCGACGGTCAGCGAGGAGCAATTCTACAAGATTGCGGGGGCCATTAACGATGAGATGCCTGGGGTCCTTCAGGTAATTGTTCAGGGGATGGCAGAGCACTGGAGGACCGAGGCCCTGAAGGCAGGGGGCTGGGGCTCGAAATACGCTCCGGCAATTACTTATGAGGTCGAAGGGAATAAGGGTGAGATATACCTCGATGATGAATTGCTGGACAAGGGAACGAATAAACCGAATATAATGTTTGCCATGATGATGGAAAAGGGTGTCCGGTCGTGGTCCATTAAGGATGCGCTGATGAAAAGCGATAAGGTCAAGATTGGCAAGGACGGGGTGAAATATATCTATATCCCGTTGCCCGTGGCGACTCCCAGGAAGAAAGGCCAGGGCAATATGCAAAGTCATTTCGGGAAAAGAGAGATGACCGACGAAATATACAAGATTGTCAAGGGTGGGGGGAAGATTCCACAGGGGACGACCCTGCCCTCCGGTCAGGATGTCTCAGGGCTCACGAAATACAACACCCGTCAATTCCATTCCCAATACGGGATGTTCAGGTGTGTCTCCGAAAACTCTAAGGGATGGCAGTATCCTCACATCCCTGCTGAACCGATATTCCCCTCGGTACTGCAAGAGGTTGATAAGACAATAAACCATGTTATCACAGAATTCCTGTCGGCGATAGTGAAGGAGTTCTCAGGATAGAAGAGAGGCACCGGTCAGGGTGCCTCTGTAAGTGTGCGGATGATTTGGTAGGAAAATCGAGGTTTACTTATCTATAAGGTCCATTAACCTTTTGTACTCTATGCCATACTTGCCAGTAGGGTGAATCAGGCAGTAATAGGTTGCATCTCTGTGAGGGACCGTGAGCTCCCCAACCATCTTATTGTTATCGTCCCAGAATCGAATTCTTGATCCTCTGATTTTGTTTCTGGTGTTTCCGTTAGTTTGCGTGGTTTTCATGGTATTCTCCGTTTTTGGTTTTTGTCACTGACGCCTCTCGGCGTTTCGTCCATTTAGGATCTCTTCAGAGTGACTATGCTATTTCAAAATTTCTTATTGATTCCTGATTCTGTTGATGTGATTCTTTTACATAATATTTCAGATCGTATTCCGTCCATTCTGCGCCACTGTCATTGTCAAGATTCTCAGTGTCTATCGTTGCATCTATCCATTCGCCGTCGCTGTTTTCGTGCTGATAATTTGCTTTCATTCTTTTTCTCCGTTTTTAATTTTCTTCTTCTCAATTTTGAGTATACCTTAATGTAACCATTAGTCTTGTCAAAGTCAAGCCCTTTTGCAAAAAAAAATAAAAAAATTACTTTTTTTAATCATTGACAAAAAAAATATTTTATCAGATATTAAATTAAATCTCACCCTCAAGGAAAATAAAATGCAAAGATCAGAAATAATAAAATTATCTAAGAAAAATATTGATGTTGGAAATATTGAAAACGCTAAAAAAATATTGTCTGAGGGGTACGAGATATCCTATGGAGAATATTCTGCTACAGAATTAAAAAAAGCTATTGATGAAAAGAATCCTGTAGTGATAAAAGATTATTTACTCACGGGATACGATGCCGATGGTAAATTTGTCGATTCCAGCGAGAATAAGATAAAAATTGACCGCATGGTAAAGGCCATAATTATCGAGGCCGAAAAGGTCTCGGGTCCGGATGCAGCCATTGTGCCTGGGGCTGATTGCTTCGCCATTACCGGCAATAATGAGTGGCCCGATATTAAAGCATTCGACAACATAATTGGACGGCTGAAAGTCGGGGAATTGTTCCTGCCTCCCCATAGTGCTGTATTCAATTTCATGGTAGAGGGAGAAAAGGAGAAAAAAGAGAAAATTGTGTCAATGCTGGAGGGTGCCAGCATTACCATCTATTCAGAGGACAATTACATTGACAATTGTTTCCACGAAATAGGGCACTTGTTCTGGCGGTCATGTCTCCTATTCGAGGAGAAAAAGGCGTTCAAGGATCTTTACAAACAGATCAGGGCCTCTGCAATATTCGAGTATCAGTGGGAGCTCGGGACCGAGGAGGAGGTATTCTGCACGATCTACAAGTGGTATTTAAAGAGCCTGTTGATAAATAAGGCGTTCTACAACATCCTTGAGCACGAGGAGCCACGGGGCCTCTCACTATTGCAGGCGGTATTCGACAGGATCTCCAAAGACCGGATGACCAATGACATATTCGACATGAACCGTGAAATCATAATGGACTACATAAACCCCAGGCTGGACCGGACCACGGGGCGGTACATCGTCAAAAAGGGAGTATTCGACGAGATAAAGGATATTGAGGTCCCCCGAGAGATGATGAATGATATCGTCGGCATGGTGGATGGCTCAGAGCTGATTGAGCTCGGCAAGGCAATAGT
>Ga0075116_10001330_pt1 | contig 11315 bp, 10 predicted proteins | sample AntAceMetag02UKC_FD_69786 | JGI IMG/M metagenome (GOLD analysis project Ga0075116, IMG submission 69786) | Saline lake microbial communities from Ace Lake, Antarctica- Antarctic Ace Lake Metagenome 02UKC | ecosystem: Environmental > Aquatic > Non-marine Saline and Alkaline > Saline | place...
TCTTTTATGGCCTATCTCTCCAGCAAGAACTTCTATTTCATTCTGAACCTCCCCCTTGCTAAGTATTCTTCTTTGTGCTTCCTTATTTGTTTTTCTAAACCCACAATAAAAACAATCATTAACGCAAAAGTTTGCTAAATACAGAGGAGCAAAAGTAACAATCCTATTATCGTATACTCTTCTTTTAACCTCTGCGGCTACCGCTTCCATTTCTTCAACAATATCAGGATCGCTGACCCCAATCAAAGCAGCAGTCTCATCAGCAGTTAGAGTTTCAATCGCTAATGACTTTTGTAATATATCCTTTATTTGCAAACGCTCCGGAGATTTATTGCTCTCTAAAGCCGAAACAATCTTACTTTCATCAATAAAATCCTTATCCCGGTCCATATATTTTACAATTTGGTTTCTTTTAATCCTATTTTTTTCCCAAGTTTGTACTTCAGCAGATTTTAAATTCACTTTATTTCTCCTGTTTTATAGACTGGTTTCTAAAAACATCGAAAACATTGGAAAACGGAGACAATACCCTTTCTAGAACTCCGGCTAGCATAGAAATCGTCACCCCATAATTGGTAATAGCAACACCCTGAGCTCTGGCTTTCTGCAGGCGAAACAACATTTCCCTTCTGGTAATCATACATCCGCCACAATGTATTATTAATTTATATTTTTCTAAATCTTGAGGAAAATCTCTACCAGCACAGCTATCAATATCTAATTCAGCTCCAACATATTCTCTTAACCAATACGGAATTTTTACTCTCCCAATATCATCTTGTATCGGATGATGGCTACAAGCTTCCGCTATAAGCACTTTATCTTTCGCTTTTAAACTTTTGATCGCAGCTGCTTCAGTTGCTGCAACAAGCAAATCTCCTTTATAGCGGGAAAAAAGAATTGAAAATGTCGTACAATTAACAGAATCAGGCGTATTGGCAACCATATGTGATACCACCTGGGAATCACAAATAACAATGTCCGGAAGACTTTTAAGTTTATCTAAAACTCCAGGATACTCACTTTCTTTAACAACTAAAGCTACTTGGTTATTATCTAAAGCATCTCTTATTGTTTGAACTTGAGGAAGGATTATCCTACCCTTAGGCGCTTCTAAATCAATAGGAACAATTAAAACAGCCAAGCCTCCTTTAGGCAAAAGATCGCCAATCAAATCCGGAGGATTTAAGAAATCATCTGGACAGCATTCAATAATATGTTTTTTTAAGTCATTAACATATTTATCTCTTTTATCTTTATCAACACTGGAGCAAAAGAAAAACTTATCAGTTAAGCCTTTGATCTTATTGGAAAAACTCTCGCTAGGATATTTTAGGTCAATTTTATTCACAACAACGATTACTGGTGTACTCCTTGTTTTAGCTTCTGCTAAAATATTCTCTTCATACCTACCCCATTCATTTGATTCGGTAAATAACAAAATAATATCAGCTCGATCAAATATTTTTTTAGTCTTACCAATACGTAAGTCTGAAAGTTCAGATACATCATCTATCCCGGCTGTATCTAAAAATACTACCGGACCTACAGGAAGAAGCTCCATTGATTTTTCAACCACATCAGTAGTAGTACCTGGTTTCTCGGAAACAATAGCCACATCTTGTCCCGATACCATATTGAGAAAACTTGATTTTCCAATATTAGTCCTTCCAAACAAACCTATCTGCAAACGTAATGATTTAGGTGTTTTTAACATAAAAGTTAATTTTCACAAAAAAATCCCAACTTCGCCTGAGGCAAAATCGGGAATATATCTTATCTGCTCTTTCCCAAAATTATTTCTTAAATTCTTCGATAGTCTTGTCAACGAGGGTTACATAAGTCATAACACTGGAACCGCCCACCAATACTGCCACCATGCATGCCTCAAGCATTTCTTCTTTGCTCCATCCGGCATCTAGGCAATGTTTTACTGCACTCGGTATGCAAACAGGGCATTTTTGAGTAACACTTGCAATTAGAAGTAGTAACCACTTGGTCTTTTTCTCTATTCTGGCTGATTTCGTAATAACTTCTTTTTGATTTACAAATGCGGAATACTGATCAGGAATAGCCTTCCTAATATCCGACATCAAAATATTAAATTCTTTAAGCGTTGACTTAGGATCGTACTGCATAGCGCCTCCTTTTTTATTTATTTTTTTTACCTATCCATTTACCTCGAGGTGTATAAGATGTATGCAAAAGTTTATGACTTAAGTGCCCACAAGGACCATCAGTCAAAAACTCTTTATATATTTGTTTAATAATAGGGTTATCGTGAGATTTTCTGTATGGCAGGCCTTCATCTTCAGCATAAATCGCCTTTGCCCTTGCTTCCCGGATTGCAGGACTGGTAGGAATAGGCTGGCCTCCTCCTCCAAGACAACCACCAGGACAAGCCATAATCTCAATAAAATGGTAATCGCTTAATTCACCTTTGCATAACATATCCATTATTTTTTTAGCATTAGCAGTTCCATGGCCAATCATTACTTTTAATGTCACTCCCTCTAAAAATTGCCATTCTTTAACTGTTTTTCTAATTGGTAACTCTGCAGTCCTTATACCTTCTGTACCTCTTACTGGCATAATTCGTAATTTCTTAAAAGGTACTTCCTCTCCAGTCACTATTTCATAAGCCGTTCTAATTGCTGCTTCCATTACCCCGCCAGTAGTGCCGAATATTAACGCAGCCCCACTACCAATGCCAAGAGGGTCGTCAAAACTTGAATCAGGAAGGTTAGGCAAATCAATCCCGCACTCTTTAATCATATTTGCTACCTCCCGAGTAGTCAAAGCATAGTCAACGTCTTTAAACCCAGAATCACTCATCTCGGGCCGTTCACATTCAAACTTTTTTGCTGAACATGGCATTAATGAAACGCTGACAATATCTTTGGGTTCAATGTTATTACGTTTAGCATACCAGGTTTTAACTACTGCCCCAAACATCTGCTGAGGAGACTTGCAAGTAGAAACATAGTCAAGCTTGTCAGGATAAAAATGTTCTATATATTTGACCCACCCCGGAGAGCAAGAAGTAAACTGAGGCAGTTTGACATCCTTATCCTTATCCACCAATGCTTTTTTGAGGCGTAAAAGCAATTCAGTGCCCTCCTCCATAACAGTCAAGTCAGCAGTAAAATTTGTATCAAAAACTTTGTCAAATCCTACCCTTTTAAGAGCTGTATTAAGTTTTTTTGTCACGCTTGTTCCCGCCGGCAAGCCAAATTCTTCTCCGATTGCCGCCCGAGGACTAGGAGCAGTTTGGATAATCACATGCTTTTTAGGATTATCAATTGCATCCCAAACATCCTGAGCTGGATCTTTAGCTTTCAAAGCACCGGTAGGGCATCTATTTATACACTGTCCACAGTTAATACAAACAACATCGTTAAGTGGTTTATCTAGATAAGTTTCAATTTTAGTTTTAGCGCCTCTATTTATTGCCTCAAGAACACCTACCTCTTGAAGATCAATACAAGTCCTTACGCAACGTCGACACAATACGCATTTATTCATGTCGCGCACAACGGCATAACTTGATTCATCTTTTTCGTATTTAGGACTTTCGATATGGCCGAATTTATATGATGTTACGCCATATTCTTTTGCCAATGACTGCAGCTCGCAATTATTATTCCTAGCACACGAATAACATTCTCCATAGTGATTTCGCAGTAACAATTGTATTATGTTATGTCGAGCCCGCCTGACTTTTGGAGAATATGTTTTTACTGTTATCGGCCTGGATATAGGATAAGAACAAGACGCTTGAAGAGCTAATTCCTCTTCTACTTCAACCACACATACTCTACATACACCGGCAAGACAAAGATCATCATGCTGGCAAAGTGTAGGAATTTTCACATTTACTGATTTTGCAGCTTCCAAAATAGTAGTGCCTTTAGGCACTCTAACCTCTATATCGTTAACTATTACATTCACCATCTCCCCTAAAGCATCTTTGCCTGCTTTGTTGATTTCCTGTTTTCTCTGGCTTATTGGGGCTCGTGAAGTACTTTGTGCAAAAGGTTTCTTTCTATCCATCGAACTTCTTCTCCTTCCTCTTACTTTTAGATAATGTATATTCCTTCGTAAAATTATTTACTATAGATACAAGTGCCTTCGAGCTTGACTGCCCCAAACCGCACTTCGACGCCAATTGCATTGTCTCTGCCAAAGAAAAAAGATCTTTTAAATAATTCTTGGTGCACTCTCCTTTCTTCAACAACTTTATCCCCTCCAGCAAAACAGGAATTCCTTCCCTACAAGGAGTACACTGCCCGCAGGACTCTTCTCCGAAAAACTTAAGAAAATTCTCCGCCACATCAAGCATTTTCCGTTTTTCATTAAATACAATAACTGACCCGCCTGTAGAAAGGTCTTCGTAAGCAAGTTTACGGTTAAACTCGGACGCCGGGACGCAAATACCGGAAGCGCCTCCTACTTGTACCGCTTTGGTATTAGCTGCTCCGGCTATTTTAAGAATATCTTTTATTGAAACTCCAAAAGCCACTTCATATACACCGGGTTTTTTACAATCTCCCGAAATACTGAGTACTTTCGAACCGGCTGATTTTTTCGTACCGATTTTTTTAAACCAATCAGCCCCTTTTTTTATAATGTGAACAACTGTAATGAAAGTCTCTACATTATTAACAATAGTCGGCCAGCCATTATAGCCTGTATTTACCGGAAAGGGTGGCCTGTTTCGAGGTTCACCGCGTTGACCTTCCATAGATTCAATAAGTGCTGTTTCCTCACCGCAGACATATGCACCAGAGCCAAGCTTGATATCTATGTCAAAATTAAACCCCTTTTTACCCATAATATTTTTACCAAGCACCCCATCTTTTCTCATCCGCTTAAGCTCTTTTTCAAAAAGGGACAAAAATGATCTGTATTCACCCCTGAGATAAAGAAAACCTTTTTCGGCACCAATGGCAAGAGCACCAATGATCATACCTTCGAAAACCAAACAAGTATATTCAGTTAAAAGAACCCTATCCTTAAAAGTACCTGGTTCTCCTTCATCAGCATTACATACTACATATTTTCTTTCTAAATCCGTCTCCGCAGCAAAACTCCATTTTAAACCTGTCGGGAAACCAGCACCGCCTCTTCCTCTTAAGTTTGACTCCTTAACCGTATTAAGTATACCTTTCTTGCCTAATCTCAAAGCCTGCTTTAACCCTGCATATGGCTCAATCTCGCTAAAAACCACCGGGCCATATCTCTCTATCCGCATTTTAGCTCCTTTATTATTTTATTAATCATTTTGGGGGTTACCTTGCCTATTAATCTATCGTCAACCATAATTGCCGGAGCCTCATCACACATGCCTATACAACTCGTTCCCTCTAGTGTAATCTTTTTATCCTTGGTGGTTTCGCCAACTTTAATTTTAAGTACTTTCTCAAATTCCTTTACGATCTTTTCACTTCCTGCTATTTCGCCAGAAATGCAATTGCTTATGCGTATCATATGCTTTCCCTTCTTTTCCACAGTTAAAAATGAATAAAATGTAATTACGGAATATACTTCAACAGGATGAATACCTAACTCGCCAGCTATTTTCTGCATATCTTTGTCGGATATATACCCTTTTTTGGCCTGCACCCCCTGCAAGATAGGCAGAAGTTGCGAACGAGTCTCATCACAAACAAAAATCTCTTTACCGTTTCTTATTATTATCTTTTTAGTAGCACATTCTTTTTCCATTTCTCTTTCTCCCTATTTATTCGCTAAAAAATATGAAAGCGTTTCAAGGTCTCTACAAAAGTCAACATTTTTTACTTTTACATTATTCGAAACATTTAAGCTTATGGGTGCAAAATTCATGATACATTCTATCCCGCATTTAATCATATCATCTGCCACGCCTTGAGCGTCATCGGCTGAAACGGTTATGATTCCTATTGAAATATTTTTGTTTTTAACAACTGAGGAAAGCTTTTCGGTAGAATATACTGGAACGCCTCTTATTTCTTTATCTATCTTTCTTGCGTCTTTATCTATAGCTGCTACAATTTCAAGCCCTCTTTTTTTAAAATTAGGATATGCCAAGATAGCAGATCCTAAATGGCCTACTCCCACAACAATAACATTCCACATTTTGCCCTTGCCAAGCACTTTTTTTAACGCTTTTTTCAACTCGTTGATATCGTAACCGGAACCACTTGTGCCAAAATTTCCAAAACACCTCAGGTCTCTCCTAATCTGCGAATCGCTCAGATTAAGCCTTTCACCTAATTCTGAAGAAGATATAGTACGAATATTCATATCTGCCAACTTAGTCAATTCTCTAAGATAAGCAAAAACGCGGGATATTGTGCCTTCTGATATTTTTCTGTTTCCACTACTCATTTTATTATCTTGTCCCAATATTCACAGACTTCGTGCTATTATTCACAAATACAATATGTCTATATTACATCTGCGTTTTTCCTGTGTCAAGAAAAACTTTAAAATTATTCCGAGATTTATTCCTTAAGTAATGTTATTGCTTTCTCAGCTACTTCTTGAGGAGTAATTTCCTGAAGACAGAGAAAACCCTTTATACAATTATGAGCTAGACACTTAGTGCAGCCAACATCTTTATGTAAGCAGATACTCCTCTTTCCTCGTGGCCCCCATCGCAATGGTGAAAGTCCAGGATTATCTCTTCCAAAAATAGAAATTAACGGAGTGTTAAAACTAGCAGCAATATGCACCGGACCGGAATCGTTAGAGATAAAAAGAGTCGCTTGTTTAAGTAATGCCCCTACCTCCGGAATACTTAAGCTTCCTCTTAAATCAATAACCCCACTACCGCCAACTAACTTTTCTCCAAACTCCCTCTCTTCTTGTGAGGTTATCACCACTATCTTAAAGTTCACCTTTTCTTTTAGCAATTCAACCACTCTTCGAAAACACTCCTGAGGCCAGCGCTTAGAAGGACAGGACGCTGAAGGATGAATAACAATGAATTTATCACCTTCACCTATCCCCTCACCCTTAAGTAACTGCTCTATTGTTCTCTTAGCTTCAGGTAAAATTGGGAAATAAGTTTCAGTGCTTTTAATCGGAATAGCTAATTCCCTTAAAAAATCCAAGGTGTATTCAAGCTCATGCTTTTTGCCCTTTTGCTTTGTATGTTTAAGACTTTTAGTCAGCAACTTACCTAGCTTTTTATCCCAGCCCACTCTCTCTGGTATTCCGGCTAAAAAAGTAAATAAATGAGTTCTGTTTGTCGGATGCAAAATAATAGCCAAATCGAATTTCTTCTTACGCAAAAAAAAGGAAAATTTAATTGAAGCCCAGAAGCTCTTGTCTTTCTCATACTTATCATAGATAATAACTTCATCTAAATCCGGATTCCCTTCTAGGACACCTCGAGTATAAGGTTGACAAAGAAAAGCAATGTGGGCTTTGGGGAAGTGGAGGCGTAAATTCTTAATCACCGGCGTAGAAAGTATAACATCGCCTAATCTATCGGTGCGAACTATTAAAATCTTATTTGGTTTTTGCATTTTTTAATATTTTATTTATAGCCTCAATAACCTCTTGAGGAGCTATTTTCATACACTCAATATCATGCTCACATTGTGCCATCTCGCAAGGTGAGCAACCTAATTCCTCTCTTCGTAAGACTATCGAATGTTTTGAACGCGGGAATGATCTTTCATGACTAGTTGGACCAAAAAGGCAAACCACTGGCAAATCAAGATAATTTGCCATGTGAGTAATACTCGAGTCAACTCCTAGAAGCAAACTTGCATATTTTTTAAGAAGATAAAAAACATCATTTATATCTGTTTTACCCACCAAATCAATAACACACCTTTGCTTAAGTATATCTCGATAAAAGCCTCTATCCTGTTCCTGACCTAAGATAATAATATTCTGTTTATTTTGAAAAAATGAGACCACTTCTTTTAGGTGAGTATAAGGATACTGCTTTATGCTTGAAAGCGAGCTACAAGCAATAAATATAGCCCTTTTTGTTTCTAAGTAATTCCATTTATCTTTTTCACTATCTTGGAGAATAAAGCTACTTTTCTCAGAAGCTTCCTTGGGGGCAACTGCGCTTATTAGACTAAGATATTTATCCTCTATGTGAACTTTGTTAGAAAATCGGCGAATAAAAGGCGTTCTTTTTCTTATGCCCAAAGCAATTGGAAGAAAGGAGTTCTTTAAATCAGCAATCAAGTCATATTTGCCTCTTAAGTAAAGACAAAATTTTATTTTTGTTCCCAGCTTCCAGGATTTATCAAATAAAATGACTTCATCAATAAATGTATTGCGAATAAAGAAATCACGAGTCTTAGGCGAGGTAATAGCTGATATCTTTGCTTGAGGATAATTAGAGCGCAGCCTATCTAGGACTGGTAGCCCAATAATTGCATCCCCTAAATTAGTAGGAAAATTTATTATTATTCTTTTAACCATTATTCAATATATTTTTAACTTGAGAGTAGACTTGGCCAACAGTTAAATCTTTCAGGCAAACATTATCCTGACAATCAAGATTATAACAAGGTATCTGACAATCAACTTCTTTTCTAATTATCTTAACAGCTCTTCCACGCGGTGATGTAACCTCAGGCGAAGTAGGCCCAAAAATAACCAAAGTATCTACTCCTAAGGCCCCAGCTAAATGCGCTGGTCCGGAATCATTAGAAATAAAAAGCTCTAAATTTTGCATTAAAGCTCCTAGTTCTTTAAGGCTTGTCTTGCCGCAAAAATTAAAAGAGCTTTGACTCATCTTGGCTCTAACTTCTTCGATAACTGTTCGATCAGATTCTGCTCCAATAAAAATTATTGCCGCTTTAAAATCTTTAACCAAAGAATCCGCAAGATTTGCGAAGTAACTTATTGGCCAGCGTTTAAGTTCCCAATTAGCTGAAGGGTTCATTCCGATAAGAACAGGATATTCCTTTTTTATTTGCTCTAAATCCTTATTAATATTTTTTCTGATACTCTCTGGTATAAAAAAATTAGGCACCCTGTCCTCAATAACAATACCGGATTTCTCAAAGAGATACAGATAATAATCTTGACGATGAAGCAAACCTTTAGGCACTTTTATTCCTTTATTAATAATTAAATAATTTTTAAGCCTTTGATATCCAATTCTTAAATTTATACCGGCCAAAAAACAAATAAGGGCTCTAGTAAATGATCGATGAATAAGAAAAACCGTATCAAACTTCTTCTTTTTTAAGAACTTAATGAATTTTAACTTAGCAAAAAGACTCTTTTGCTGACCCTTCTCGTCAAAGATAATTACTTCATCAATGTAGGGATTATTCTCAAAGACCCCCCTCACTCTTTCTACAACCATAACCCCCAGGTAAAAATCGGGAAATTTCTTCTTTAAAGCCTTAAAAACCGGGGTAGTGAGCAAAGAATCGCCTAGCCAATTCACACCTACTACTAAAACTTTTTCCATTATCTCCATTCAACTGCAAAAAAAATGATTTTAATCTCTTCGCTAGCAAACCTCTCTATATACTCTTTCTGTATTCATCGCCATACGTCGGCTTGAAAAGTGTAGAACATCTTCTCTAGCTTGTTGTACAACTTCTCGGCACAGGCTACTGTTAGAGATAATATCTTCTATTGTCTCAGCCAAAGCAAAACTATTATAGTTATAAAACAAAAGCCCATTCTCTCTATTCCTGATAATTTCAGCAATGCCCCCGGTATTATACCCAATGACCGGAACCCCTTTAACAAAGGCCTCAAGGATTGAATAACCAAAACCTTCTTTCTGCGAGGGTACTACTAGTAAATCGATAATATCTAAAAATTGATTGGGCCGGCAATCAATAAACCGAACTTTCTCTTCTAATTTCTCCCGCCTCAAGTATGCCCGTAATTTACTATCTAATTTTCCTTTACCAGAAACTAGCAAATAAACATTCTTGCGCCTATGGCTAAGCTTAGCAATCGCATCAACAGCTAAGAAATGACCTTTCTCTTGTGAAACTCTGCCTAAAATACCTATTAAATAATCCTCATCGATAAAGCCGTAATCACCCCGTGATGCTTCCTTAGATGCGAACTCATCGCTGTCTATTCCATTGTAAACAACTTTTATTTTTTTCTCATCTACATCTAAATCTTTTATTAGATGCTCTCTTACCGCTCTACTTACGGCAATGCTTACCACCCCTGAGAGTTTAAACTGTTTTCTAAATATTGACGGTCGATAAAATCCATGATAACCACCGATATAAGGAACATTAGTATATTTGTAAATAAGAAACCCTAGAAATTGAGTTACCCGAGTATTGCAATGAACTACATCGAAATTCTCTTGCTGAACTAATCGGCGTAAAGACAGAAATGAAAAAAGTATTTTGAGGCTGCAAATAGATTTTGTTCTAATCGGAATATGCTTATAATTTACGCCATTCTCGGTTAACCTCCCGATCCACTCTCCACCGCTACAAGCAACCCAAACCTTATGGTTTCCTCGCCTCAGCGCTGTACTTAAATTAAGAACATAGCGAGAAAGACCTCCGGGATTAAGATGCGTAGTAAGAATAAGTATATTCACTTCTTAATTATCTCTTTAATTTTAGCCAGGACTCTCTGAGGAGAGACCTTAGCTAAACAAGCATTTGTTTCTTCAAGTCCACACTTTGGCCGGTAACAAAAAGAACAGGGCATTTTTTCACAAAAAACATGAAGATTTTTACTCTTAACTGTGTGGCGAGCCGGATCAGTAGGCCCAAAAATAGCAATAGTAGGAATGCCTAGGGCTACTGATAGATGCAAAGTAGCAGTATCGGGAGTAATAAATGCCTTTAAACTCTTCATCACTTGAGGCAGAGTACGCAAAGTAGTCTTTCCACAAAGATTAAGCGGTGCCGGTGTAATAGCTTTCTCTATTTTTCTAGCCGCATCCTTTGATTCTTCGTCTCCAAAAAGAACTACTCGAGAATTATAAAAACTCTTATGGATTAACTCAATTAATCTTATAATATGCCCCCGAGGCCAATTCTTTGAGCGCCACTTCCGAGAAGCTGATATATTTATACCAATAAGATCAGCAACTGGTAAAGCAATAGGATGTTCTGGATCCTGAGGCCAAAAAATTAATTTCTTTTCAACAAATTTAATACCCAACAGTTTTAATATTCTCTCTTGCGAAATCAATGGCGAATCCTCGCGATTATACTTTACGCGTTTAGTCAATAAAAAACCTCCTCGAAGAGAGTAACCAAAAGAGTGCCGGGGAAAACTTAAAAAAGATATCAGATGGGATGAACGGCTATTTTGTAAATCTACCACATAATCAAACGAACGACGCCTTAAAG
>Ga0075116_10001334_pt1 | contig 11301 bp, 18 predicted proteins | sample AntAceMetag02UKC_FD_69786 | JGI IMG/M metagenome (GOLD analysis project Ga0075116, IMG submission 69786) | Saline lake microbial communities from Ace Lake, Antarctica- Antarctic Ace Lake Metagenome 02UKC | ecosystem: Environmental > Aquatic > Non-marine Saline and Alkaline > Saline | place...
CATTCGATAAGTCGCTCACTACCAGCAAGAAGGCTTTAAGAACAAAGCGGATTGCATGGGAAGATGAGCAGAAGGCGATTGCGGCGAAGGAGCAGGCGCGTTTACAGGCCATTGCAGACGAAAAAGCCCGAAAGGAGCGAGAAAAAGAGGAAGCCCTTGCCCAAAAACAGCGTGACAAGGAAGAAGCGGCACGTCAGGCAGAGCAGGAAGCTCTCAGGAAGGCTCTGGAGGCCACTAACGAGGAAGAACGTAAGATTGCACAGGCTGAGGCAGACAAGGCGGCTAAACAGGCATCAGCAGCTCAGGCAAAGGCTAAATTGCGCGAGGATAAGGCTGATTCAGTTGCGACGACTCAGGTACGAGTTGAAGCCCCTAAGTCAAGTGGCAGGCGCAGGACCGCATGGAAGGTCACAGCGTTTGACCCGGCAGTATTCTTTGCGATGCTGGCAACACGGAAGGACTTGCAGGGCTTTGTTGAGATTAAGCAGACGAACCTTGAACGCGCGAAGGCCGCAAATCCTATGATGGAAGTCAAGGGAGTGACATTTGAACAGGTTGCAAGCTAATGCCTGACAAAGAGTTATCAACAGGAGAAAAACTGGAAGTAATAAAGGCTTTCGTCAAGGAAGCTTGGTGTGCTGATGGAGAAGCAGAGCTGATAACAGAGAGTATCACCTTTGACTCTTACATCCTTTTAACTGACTCAAAACGTGGCGCTAGGCAGATAGCTTTCCGCTCAAAACCAGAACAATAGGAAATATTATGACAAAGGCACTAGCAAAGAAACAGAATGGATTGATGACGAAACTAGGCACAAGATTCGGAGTTGACGGGGATAAGCTCTATGACTGCCTGAAGGATACGGCATTCAAGGGCGGCGCAAATGATAGTCAGATGATGGCTCTCATGGTAGTTGCAGATCAGTATGGACTTAATCCGTTCACAAAGGAAATATACGCATTCCCAGACAAGCGAAACGGAATTGTTCCGGTTGTGGGAGTTGACGGATGGAGCCGGATTATCAACAGCCATGAACAGTATGACGGCATGGACTTTGAACAGGATGCAGAGAGTTGCACCTGTATCATTCACCGGAAAGACCGCAATCACCCAACAAGGGCAACTGAATACCTAGAAGAATGCGAGCGAGATACCGGACCTTGGAAAAGTCACCCGAAACGGATGATGCGTCACAAGGCTATGATTCAATGTGCTAGATTGGCCTTCGGGTATGTCGGCATTTACGATCAAGACGAGGCTGAAAGGATTCTTGAGGGCGAAATAAACGTCACACCGAAAAAGGAGCCTTTCAAGATGCCGAAAATGGTATCTGAGCCAACGCCGGAACCCGAACAGGAGCAAGAACCCGAGGTGCTGGAAGTTACAGGGATACTCGAAGAGGTTCAGGCTACACCCACAAAGAAGAAGGGTAAACGCTACGGGCTCAGGGTCGCAAAGAAGTGGTATGGCACGTTCAGCAAGACCATAGGCACAAAGGCTGAAAAGCTGGAAGGCAAGGAGATCTGTCTGGGCTATATCGTTGAAGGCGACTACATGACCGTGGACACCTTGGCACTGGTTACGACTCAGGAACCCTCGGATAAAACCTCGGAAGAGGGCAACGCCGCCGCACTGGTTGACGAGATTGCGCCTATCCTTGAGGCTATAGGGCCCGAAAAGATGGCTAAGATAATGACCCTCGTAAAGATTGACATTGAAGGCGGGGAAGCATGGGAACTTGAGGGCGTAGAAAAGCTGGAAGAGATCCTGCACCTTGCTAAAGCTGAGAAGGGGGAGTGATGGCTAACGATGCAGTATATGTAGAGGGATTAACATTCTTCCCGCCACCAGATGACGCGCCTGATTTCGTTCAGGGGCAGTTATCCGTAAACCTTGACGAGCTCTCTGAATGGCTCAGGAACATGGTCAGGGATACAGACGAGAACGGTAGGCTCAGGTTCGATATTGTTGAGCAGAAGTCACATCCCGGCAAATTCAGTATTAAGCTGAACACTTACAAGAGACAGGAGGCTGCACCGCAACCACAAACCCAAGAGGAGGACGACGGCGAGAAATTGCCGTACTAGCATGACTACGAGAGAAGAGGTCCTTGAGCGTGATAACTTCACCTGCTTTATGTGTGCTATGAGAGATCAGGAAGCCCCCGAAGGCGGTTGGGGCAGTGTTCTGGACACTCACCACATGGACGGCAGGCGCGGCGCACGCCTCAAGGACGCTTCTCGAATGGTTACGCTGTGCAGATGGCATCACCAGTACAGCGAGAATAGTCCTCATGGCAATCCCGAGGGGTGGAAGAACAATATACTGCAGAAAGTTGACAAGTATCTAAAGGAGATCAATGAAGTATGACCAAATAGTAGAGGGGATGGATAATAATTCCGTTAGGGCGTTATGTCACCTGTTACTGCTCAAGCGTTCAGTCGATGGACTCAATGGCAGGGACTGGAAGGCAACGGAGCATCTGGATTACGAGGACAGTATAGTTGAATCCTTGCCTCACCTTACGACACTTAATGCTACTACAGAGGGGGAGTTATGAGCATAGAAACAGTCAGCATAGATGAGTACAACGTACTTAAAAAGCAATGCGAACAGGAAGTAAAGTTCCGCATAGAGAATAATCAGTTTCATTATGTCGCCCTTAATCTGAGTGGTAGGCGAGGCGAGTTAGAGGACAAGGCGCAGGAATTGATAGATGCTCACGGCAGACTCAAGGCGTTGGAAATTAGCAAGCATTCGACAGATAACAACGCAATTCAGAAAGGGAGTGATAAATGGAAAAGATTGATATAGCGGTAATTCTAGCGGCTAGTCTATATAACGCACCAATAGACATGATGTCCGAAACTCATCCCGAAGTAGTGGCTTATATGAGAATGAAGAAGTCAACACTGGCGCGAAAGCTAGAGGACTTATGCGACAAACCGACACTTAACGCTACGAAACCAGAGAGGGAATTATGAGTAGAACACGATACGAGGCTTCGCTAGATAAACGCAGAGCAGTAGAACAGGCAGAAGAAAATGGCGATATAGTTGACTCTATGGAAGCTCGACTTGCTCTTATGGCAAAGGTTAAGTCTGGCGAAATACCATTAGAAGAAGCTCAACTCGCGCTGAAAAAGCTCAAGCGAGAAGGAAAGAAAAGAGGTCTACTCACTCGTCAGCAGGTATATTCAAGAAGTTAAGATTGGCAATAAATCGACAGTAAAGGATGCAATAAGGAGTGAATGATATGAGCAAGGATTATGCGGAACTGTTGACCGACAAGCAGAAGGCAATGTGGGCATCTGTGTGTGTCCCACCGGAGGAGCGGTACTGGCTTGACACTGACACTATGAAGCTAATCGAGATTGATTACTCGGTGACTGACCCTAGTGGTGCGCCCGTCCCGCCAATAGACTGCGTGATGGTGGAAGTTCGTGGGGTTCGTGTACCCGACAGCTGGAGCAAGCCGATTGGCAAGAAACCGACACTACCTAGCAAACAGGAGGGCTGAAGATGGCATTTGAAAGAGTAGATAAATTCGCTGAGTTCGTGGGCGTAGACAAAATGAAGATGAGAGCTTTGTCTATGATGAGCATAGGAAGGCGAGTTCTTCTGAAATCTCAGGATGCTGACGTACCAGATTCGGTTCAAGTCGTCTCTGGCTTAAATATACAAGCGTTCAAGCATGGCAGGGAAGATATCACATTGACTGACGAAGATGGATTCACCGCTGATGGCTATACGCTCAAGGATATACATACGTCTTTTATAGACTAAACCGACAGAACACAGCAAAAGCCATTTAGAAAAACTAGGGTACTTTTTCTAAATTGGTTCACCACGTAAACCGACACAACCGGAGGAATCGAAATGAGTTATTTCCTGCAAATATGTAACGGCTGCCTAGAATTGAAGAAGTGCATGCATGGTCTATGTGATGATTGCGAGGCCAAAGAGAGAGAGATTTTAGAAGGCGATAAGGATAATGAGAAGGAAGAGCTTGACGAAACGCAAGACAAAGCAATACAGTGTAATACATGAAACATGATAGCGAGGTCAATGTAAGGATCCCATCAGCTATGAAGCGGTATTTAAGCAGAATAGCAAAGGGTCAAAGCACTCCTGTAATGCCTGTAAGTACAAGCGATATTGTAAGGCAGTTGATATACGAACGCATGCCCGACGAAATAAGAGCGGAGATGGCAAATGAAGACTGAGCAAGAGCTGAAAGAGAGAGCCGCTGAGCTGCGCCGGGTCACGTTTGAATATTCCGGCAATGCTGATGCTCAGGCGGCTCACTTGTGCAATGTCTTAGCAAGGGTTGAGGACGAGCGGGATATTGCCGTCGAACAAATCACATTTCTGGAAGATCAAATAAAGGATAGGACATTATGAAAGACAGACTATCAATCGCGATGAACAACAGGCCGGTAACACTGAATAGCATTGATGACGAGATTAATCCAACGCGCTACACGGCATCCGTATGGGATATTATCGAGCGCAATACGGAGATTGGACTGTGGAACCGGTTGATCGAGACTCAGGGCATTGATCCGTGGAAACTCAAGAAGCTTTACACCGCTATCCGTATGCGCCTGTATATGAGGGGGCTGGATAAGGTTCTGCATATCCGCATAACCAAGAAAGACGGATTATGCTTCCAGTGGACCGGGAACCCAAGAGAAGAGCCCCACAAGTCGCGTATTGCGGCAACTCATAGGGCCCGATTGGATAAGAAGTTGAAGTTAAACGAGAAGGCTATTTAATCTGCTTTCCTTCCACGCCTCTAACCGAACGGTCAGCAGTACGCTTATTCAGCCACATCAGCGACTCTTCAAGGTTCGTTATAACGATAGCGTTCTCCCTGCATGGGAACTTAGCCTGAAGATACTTCATCCGGTCAATCAAGACATCCAGAACATCTTCGTTGGTTGTGCCATTGTTCATCGTAAACAGCGACCCGTCCGGCTCGCCGCCTTCCGCCACGGGAGCCGGAACCTTCTCGATGAACTGAATGGTTTGCTCAGTTATATCGCACCCCTCCATGCAGTCCTCGAAGTATTCCAACTCATACTTGTGCCCTTCTACCAATACCTTCATGCCTTCTCCTTTTGTGTTGTTGTCTACCCAATAATACCAAGGCAGTCGCGCTCTACGACCAGCTTGTAATCAATATCGTTAATCTTGAGGTCTGTACCTCCGAACTGGTCAAGAATAACCTTATCGCCAGCCTTAACTCGCAGAGGAATGATCTTGCCTTCAGGGGTCATTGTTCCATCACCTACCGATATTACGAGGGCTTTCCGTGGCTTATTCTGCGCTGAGTCAGGGATGATGATTCCGCCAATAGCCTTATCGTCATCATTGATTATCATCTCGCAGAAGATACGATCTGCCAGCGGTGTAAATTCCTCTTTAGCCTTTACTTCATCACTCATGGTCTTCTCCTTTGTTCAATAGTTTACTCCACCAAGTTTTCTTCTTGAAATTGCTCTCCCGAAAGCAGTCGTTACACTTGCATTCCCTGTCATTACGGCATATTGATCTTTTAGGACACCAGCCAATAGAGTAATTAGAGCGGGTTTTGGAACCCATTACAGCCCCCTTAGCAATCTTAATCTGCGAGGATCTAGCTTAGTTTGCTTCAGGTCAGGCATTTTCTGTCCGGGGAAGCTGATAATCCTATTGTTAATCCCTCCGCCACCACTCAAAACGTGCTGCGCCTCTGCGGGAAGCCGGATAATTCCATCATAAAGCGCTTCGTCATTCTCGTACATGGACCGCATATCAACGTCCTCAATATGCTCTCCATGCTTATTCATGCCGCAATTAGGGCAGAATCCATCAGAACCGAGCAGGATATTGGCTTCGCCTGTACTGCGACACCGAACGCACCGAGCTACAGCCTCTTCAGCAACCTTAACGTCCTCAGTGGCTATGCTGTCAATAAATTCAAGCCGTACAGCGTACAGAGCGCCCCATAGGAGTGTTGCTTTGCTGCAGACCACATATTTACCAAGGAGAGATGTATAAAGACCGTTACGGAGCCATGCAGGACGCGCTACGAGCTTACCGTGCTCATATATCAGAGAGTCTACGCCTTCAGGGTAAGGATTGACCGAGCAGACTTGACCTATTCGGCCTGTTGCTGTTTTGCTACGTGCTGAGCCGGGGATAACAATTTGACCGTCATAATCTCCGTATTTGGCACGCATGCCGATAAGGGCGAATCCGGGATAGGCTTTGATGTTCTCTTCAGTATTATTCATGGTTAGTGCAAGCTCTCCATTTCTTTTTGATGTTAATCCTGTATTTCAAATCCGTCAACATAAAAACAGCCCTGAGAGGTTTTACATCTTCTTTTTTTGCTTGCACCGCGAAGAGTTTCCAATATATCGCCTACTCAGGGCCGCTACTTTCTTTTACATAAGACTTTTTGCTTTGTAGAACATATTTCTAACTTCAAAATGCCTTTCTCTTTCAAAGTCTGTCTTCTCCCGAGAGTCAAGGTTCCTGAATCGAGCATCAAAAGATGCCCATTTTTTCTTCATCTTGCCTCTGAACCTGCCTCTCTCATCTGACGGAGTGCCCATGTAAGCGGAAATGTATTCATGCGTGCTCAACCCGTCCAGCTGCTTCTTGTCTAAGTCTGCTAGACCTCGCAATTTCGACCTCGCATTGCCCCTGTAGTAATCGCGCCACTTAAAAAGCTCCTCATCAATATTCTCGTTAATATTTCCTTTAACCCTCTTGTTCATCATAGCGTTAAATCTCTTGCGCCACGTAATCTCGTACCCTCTATACTGCTTATTATCCATCCAGTCTGGCTTCCTTGATGGATTGTAAAACGTCCAATCGTTGTGTTTGCCCATGTATTTCAGGTCGGGCGTATCTAATGAAGGAGTATAAAAGCGATAAAGAATGCGCGATAGAGGCGCATCGCCATTGTACCTGCGAGGATTGCCATCGTAACCTACTGCCGGTTGCGAAAGCGTAGCGTTAAGAATAGGTACATCCTTGAGCATCATCTGCTTAATGGTCTGGTTGTCGTAAACCGTAGGGTCAAACACCTTGCTTATTTGCGAGACAAGCCTGTCAGTCATAATATTGGACACTGTCCTAGTGGCGTCTTTTTTGACGGCTCTCCATGTTTCTGCGCCAGTATTGGGCTCAACTATCTGAACAGCGCCAGCGACACCTTCGAGAAACGCCATCGAGTAGAACATCTTGTGAGCATTGAACGCCGCGTAAGCAGTTCTAAGCATAAGGCTATCATCATCTACCTTATTGTATCGCACCGCATCCATGAAGCCACCCACGAATGCCATAGGGATAGCCAGAGGCGTTTCCTTGTACGGGATAGAGCCCACGCCCTTAATGTAGACCGAGTATGGTTTACGACCACTCCTAGCGAACGCATCCGAACCGCGCTTGCTATATTCAGGGCCAGCACCAATAATCTCCAGTGCGTCATCTTCATCATCCCGCCCAAACATAAGCGCGGAGAGTCCCAACATTAGTAGCGTTCCAAAAGTAGACGCAACCATTCGCTCTCGCATAGCGATAGGGACTTCCGTGCGCCCTTGATTCTGATCGTACAAAGCCCTAAGCGCTCCTAGAGGCGATATATCAAGAGCCATATCAGCAACATTGGCAACTATATTTGTAAACGGAACCCATTTCGCCTTCATTATTGCGCCAACAGGAACCTCGGCAATTCTGCCCGAAGGAAGCTTAACGGGAAGATTGCCGCGCACAGATAAATTGTTAATTCCTCGCGCCATCCATCCCATGAATGTTGATCTGGTAGGGCTATTGAATGTTACGAACGAAGCAAACTTTGCGGATGGATCCTGCACGTCTGAAAGCTGACGGTTCTGGTCGATAATCTCGTTGCGCCTCTGCTTGGCTTTCACGCCTGCAAACCCCTCATCCTTGGCTTGACGGTCAGCCTCTTGCTGCATAGCTTCTCCTGTTGCTATTAGCTTGTCAAACTCGGCTTGATCGCTACCCGCTTTATCTCTTGCCAGAACTCTTACGCGAGCCTCAAGCGCCTTATTGTAGGCGACAGCGTCTTCAGCTTGCAGGCTACGAAAGGCATATTTGTATAGATTCATCGGCTTAAACCATGCGCTTTCGAGAATCTTCTGCATGCGCTTGGATACAGCGCCACCCTGCAATGGAACTCCTCCGGGTTGCCCGAATGTCACATCTTCTAGTCCGCCCCGAATATTCCACTTATTGCCGTCCGTCCAGCGTCCTCGCCAAAATCCAGTCTTAATTCCGACAAAAGCATCTACGAGACCCTTCATTAACCCCATCTTGTATCCGCCATGAATGTCCTTGACTGTCTGTGGAATCCGGCTTGGTCTTGCCGCGATCATCACAGTTTCCCAGAATCGGCGGGTCAGCGTATTGTTGATAACATTAACGAGGTGCGTAGAGTACCCTGAAAGCATTCGGGAATAATAAACTCCAAACATCAGATCAGACAGCTTCACGCCTATAGCCTTGCGCATCAACCCTTCAGCTTCATCCATCTTCATCTTTCGTGGAGCGCCTTCAGGAGCCGCCTGCGCTTCTCTTGCCAGAGCAGATATCTTCTCGGCTAACTCTATCGTAAATGCAGGCAATCCCATCTTTCCTGCTAAGGCGTTGTAAACTTGCTCGTCCGTAAACAGTCCGGTATTAACCAATTCCGCCAGCTTATCAAAATCGCTAAGCGCTGCCTTCCTGACCGCCCGATTCTTAATCCTCTTGATGGTAGCGGACTTTCTCTGCTGAACCTTAGCGGCGAGCCTATCAGATACTTCGGCTGAAATAGCCTGCGCAATGTCTGTGCTCGCATTAGGGCTTAACCCGAGAGCCAGCTGCATATTTTCAGTAAGGTTCTTAATGAACTCAGCTTGATTCTTTGCGGGAGTCTTAATGATATCCCCTAAATCAGCTTCAAATGCTCTCAGGACTGCCCCTACTGCGCTAGAAAGGTTCCTCTTGGACGAAGGGACAGGATCGGTGCTCAAGGCATCATGGATATCCTCTATCTGATGGAGAACTTCCCCGTCATCTCCGGCTTGGTCTACTGATCGCTCGTACCACGCTTCGACAACCGAAGAATATTTGTCTTTGTTATCTAAAGCCTCCTTCAGGATGCCAAATGGATCGTTCTTCCTCTTTGCTCTAACATCGCCAGTCATCTTGAATTTCAACTGACTGACTATCCGATTAAATAGCTGCTTCATTGGGTCGCTCATTTTGGCAACGCTCTTTTTGTCCAGAAGCCGCTTAGACGCATTAGCAACATGATCGCGATCAGTAAGTGGAGCTTTTTCTTTCTTAGCCTTCCTGATCTTCTTTTCAATAGGCTCTTTTGCTATCTTGGAACCCTCTGTAATGGCATCATTAACGAATCTATTCGATGCTTTGTTGTAGATGCCCCTCCAATCCACATTGCCAAGTTCTATTCCTGATAGCTCCTTCTGTATTTTGACCACGAATTCGGCAAAATCAACAGTCTTGACCTTCAAAACGCCATACCCTAACTGCACTAAAGCCGCTGTACGATCCACATCCAAGCCGGTAAGCATCCTCCCGCCCATAGCTGAAAGCTTAGCTTTGGCTGAGTCGATATCTTTCTGTCCGCTTTCACGCCACTTCTGGAATCTGCTTATATTCTCGGGCGAATCCATAATTTGATCAACAATAGCTGAGAACATTTTAATATCATTGTCTCTCGCTTCGTTTTGCTGAGTACTTGCAGCATCAGCTCTCTTTGCTAATTCGTCACGAGTCTCTTGGCTTAATCTGTCTTGAATCGCTGGAAGCACTATCTCGGGTTGTAGCGCCTTCTGGTCTTCGCCCATGTCTTTGCGGATTTCCTCAGTCATCTTGGCTATATCCGCTTTGCCGGGGTTGCCCTTCTTCTCTTGATCGTTCGCTACAGCCTTCTGCGCAGCCATAAGCATTCCCTCGGGACTAATTCTATCCCATGCCGCGAATGCCTGAACGCCTTGCCCTTGCTTCTTTGCTAAATCTTCATTCACAAAGTTGATAAAATCAATAGCCTGAGCCGTTTTGATATTTGCCGCATGAGTCGAGCCCTTACTTCTGAGAAGCATTCCTTCGGCGTCTAGTTTCCGAGCAACAATCTGAGCCGACATTGTTCGGACAGCATTATCAAAAGACTTCCCCTCGAAATCCTTGTTGTCCTTTATTGCCTGAATAGCTTCATCAGTAGAATCGAACTTCTCAATGATGTCCATAGCCTGAGAGTGCGATGTTTCGTTGCTTAGAACATCATATTCGGTCTGTATGCCTGCTTTCGTGGCTTCAGCAACGTCCTCGTCTGCAATTAGGCGAATAGCAAACTTGTGCTTATCCTTCTTGACTCGCTTAGGCAAATCCTTAGCTTTCGGAGTCTTGACCTCTGTGCCCTTATGGATAGACTCGGCAAGCTCCTCTGATGAGACTTCTACGGCTGGTGCCGCTTTCGGCTTAACTGTATCGGCTTTCTGTTCTGAAGAGGGAGCCGCACCTTTTGTTTCCACGTTATCTTGCTCAGTTACAGCTTCCTGAACAGGTGCGCCCTTGCGCCCGAGCTTGGGGGCGGGCGCCTTGACATCACCCTCAACCGCCACTTTCACTCCGGCCTTCTGCAACTTTGCCAGCGACGAATCTAACGAGTGAAAAGGAACGCCTGCCATATTGATACCCTTACGCTTGGTGAGTGGTATATCAAGAATTGGAGCAACGATCTCCGCATCCTCCTCGAAGAACTCGTAAAAATCGCCTAGCTTCATTGCAACAGTAGTATCTTTCCCTACGGCATCCTTGATGGTCTTGCGCTGTTGCATGAGGGGAGATAGTTCTTTCGCAACCTCCGCCTTCGCCTGTGGCCCGCCTTTCCTGCCGAGCTTCTGCTTGGGGGCGGGTTGTGAGGTCTTGAGATATCTTTCTACAGAAGGTATTTTTGCTTCGAGTATCCCCCGACCTTCGGCCTCGGAGTACATTTGCGCAAACCTGACCCTGTGCATGCTGTCGTGGCTGGCTGACTGTTTAGGCTCGACTTCTTTTATTATACGCAGTTGTGTGGATATTTCGTCTTTGAGCTTTTCGTCAGACCACTTGGCAAGCTCGGTCGCGGTGTATCCCTTCGGCACGCGTAAATTGAGTCCAGCCGACTTGTTCTCGGAATCTGCAGCCCAAGTCATCTTGGACAGAACATCGGCATCCTCCGTCATCGTCTGCCTAGCGAAATATAGATCACCAACAGTCGCCTCGGCCTCACCCT
>Ga0075116_10001339_pt1 | contig 11254 bp, 22 predicted proteins | sample AntAceMetag02UKC_FD_69786 | JGI IMG/M metagenome (GOLD analysis project Ga0075116, IMG submission 69786) | Saline lake microbial communities from Ace Lake, Antarctica- Antarctic Ace Lake Metagenome 02UKC | ecosystem: Environmental > Aquatic > Non-marine Saline and Alkaline > Saline | place...
AATAATGACTGGGAGCAGGTTGCATTGTATGCTTATGGCATACCTAATTATGCTGAGGTATTCAGACCGGGGCAAGTTCGCTGTCCAAATTACACATACGAGTTTACTGAGGCTGATGAAGTTTGGATGCATAGGATGCGGTTTGATCGGAAAATCGTTTTTGACTATTGGCCGAATACCGAGAAGCGTCTTACTTTTGAGCAAGAAATTTGGGTGCTGAAAAATCAATTAGTGGATTGTAATTGTAACATCGTCAAGGCACATTTTCAAGAAAAGTTACCATATGCAACTTGTGATGCTGAACTTTGGTTGGCGTTAAAACTTGAAGAAATTGTTGAATGCGGTGGTGAAGGGATAATTGTGCGGGCAGCTGTGCCTAAATGGGAACCTATCCGTAGTTGGCACATGTTAAAACTCAAACCTGAGGATGATGCTGAGGGGATAGTGATTGGCTACACCACCGGTAGGGAAACTGATAAAGGCAGCAAGTTGCTTGGAAAAATGGGTGCGCTGATTCTTGACATCGGCGATGAGAAGAGACTTGAACTCAGCGGGTTCACTGATGATGAACGGGAATTACAATCTTATTCGATAGGTAAGACTGCCTATCAATGGGCATGTGAACATTCAGAAGAAGAGGTTCCGAATTGGATAGAAGCTGTACATTTTCCAAGAGGTTCTGTCATCACTTACAAGTATCGTGGGAAGTCTAAAGATGGTATTCCCCAAGAAGCCCGTTATTGGAGACCACGCAATGGATGAATGCCCTAAGTGTGAGAGTGATGATATCGAAGAGATTGAGGAAGAGTATTTTGTCTGTAACACTTGTCATACCACATTTGATTCTAGGGGCTGTATTTTAGAGGAGCCAGATATTCTCTGTGCGGAGTATGACGAATGATTTATAAAATCTTACGGTATATATTATTTGTTCCGATGCTTGTTATGGGTTGTTTGGGTACGGCAGTAGGTTGCATCTATTCACTATACCGCCCATTTTACTCTGGATATAAAGATGCTAAAAATGAATTATATTGGAGTTAGATTATGTATGTTGATACAAATTTCAAGACCAAGAAAGCTTTCATTAAAGCATTTAAAGATGGTGATCGCATTAAGGTATATAGTCCCGGCTTCTTTCCGGCCCCCACGGATGGTACCTGTGCAGTTGAGGGGCCGCACTATCCTGCACCGCACACATGGTATGCTTCAGTGACAATCAAGGACAGCATAGTCACCGGAGTAAAATAATGGTATACGATTGGGTAGTTGAAGATGAATACCATTACAATGGGTTTTATTACTGTACTAATTGGCTCTGTCTGGCTGTAATTGTGTGGATTATTAAATCTCTGACCTGTCTACAGACTAATTTCAGAATCCGAAGGTGTTAATTTTAAGGAGTGTGGTATGGAGTGGCTGACAACGAAGGAAATTAAAATAGCAGCTGGCGAATCGGATTTGGCTGCACTAAAGTGTGTGCAGGCTCATTGGAAACAAATACGACAGGCATCAGCTACCAATCTTATAGCAGCTATAGATGCCGGAAAAGTTACAATGGGTGCGAATTACTGTGCAGCATGCGAGCGGAATGTATACATGCACGGTTCTACCGATGATAAAGTTGATTGCTCCAAGTGTATTATGCCCGTTAAGTGTGATAACAATGGATATAGAGAGATTATAAAAACATTTAATGGATTCCTTAACGGAAAACATAAGTATGCTGCTGTGTTGGAGAAAATTGATACATTCTTAAAGATGATTGATGACGCAATCAAGCACATTCCTCTTATACAGATTTTTCCAGCAGCTGGAACAATTATAACACTTAAGTACCGCGATCAAATTGTTAAGGTGCAACTTAAAATCAGCCATTGTCCACATGATGGGCACTTAGTTTATACCGCGTATGTAATAAATAATAGTGTAATGAGTTGGGGTAAATCAGTGTGTCTGCATTGTGGGGAAATGTTACTTACTACAACTTCACGTGGAGACAGAATTTTTACCCCTGCCGGATTAAAGGTACTGTTCAGGGACAACTGGGATATTATTGAGGTACAAAATGCGTAGACCTGATTACATTTCACCAACTGCACTTAACCAGTTTTATAGTGACCGGCAAGCATTTTACTTACAGCGTATGACTGATGTTCCATCACCACGTCCACCGCAAACGAAACCGATGTCGATTGGTTCTTCTTTTGATGCTTTCATCAAGGCATTTTTGGTCAAGGAACTTTTTGATCAGAAAATGCCTGAGTTTGAATTGAGAACACTTTTTGAAACTCAGGTTGAAGAACATAATCGCGACTGGGCATGGAAACATGGTGCGTATGTGTTTGCTTGCTACGAGCAGACTGGTGCTATTACCGATTTGTTGCTGGAACTTGAGAAGGCTATTGAAGAGCCGCGTTTTGAATTCACAATCCAAGGAACTATCCCGCATCTTTCATTAGCCGAAGGTATCCCTGTTCTTGGCAAACCTGATGTTATGTTCAAGACTGAACATAATTGGGTGATATATGATTGGAAAGTCAATGGTTACTGTGCTAACTCGGCTGTGAGTCCAAAGAAAGGGTACATAAGATGCCGGGAAACAGATGGCTCTTTCAAAGCTCATAAAAATTGTCAGCTTGGGATTGTTGACGGCATATGTGTGAATACCAATGTGCATCTGGAAGATGTTGATATAGGTTGGGCAGCCCAATTAGGGCTGTATGGCTGGACGTTAGGTATCCCTATCGGATCTGAATTTGTAACAGGGATTGACCAAATCGTTGCAAAGCCTATTGGTGGGGATTATCCCTCACTACGGGTTGCTAGTTACCGATGCACCATATCAACAATTTTCCAGCAGGAGTTACTGGATAGGTTGGCTAAGGCGTGGAGCATAATCCACAGTGAACATATCTTTGATGATATGTCACTTGATGAAAGCATCCAACGCTGCTTGGCTCTTGACAATGTTCATAAAGCCTATGAAGGTGACACGAAGACTGATAAATTTTTCCGTAGTATGAACCAACACAGAGGATATTAATTATGAAGGTCAAACTGCTTAAATCGGGACGCCAGTTTCGTTTTAACGGTCTATTGTATACCAAACTAGCATCCGATTATCTGGCTAAGCTGCATTCAAAAATTTATGTAATGCAAGAAGCAACTGGTGAGCATACATACCTGCCTATTGACACCGAAGTTGAACGTATCGGTAAAAACAAGGCTTTGAAACCTAACAAAGTTAGATTTCTTCTTGATGATCATATATATTATGATAACTGTGTTGGTAATCCAACTTTAATAGTTGATGGTGTGCAAGTTTATCCTGCGGGTGTTCCGGCTAATGAAACAGTGTGTAAGTCTGTAACCGTAGGCTCCCTGTCACACGGCACCCCATTCCAGTACCGTTGTAAAAATGGTGACCGTGGTGCCCGTTATATCCGATTAAACAGCCCACTTATTAAGAAGAGTTTAAGAAAAGGTTATGTGCATGTCTGGTGTAAAGGTCAAATTCTTCAACTTCCCAGTAACGGGCGGATAGTATAACTTATTGCCGGGGTGGTGGAACTGGCAGACACATCGGATTTAAGATCCGGTACCTTTGGGTGTGCGGGTTCGAGTCCCGCCCTCGGCACCATTACAGGAGACTGGTATGAAATGTGCAATTGATCTGGTTAGAGAACTATTGGCCAGAATTGATACATCAAGCCAGCTGCATGCTGGATTGGTAACATCACTTATGTACTTGGTAATAGATTTGCGTATGAACAATGCAGCCTGTTGCAAGAATTGTCACCACAGTCATACAGACGAAAGTGGCTGTTATTGTGATATTAAAATGTATTGTAGTCGTACTGTTGATGAATCTGATTGTTGTATTGATTTTACAGGAGAATAGTATGCCAGGAAAAAATGTATACACCGACGAGTTTATCATTGATTGTGTCCGTAGGTATATGAAGGAGTATGGGCATAAATCTAGTATCAAAAACTGGAAAGAAATGTTTCCAGATGGGCCCAGTCATGTAATGGTTTCTAGACATCTTGGATCTTGGGCTAAGGCTATTCAATTAACTGATCAACCAATCAAGCAGGACACTGGTTCCCTACTCAATACAATCGGAATGTTAGAGAAAAAACTTGCAATAGTAGAGGACTATGGCCAAATCCTTACAGATGTTGTTACATCTAGTTTAGCTAGATTTGATACACTGAAGGTTGATAAGCCGCAGCCGGTTGATTTAGAAGGTCACTATGAATATGCTAATTTACTGTTGTCTGATGCACAAATCGGTACGTGCTTCAAGTTAGAGGACACCGCTGGTAAGAACCTATACAACTTTGATTTGTTCATCAAAAATTGTGGTATTCTAAAGAGTGCGGTACAAACTATTCACTCTATCCACGCACACGCATACCCGGTGCCTAGATTGAATATCTGGGCAGCTGGTGATGATGTTGAAGGTGAACTCATCTTCACTGGTCAGGCTTTTATGATTGACAAACCACTCATTGACCAAGTGTGTGAAGGTGCAAAGGAATTTGCAGAGATGATTATATACTGGGCACAGATTATAAATGATATTCACATCTATGAAGTGCCCGGAAACCACGGCAGGATAGGTAAGCGTGGAGAGGGCCACCCAAGAACGAATTGGGATACAATCTTCTGGCGTATTGTTCAGCTTATGGTAGAGAAAACAAATGTAACTAATGTTACTTTCCACCTATCAATGTCATCGATGCTTGTGGCTGAAGTATTCGGACATAATATTCTGCTCAGTCACGGTGCTGAAACCCGTGGATGGATGGGTATCCCGTTCTACGGTAGGCACCGGGATGTTATGAAGCTGGTTAATGCCCTTGAGTTGCCAATTGAACTTGCTTTGTGTGGCCATCATCATAACTATGCTTCTTGGGACGTGGCTCCAAGATGTGAGATTGTGATGAATGGGTCATGGATTGGTGGATCACCTTATTCTACGAGGGAACTTAAAACAATCAATAGTCCCAAGCAGGTAATGTGGGGAACATCGCGGCGTAGAGTACGAACGTGGACGTACCCTATTGAATTACATAGAATCCAGAAGCTGGTGTCCGATGAGAACGGAGTCTATACACCAACAATGAAGGAGAAAAAGTGATGGGGTGCATCATAAGGTATAATCACCACGGCATAGAAGTAGCTGTTCAATCACATTTGCGTGGCCGGCATCGGGAGCATTGCCTATGTAGTCAGTGTGCCCTGTTTCCTACTGAGGGAACCCCGCTTGAGGTTGCCAGTGAAATAGAGGGACAAATTCAACCTATTGTTGATTGGGTTACTAAAAATCATCCAGAATTATGTCCGAAAGCCTCCATCTTATATGCTTACTGTCAATTGTTTGGACTTACAACACCTGTATGGGAATGTCCTGACATGATAGCTCAAACAAGAAAGGGTTAAGTAATGGATATTAAAGTATTGCCGCGTAACAACGCACAGATAAGGTATCGTGTACGTCTTGGTATCCAGTTTAATTATGAGCATGTATCAATGGATGCCTATAAGGTGTATAAAGTTGAGATTCGAAAAGACGGAGAGATTCTTGAAACCATAACATCAATCGAACATGTGGCTGACAGCGGTGAATATTATGTTACTTCTAAAGGTTTTGACACCACTGGCCAGTATTTTGACACTTGGTACTACACTTGGGCAATCAGTGAAGTTAGGCAAACTGTGACACAGGATTTTCACATCCAAAACGTTGATCCGCTAGAAACACTGGCAGATTACGAGGATACGATGTCCTCAACTGATGAAGAAATTAGAAAGCTCGTAGAGCGAAACGGGAAGCTAGAAATTAAAATAGCTGAGCTACAGCAAAAGTATAATAAAGCCAGTGCAAAATGCGGTGACCTGATGCTTGGGTGTGATTTCGAAAAGAATGGTGAGAAATATGCTGCCCGTCCTGTTAGGCTCGATGCCGAGTTGGCTAAGGTTACACACTACTTAAAGGAACTTCTCGCGGTTATTCACCGGGATGGGGGCCACTATGTAGCACAATTTGGATTAGAGAAATCGGTTATTGCTGCACGGGTAAAGTCATCTAAACGAATAACGGAAGTTGTTGAGGTACGGGAAGGTTATGTTTGGGGTTTCTGTGAAGATGGGGCACCTAAGTATATTCAAGGCAGTAAAGGTGCTAATGAAGGCTGTTCACTGGTAACAGCTGAGGAAGCGAATGGGTGGGTAGCAGAAAACCAGCATCTAAAAGAAGTGTTAAGAAAATACGGTGGTCATTTTGAAGAATGTGAGTTCGGAATCGGCAAACTGTGTACTTGTGGCTATAAGCAAGCCCTGATTGAAAAAGAAAAGAAAATAGATCATATGGACGAAGCATTGCAACTGGCGGCACAGTGTTGGTGCGACCCCGAAACAGAGGATCGCATCATGGATGTCCCCTTGGCCAAGGCCGTTGCGAAGCGCATTGCCATGTGGATGGACACGGCGGCACAAAATCAGAGGAACGCGGATTACTATCGTGGGCTGGTCGAGCGTTGCGGCGAGGCCATCGGAGCAGAAGCTTACATTGCGGACGACGGCGGCAGGGTGCCTGATGTCCTATGTAATAAGGCCCTGAACTGGTTGAACGACTTGTAAAGGAGCACAAGTGATGCCGGATACAATATGCCTATCGGGACAAACTATCGAAGGTATTACTTTAGCTTTGGTGCAGGATTTTTACCCACACAAACAGCCGGAACGGATGGCTTGGATAGTTATGTTACTTAAACATGTACAGGCTCGTCCTGAATTCTTTCCGGGCGGCAAATGGGCAACGATTCACGCAATCCAACATCAACTTGATAATGTTGCACTTGAAGCTGCGAAAACAATTGGTTCAACTTATCCATAGGAGTAAAAATTGGCAGGGAGAAAATTAACACCAAATGATCAGTTTAACTACATCTTAATTAATGCCACTCTTAAATTGAGGCTGAAAGAAAAGGATAGAATAATTGAAGAGCTAAAAAAGGAACTAGCTAAGAGAAACGATGATATTATATCTTTGGCAGAATCAGGGGCACTATTGGAGGATCATTGACTATGGTGGCTGGAAGGTTCTTCAGCACAAATCTGGTAAGTGGAAATCAGTTAGAGTACTTACTGAAAATGAATGGGAAATAAATTATAAGGATCCAGCAGAACGCTGGCGGAAGGAGAATGGAGTATGAAAACAGCTATAATACTTATATCAATTTTAGTTTGTGTGTATATAATTTCATCAGTGGGTATAGCTGTTGAATACCCGCAAGGTAGTCAAATAAAGGTGACGGGTATTGATGCTATAATCATTGATACTAGCCTATTCCGCGGGGTACGAGTGTCTTTAATCCGGAAGGATGGTCGGGAATATACTGAGTGGTGGTCATTCGACAAGACAAACAGACTATGGAAGGTATCTAGGAGTTTGAAGTATGATTAAGCAAGCTGATACATTGAGTCAAGAAGAATTGGTAGCATTGACGCCCGGACAGGTGCTACATTATATTGATGTTGAAATCGCTTTGGATAAGATTATACCAGTAGAGCCGCCAACTGTTGACCCTCCTACTCCTGTAGAGATGCCTGAAGCTTTGGATGTTGGGTATCAATTTGGTGGTTTGATTTTTAGAAACAAGGAAGATGCTGATTTAGTTTCTCAAATGAAGTTGTGCAAAGAGTCTTATGATTATACAATATCTTATGACAATAGATATTTAGAGGTCTTAGAAGATAGGACAGTAACGCAAGTCGTGCATAATACTAAGATTGAGGTACAAGCTGCAGCTGCTGAATTAGTAGTGTTCAAAGAATAGAATACTGAATGGAAAAATCAACAAAATGCTTATAATGAATTTATCCGTAAGTCCTCAACAAGCCGTACAAGAGTTCTTAATCTTGTTAGTAATGCTAGAGATTGGTTGCAAAGTATAGTTGCTGGAGAAGAAACCTATGAGAAATACCTGAAACTTGCTGATGGTAATGAAGAAACTGCTCGTCGCCTGTTCCATGATGCCTATGGTGGTGAAGATGCTAGAGTCTATAAGGCTGTAGCTAAGTCTAAAGGTTTTACTAATTGGACAGCTCCTAAGGAGGAGAAAACTGATGACTGAATCTGAGAAACGGATACTTGATATTGAACTTCATCGTATTATGGTGCCTGATAATAAGGTGCCTGATGCATGAGACAAGATGGAAAAATTAAAACTTGATACTAAGGTGCTGGAACTTAGTCTGTTAAGGCATATAGTTGAAGTTCCTTTGGAATTTGACCTGCACACTGAGACTGCTGCTAGGATATTTAATATTTTGCCGTCGCAGGTGACAGAAATACAGCGGCTGGCGGCCGAGAACTGGAGGTTTCTTAAAATGTATGGAGCATCAGATGGTATCATCAGGAGCCTTGGAATTTATACGGATTCTCCTAACCCTGACTGGTATAAGGATTTTATCAAAATGAACGTGACTAAAAAATATTCAATGATGTTTGGGGTTGCACATGTGATGTCAAAATGTTCAGAAGATCCAAGTACCCAAACTGGTTCGGTAATTGCAAACGGCGACGTGATTATTTCAACAGGATACAACGGCCTCCCACGGGGTATGCAGAAATTTGATGGCATCGAAGAGCGACCAACAAAATATTATTACTACGAACATGGCGAGCGTAATGCAATCTTCAATGCTGCTAGGATAGGGGCATGTTTAACGGGCTGTACAATATATGTTCTAGGTGTACCTTGTGCACCTTGTATGCGAGCGATTATACAATCGGGTATCGTTGAAATAGTTATTAGTAATTACGAAGATACACCTGAAAGGTGGATAGATAGTTGTCTTGCTGGTCTACTTATGGTCCGGGCAGCTGGAATCCCGGTATATGTCCAACATACGCTGGACGTAGACAGAACAAGGGATATTGATACTTATTTAAGGGGTAGAGTATGAGAACGAGCTGCCTAGAATGTATTTGTAAGCATGTGGCTCAGGCTGCGGTATTGATGGACGAATCCGGTTTGGGCCATCCTAGTCACCAGTTATTGGCAATGGGCCACTTAGCAGAGGCTGAATGTGAATCGTTAAAGGACTTTCCACATGTTGCAAGAGCAATTCGCGAGATCCGTGTTGACAGGCAAGGTGATTACAATTTATTGGAGCTACTGGAATGGATTATAGAGCAGCGTTAGACCAAGTGATAAAAGATTTTAGTAGATGTATGGAATGTCCAAACACAAAGGATCAGGTGGACATACTATTTGAATTGTGGACATTGTTTCATAACTGTGATTTTAGTAAGCCGTTGTGGGTAGCGCTTAAAAAACATAATCATCCCACAACTCACACCATTCCAAAAGAAATAATTTCAGGATTTGATGAAGTAATTGATGTTGATGGTGGTGATAATACGTGGCGGGTATCTGGCTATGGAATTGTTAAGAATTTCCCCATTAATACCCAGATAGATCTTGCGTTTTATTTAGTAACTCACAACGGTGTAGAGACATCTGAATCAATGCCAGATTGTGGTTACACTATTTTACGTAAGCGGATTACAACTAGGCTTCGGGGATATTATGGAGGGTATCCTGAATGTGTCTGGATACGATAAATCCAAAAATAAGAAACCGGTTTAAGTTTGATAAGAAAGGTAGAGTTATTGCCTTTCAACGTATCATTAAAAGAAATGATGGGTATACCCCGTGCTACTGTGATCAATATGATAAACGAGTGTTCTTAAAAGGTAAAAGATATGCGGCCAAACAGAAAGATGTAATGTGCTTTAATACTAATATATATTATAAATCCGGGTTTCATGGTGTTAGCAGCGTAGATACCTATTGTTTGTTTGATGACGTATGGGTAGAGGTCAGGTTGTCTGGTAAATTAACTTTTGGACAAGACAGCGGGCGGGTAGTGTGCGTGGGTGAGTATCGGACTATTATTGGAGAGGTAAAGTGTTGATTAAAATTGCTGATTGTTACAGAGTATGTTGAAGCTATTTATGCCGTAGTAAGTAATAATAAGTGGCAACCTTGTGTGCTGTTTAAATCGGGTGAGGATTTTTGGATCGGGCCACAATTAAAAACAAAGGAAGCCTGCATCGAGGTCATTGATGCTTTTGCTAAAAGAATTAATGTGGCTGTTAATGTAGATTTGGCGCCTTTAGGAACTTAATGTATGAAAAGTTTGTTTGTCACTGGAAATGGTATCCCGTTGACTTGGGAAGCTGCTGTAAACAAGTGTGATGAATATGGTGTGGAGATTAAAACGGAGTATGATACCCCTGATGATCCTCCATCCAAAGACTGTACGATGATGATAGAAATCATGGATCCGATGCAGGAACCAATGATTCACCGTTTCATGCCAGCTGGCCCCAAGGAACTAGAGTGTTACTGCATGGAACTTTGCGAAGGAATCAAAGATCATTTAGTTAGACCGGGGTTGTGGCCATACACCTACCACGCGTTACTTGCTGATCAGTTCCAGTACATTCGTGATAAGCTTATTGAGGCACCATATACACGTCGGGCACAGGCTACCACTTGGATACCTAATGAACACTGTAAAATTGATGACCCACCCTGCTTACAACGTATCTGGTGCCGGATGGAAGCCACTGGCACCGGCGGGTTTGATCTCTATGTCCATACCCACTGGAGGTCGCGAGATGCTCTCAAGGTTGCCTTTATGGACATCTTTGGGTTAGTTTTTATGGTTGATTCTCTCATCAGATGGCCCATACAACAGGCACTTGGAGTAGAAATTAAGTTTGCCAGATATGTGGACATTTCCGATTCATTTCATATTTATGGCAAGGATTACAGCAATTTGCATAAGTTTCGTACTCAAAAGGGCCAAACATTCAACTATGAAGGGGAGTTGGATGAAATAATGGCCGGGTATCGTGACGAGATCAGGGCGGAGGTCACGAAGTGACTGACTCGGTGATTGTTAAAAATCTCCCACTTGTCTATCATATTGTTGGTAAATTCTGGGCATCCAACTACCTAGATAGGGATGATTTACGGGCTGCGGGATTCCTAGGTCTGGTCAAGGCTGCACATAGATGGGATGGCAAGCGACTATTTGTTACATATGCTTATCATTTGATCTGTGGTGAGATTCTTAATATGATTCGTGGATCATATGGAATTCCCACTTATAGGGGCAAGGGTAAAGAAGTTAATCGAAAGCACGTGTCATTGCAGGATGCAT
>Ga0075116_10001341_pt1 | contig 11250 bp, 12 predicted proteins | sample AntAceMetag02UKC_FD_69786 | JGI IMG/M metagenome (GOLD analysis project Ga0075116, IMG submission 69786) | Saline lake microbial communities from Ace Lake, Antarctica- Antarctic Ace Lake Metagenome 02UKC | ecosystem: Environmental > Aquatic > Non-marine Saline and Alkaline > Saline | place...
TGTACCTAATAAAGCTGATGTAAGATTAGAGAAGGATCTACAGAATATCTGTAACAACTATCTACTGCTTAACGGGTATCAGCTATTGACTAATGATCGTGCAGAGAAACACGCTACGAACAAAGAGATTAAAGGATGGTACGGACACTTGGGGAAAGCCAAGATGAATCCTTTCATGCCTGACTTATTCATATTCAATAGAGATATGTCACGTTGTATCATGGTTGAATTAAAGACCAACAATAGATATAGGGTAGGGCAGAAGGAAATGATTGAAGCTGGTATCTGGTTAGAGGTTAGAGAGTTAGATGTAATGATAGAGATACTTAAAGAGTTTGAAACGGAGGACGTATGAGCGAAGAATTACTGAAAGAAGCGGTTGAGATAATACGAAATGGATGAATGAGCAAATGCAACTCAATAATGATGTATCAAAATTGTCAACCGAGATATGTTTGCATGAAATTAGAGCGGGAGTGAAATAATTATGACTAATGAATTCATATTTACTTGGGTGTTTGTCTGTGCATTATGGATTTGTATGCTTATTATAGCGGCGTGGGTAGATATTATTAATGAGATCAGGAAGCTAAAGAAAGAAGGGTAATGTTATGGGGATGCCAAAAAGTAGGTTGTTCGCTATACACCATTCTAAACTGGACAAATTTAAAAAGTGGGATGATGACCATATATGCCATGCGAGAGATTCCACTATTGGCGGCAGGTTGACTTATATATTCACACCTACCGGATTAGGCACTGAAGTTAAAGTCGAGTGTGCTTGTGGATCTAAGATAAATTTAACGTGTGATGAAAATTGGTAAACAATCTTTCCCTTGTCTCGGCAAGGCTCTCGGATGGGAGTCGATTAATTGTAATGATAATTATCGTGCTACGGAAATATCGGAATGATTAGTAACGTCGTATTCCCTATCAGGAACAGTAAAGGTAAGGTTATTAAATGTGGTCGCATAGATGGTGTACCGTTCAAAACTGTAGCCAAGCAATGCGAGAGGTTCGCAAACAAGTATGTGGATGATAAGTATCCTGAATTATTGGAGGTGGTGGTATGACTAATGAATTCATCTACACGTGGGTGTTTGTCTGTGCATTATGGATCTGTATGCTTATTATAGCGGCGTGGGTAGATATTATTAATGAGATCAGGAAGCTAAAGAAAGAAGGGTAATGTTATGAAGGTAGAACTAAAAGTAACAAAAGAGTATGACGTTAGATATATACGTGCTGAAATAGGTGTCAGGTATTGGGAAAATGCTACAGTTAATGGCATTGAAGAAATAAAAAATAACCCAACTATACCGTGTCGTAACTGTGATGAATGGGTTCTGTATATAGATGTAGATACAGGTGTTATAATTAATTGGGAAAAAGGGGTTACCGCACTTGTCCATTATAAGGTGTGCGATAGCGGAAGATATACACTTTTAGAAGTTACTGATCGGGAAATTATAACTAGAGATGGTTACGTTCCGAGTTGTCTCTGCCCTTCTGGTGATGGTTACGGGGATTATGTTGTTATGGATATAGACGGAGATGGAAAGATTAGAAACTTTGAATTTAATCCATCTTACTGGCAGGACGAAGATGAGTAAATTGTCGTGGATGAATACATTCAGCGTGGATGATTGTGAAGCTTCAAGTAACAATAAAAAAGATACTGAATACGAGATAACTAAATTCGATGAGGGGGTATCACTCGTAGTTATATTCAGTAAGCTTGATTCGTTTGAAAAAGCAAAAGAATTAGCTGATAAAATAGATGATATGTTAAGGGGGAATAAGTAATGAGGAAAATAATGAGTGAAGAAGAAAGGATTATAGAAGATGGGACAGTTTAAAAAAGGATGCAGAAGAGAAGGTGAATATAACCCTAACGGGAAACTATCATGGAATCTAGTAAGAGAAATACGAGGGATCTTTGAACTACTTGAGGATGATGAAGGGAACCTACCTACAGGTATCCACTCAAAGATAGCCGAGGAATACGACATAACAAGGCAATGCAGTATGCTGCTTAGATCAGGGAAACGGTGGCATCCTAGTAATGACCCTATGAATCAGGAGGAGAAGTCTTAGCTTTGGCTCGCTCTAACTCTCTTGCAAGTAAACGTCTAGGCTTCTGTCCAGCCCAGTAATCATCCTTGTATAAGACCTTACGTCTATTAATCTCAAGCTCTTCAGGGGAACCTGGAGAGTAATCATTATGCCATCTAAACATGAACCCATAATTGTCTACCAGTAATACAAACACATTCTCTGATCTATATCCATTACGTTCTAGTCTGCGTCTGATATTCTTTAGTAACCGCTTCTGATCTTTACGTTCAAGGTATTTAGCCTCTTCCACCAAGAACCACTCTCTTGGCTTATCACGAAAGTTTGTCATAAGAACATAACACGTCTGACAGTTAGGCTTATCAACATGGAGAATAGTAAACTCATCAATAGGAATACCTGAATATACTAATGGCATATATCTCATGCTAACCCTGCTTTCTTATTCTTCTACTTCGTTTATCATGCATTAACATATAGTCATGTAGCTCTCTATCAATAGCAGCAGCATCTTTATCTCTCACATTCTGACCGTAATGATTCAATCCGCACTTAGGACAATACCCATCACCACCAAGCATGATATTAGCCTCACCTATTGTCGAGCAACTGTTACATCTATCAGGTGTTGCTTCATCCTTAACTACTGATACTGTCTCAGGAATGAATGCTTCTATATGCTCAAGACGTACTAACCAGAAGGTCTTATCTTCAATATTGAACTGTCTACCGCTAGTAAATACTACGCTAGAACCTTCTAACCCTTTATATATAGGATTCCAGCAACTAGCATCCTTAAAGATACGTCTCCCTCTATTGAACACCTCGGACTTACACCCACCACGATACGGCTCCCATTGAATACACTTTCCTTTCATCAACGGAGATTTGCGTCTTATGTCAGGGATAATGATATCCCCTATTGAGTTGATTACATCTACCTCAATGAAACAATACCCAGGTAAACACTTAATATTATGTTCTTCTACTGCCTTACTCATTTACTTAGCCTTTCTGTTAATCTCATCCTCTGCTTTATTAATATCAGCTTCTAATTTTAGAACCTTATTCCAGTCAGGATCTAACTTCATCATCTCTTTTTCAGCAAGTGATGTCTTTATCTTTATTTTTGTTATATTAGAAGATATTTTCTTTCTTTCAATATTATATTTGACACTACCATTCATTAATTTCAGTAGCTCAGATCTTGTCTTAGCAGGTGCATCCATTATTATAGTCTTAACTTCTTCTGCCGACTTATTTTCTTTGATAGCTTTCTCTACTTTCTTGATGTCATTACTCTTAGGCATGAACTCTTTAGATGACCTGTTCCTTGCATCTCTAGACATCTTCTTATCTATCTCATTGATCTGCTTCTTGATCTTCTTCCTATCTTCTTTAGTTATATCAGGATTCTTTAAATTAGCTTTGAGTATTCTCTTAGTATTACTTAATGTACTAGCCCATTTCTCCAGGTAAGCAACAGCATCCTTATCATTTTCAATAGTATTTCCATCTCTTATTATGTTCTCTTTCAGATCATCTACGTTATCTTTCCAATCTTCACCATAACGAGCCAGTACATTATAAAACTTCTGCTTATGTCTCTCTAATATGACACTTGCCTTACTCTTATCCTTATAGTTCTCTGAGATCTCTTCATTATCTCTTTGCTCATAAGGATAATATCCTAATGCACTCTTATAATTTAATGGACCTTTATTTAACACACTCCATATACGTTCACCAAAGTTATCAGGCATCCTCTCGGTGCTTCTCTGCATCCTTGACAATGGTGATAGCGGAGTTATGAGTTTTTCTGATAGATACGGAAGCCAATAGTCGGCAGTATTAATCATGTCAAGATCACCGTCCTGCCATGCATCATGCAATGCTTTAGGCATTATCTTTCTACCGCTAAATGTATCTTTATTGGTCTTGAGTCCTATAAAGAATTGTACTAATGGATTTATTAAAGCAGTTGTCTCTTCAGGTACACCACCTAATACTTCACGCCTCGTCTCTATTACAGCCTCTTTAATACTGAGGTTTCCGTTACTGTAATCGCTTATGACAGACTCAAGAGAATCTAACCCGAACCAAGCTAAGGCACTATCAGATGGTGATGTAGGTGCCCATACGAACTTCTCACCATTAAAGGGATTAGTCATATTCATATGGAATCTATTTCTCATGTATGGATACAGATTGTTCTCCATCTCTTCAGCATCTTCATCCCTACGATTGAACCAGTAGATGAACCCTTTAGATAGTATGATCTGAGCTAGAGGGATAGCTGAGTATGTACCTGATGATACAGCCATTGAATAATTTCTAAGGTTTCCTGCTTGCCATTTATAGAATGGAGCTAAGTTACCTGATAGTAAAAGGCTCGCTTCTATTGATGTCTTACCATAATCAATAAGAGTCCGCCTTCCTATCAGTCCTGCCGCTGACTCCACATCTAAGCCTTCTATGTCTAGCCTTAACATCTTTGCTGTGTAAGAGCCTTTACCCGCCTTCAGTCTCTTGTAGTTATCCATTGTCACAGCGATACGAGCTATAGCTTCACGATAATCATTTGTGTTATACCATAAAGCATCAGCCGCACCATACAATGAACTTAAAGGATTCTTGCTACCTATTATATTCTTCTGTAATTCTGCGTGGAACCCACTATTAGCAACATCCTTGTCTATTACTATAGCTTTTATTTTCTTTTCAAATTCAGTTAGTTCTAACTTACTGTCTACTGTTTCACCAAACGGTTTAAATATAGATCTCGATATTCTCTCCGCTGATGTCATATAAGGTAGAGCTGTTGGAGCAAAGTTCGATACTGTTATCAAATCACTTGTAGCATTGTTAAACATATATACTGCACCTGATGTTTTCAGTGTGGCACCTTTCCATACCCCTGTTAGTCTCTTTGTTCTATGTAGTATATTGAATACGTCAGATGATTTATGAGACATCTGACTAAACTCTTTAGCAATACCTTCAGGTAGTAGGAATGTTTTAGATTTAGTCTGTATTCTGTACTTTCTGAACGGTGATCCTGGTTCTCCAGGTTTATTGTTTTCTACCCATTCGCCAGTAGACTCACCTTTGTCACTATTCCTTATAGCTGTCTCTGTTACGGCATCTATGGAGAATCCTTTTCCTCTTTCGTATGTCACTGGTCTGTACCTTTCACCATCAATAGTAACAACAGGAGGAATACGTTTCTTATCTTTATTCTTTGCTTTCCATTCCTTTGTTTTGTCGTATTTTCTGGCATTAGATAACATGAAATCTTCTGTTTTATTATCTATTATAACTCTACCTATATGCTCCCATATAACTCTCTCATCTGTTGCTATTATCTTTTTAGATCCAACAGCTTTCTTAGCGTATGCTCTATATGGATTCTTGAAATTACTTTGCTTGGTTAGTTTTATTCCGTGAGATCCTACAGCCCAGCTAGGAAGGAAGTCTACTATCTGATGCGGCATATAGTCAGTACCGGATGTCTCTAAAACACCACGACTAACAAGAATATCACCTATCTTAGTTATTAGATCCCTTAAATCTTTCTCTGCTTGATTAATCCTGTCTGTTGATATGCTTTCTAAGTATGCTAGATGTTCCTCTGAATCCTTCAGAGTTATTCCATCAGGTAATTCCTTCCCATCCTTAGCTCTAGCTATAAAGTCTTTTGTGTATAGTTTATCAACAACAACAGATGTTTCCTTATTGCTCATATCATAAAATATGTTATGTCTCCATTCATCTATCTGATTTTTAACATTCTTAGCCATAGGATCATGCTCAGTTCTATAGTCATCTTCTAATTGATTGAATCCCTTTAGGTTCTTCCTTGACTTAGTGAAATTCTTTATATCATCTACATAGCCTTTAAGGTTCTCCACTACATGAGATAGTGGATTACCTTTTACTACTCTACCTTTTTTTAACGCTTCCTCCGCCCTTAGATCACCTTCTGTTCGTTCAGGCTTTGGAACCTTGGTATCCTTACCTTTTCCTATAGACAGGAATCCACCTTGTCCTTTTTCCTTTACGTCAGCTTTTCGTTTCTTTCTTATCTTCTCGGAGAACTCATCAAGTGATTGCGTGGATGCTTTGACGTTAGAGATTTCATCATCAGCCGTTGAGTCTTCCTTGATAGGCTTTACCTTATTGCTTACCTTCTTCTCCCTAGGTGGTACATGATTCCGTCCTTCCTGAGTCCATCCTTTAGGTATCTCTATATCGTTAGCCTCAAAAGATTTCGTAGGTACAGGCTCACCTTTCTTGATAAGATTATTAACTTGTGTTTTACTAAGTTCCTTCTTCTTTGGTTTAGCTTTTGGCTGTTCAGTTTTAACTGTCTCTTGAGTTGGTGTATCATCTATGATTTCATCATTAGTCTCATTAGATACCTTGACCTGTACCATCTTCTTGCCACTCTTAGTTTCGCCTATAGACTGCACCTGATACTCATACCCGTTCTTAGATATGAAGTCACCTTCAGATAGCTCTATGTTAGACTTAACCTCTATCTCTGTTACGGCTTTGGCTTTCTTAGCTTTAGATGCCTTGACCTTCTCTTTAACGGTAGTCTTCTTGGCTTCCTTCTTCTTTGGTTTAGCTTTAGTCTTTTTAGCTTCAGTCGCTACCTTTACGTTAGTTTTGATCTGCTCCTTTCTTGATAAAGGTTTGGCTTCCTCTACAGGTTTCTGCTCAACCTTAGCTTGCTGTTCAGTAACAGGTATTACATTAGCTATTGTTTGTTCGTTACCACCTTCATCAACTGTTTCTACTGATACAATCTCATAGTCAACACCGTTCTCATTTACAGTGTCGCCCTCAGTTAGACCTAGATCTGGATCAATCTCTATCTTATTGGTTTGCTCTTGTACTATAGTAGACTCTGTAGCTTGTTGTGTGGCTTCAGGAGGTGCTACAACCTCTTTCGCTACATGTTCAGCTTTGGCTTTTACATTAGCTTTAACTTGCTCTTTAGCTGATAATGGTTCTTCTTCTACCTTTACAACAGGCTCCGTTTTTACTGTTTTAACTTCTTCTTTCTCAACTGTATCCGTAACAGTCTCAGTAGCGGCTTCTATAGCCTTCTCTACGGGTGCTGGTGGTGTCGTAACCTCTTCTGCTTGTGATTGTATAGGTTCTGTAACAGGAGCCTCTGTAGGGGCTGTATCCGTAATTGCTTCTACTCCAGCTTCTAATTTTAGAACCTGTTTAGGTGTTAGAGTTGCTGTACGTTTTGTTACTAATCCGTCTTCTGAGCCTATTGAGTGCTTCTCTTGTACGTTTGAGGCAATAAACCCTTTACCGTCTATTGTTACTGTATCGCCATCATTAACAGACTGATCCACAGTTTTATTTGTTATTTTCTTGCTTTTATTATCAAGTTTCTGTTTGGCGTATTTAGATGCCTCGGCTTCCACCTTCTTTCTTGTAAATTCTTGGGCTTTATCCTGTGCCGAGTTCCACGATGTAGGGGTTTCAGCATTAACCATCTCATCCACAATACTTTTAGGTATACCATATTCGTTATATGCATCAATTACACTACGTCTATATTCTATGGACTGACGGTTCTGACTGAACTGTACTCCTCCTAATACAGGTGCAAATAATATAGTAGCGGCTAATACTGTTCCTGCATTCTCTATCGTTGTTTGAAAGAACTCTTTTGAGTCTGCTCCTATCATCTTTCTTAGAAGTTCTGATCCTTCACCCTGAATAGACTCTTCGATCTGTTCTGTTAGTACCGTTAATGACATACCTTTTGCTACGCCACCAGCCCATTGGGTTAAGGTTTTAATTAGCTTCTGTTTGACAGGTTTAGGAAGTTTGGCTCCACCTAGAAACTTCTTCTCTAAAATTGTTGCTGCTGTTTCAACTCCACCCTGAAGTATGAAGGCTCCAAACCCACCACCTAAAGCTGTACCTGTACCTTCTCCCATGCTATCAGCAAGTTCCATGAAATCATTTAAAGCAGGAGCACCATAACTCAGCCACATAACAGCAGGATTAACTAGAGCAGGTATCATAGGAACAATTGAAGTAGCACCTTCAGCAAAGGCTCCTCTTATTCCTCCAGATTCGCCTTGAGAGTATCTACGTTCTAGTTCCTGACTTCTTGCAAATAAACCTTTACTCTCAGCATCTTTCTGCCATTGCTTCACAAGATCTTTATTGATCTTAACTCCACCAATCTGAGCTTCACCAAAGTCTTTTATTGCACCACCGACTTTTGATCTTACACCTTCATCCTCTTCACCTTCTATGAACTCACCTGTACTTCTAGCTATATGACCAACAACATTAGGTATCATGTAACCTATATCTGCGAATCCTGCACCAAGATTATATAGTCCTCTACCTAGTCCTGCTACCGTATCCCCTACTGCTGTTCTCTCTGGATGTTGATCTATTCTAACATCTTCTGCTTGCTGTCTCTTAACTTGCTGTGCTTGCTGATCCTGCTTGTATCTCTCAAAGTCTTGTGGATCAAAGTTCTGTTTAGCTTGATCTATCCTTGATGATATATCCTGAATAGGTGAAGGCTGAACATTATTCTGATTTATCAAATGACGTATAGGTTGTTGCGGTTGCTCTTGCTTAAACTGCTCAAGTAATCCTGAGATAGTATTTGTTGGTTGTGTAGGCTCAGGAGCTGTCTGAGCTATCATATCGCCTGTTTGCGTATCAGTTATTGAGCCTTGTCCTTCTGTTGGAGGATTGTATAACTCACCTGTATCAGCGATAGTAGCCCCTTGCTGATCCGTTATAGATCCTGTACCTCTGGTTGCCTGTTCATCCATCCATTGATTTAATATATCTGATATAGCCATTATCGACCACCTGCTTTCTGTATAAATGAATCGAATTCTTCTTTTGAATTAAACGTATGACCTTGAGGACTACCGTTCTCCATCCAACCCATAACAACTTGACCTTTCTTATTCTGCTTATAGTTCACAGTACCCATATCACCTAGCTTTATTGTATCTTCAGGAGCTCTAGGATTTGATTGACCACGTTGCTGTACTTCAGGTTGACTAACGCCTTCAAACCTATCAATAGTACCATCTAGATCTATCGGGCTTTCTGTCTCGTATTTATCGGCAGTTTCATTTGATCGTCTAAGCTTTATCGGATCACCAGGACTGCTATTAAGATACCAAACACCACCAAAAGCTTTCGCTTCTTTTAATGTTCTAATGTCTTGTCTGCGTCTCTTGGATAATTCCAGATCATCTTTATCTGGACTTTCTTGCTCTAGTTTCCCTGTTATTGGATTGTATTTCCAGTCCTTTGTATCAACTAGATCATAACCTTGATCTTGAGCGTATTGTTTATTAGAGTCCATTGTATCCCTACTAGCATCTTGTTGGTTCTTCAATAATTGTCTACGTTCAACGCCATCAAACTCTTCTTTTGCTTTTCCTTTAAGATTATGAACCATGAAGTCTTTCGTCCACTCAGATATTCTAGGATCACCAGCACCTGTAAGTTTCTGCATAGTTTCTATCTGACCTTTCAGGCTTCTGTTATCCATGCTCCCCTCAGACACTACTCGCTGATAGTGTTTACGATAGTTATCCTTTAAGGCTTTAACGGAAGCGTTATTGTTATCTACTCCTGATGCTTGATCTGATGGACCCATGACCCATTCATAAGCATCATTTTCGTCTTGAAAATATGTTGGTCCACCGAATGATGTAGCTGGCATTATTATTTACCCTTCTCTTTAGAATTTCTGCTAGGTACAGCGTTAGGATCTGTTGTCGAACTACCTTTTGATGTTGAGTTATTTTGGTTACTATTCCATCTCTCAAGATCTGTCTGCCATCCTTTATAGTCACCGAAATAGTCAGATTGCTTAGGACTAAGACTGTTTATATCTAAAGATGAACTACTTCCCCCCCCAAATCCTGCACCCTGAGTTCCTATCTGAGTGTTACCTAACTTGTTTATACTACTTGCTGTTCCTGATCCTGCTGTGAATGCATGCTCATTACCTATACCTACGAACGTACTAGAGCTATCATAAGGACTCTTAGTACTAGCTTGCTGATTGAATCCTGAATTAACATTACTTGTATTGTTAATATCAAGCTGTTGCTGTTGCTGTTCTTGCTGATTGTCATATTGAGTCTGCGAGAACTGATTCTGCCATTCTTGTTGTGCAGACTGAGCATCACTCTGATTCTGCGAGAACTGATTCTGCCATTCTTGTTGTGCAGCCTGAGCATCACTCTGATTCTGAGAATACTGATTCTGCCATTCTTGCTGTGCGGTATTAGCTTCGCTCTGAGCTAGTTGCATCTGCTGATCGAAGATAGCTTGACCTTGACCAAAAGCGGCGGCTAATTGCTGAGTCTCTATGCTTGTAAGTGAACTTAACATAGATGCCTGTTCTGATAATGCCTGAGATAATACGCTACTCTCTGTAACGGCAGAAGCATTATTCATCTGAGACGTTAAAGAATTTAATGCCTCAGCTCTAGCAAATGAATTGACTCCTAACTCTGAACCTGATCGAGCGAAAAGCTCCTCTGCTTGCTTTAAAGAGAAAGCATCAGCTAATCTATTACTGTTAATCAAGTCTGTGTAAGCGGCTCCTATCTCATTATATAAACCGTACCCTTCACTCACACCTTTTGTTATACCATCTATAGTCTGTTCTGTTGTCTTAATATCAGCCATTGTATGTTTCTCCTTATTCCCAAGTATTGTTATCTAAATCCTTACTCCAAGTCCTTATACCACCACCACTAGCACCACCTATCTGTAAGTATATGGTTCCTGGCGTACTTGTTCCAGGTGCATCTGAACCTTTACTGAAATTATTCTCTATCCCTTCCTTGATATCTCTCATAACTTCTTCAGTCTCGGCATTTGTATGCTCTCTGTACCGCTTAACTATAAATGTTTTACTCATTTTTATACCCTCGGTCTATGAAATATTGTTATATCTTCTACTTTAAGATCATGGACTGAACTTGGTCTCATCAACTTGAATCCATGCTGAGTAGCAGGTCGGTCATGTAAATCAAATGTATTAACAGTATCAGCTGAATCACCTAAGTTTATTACCTTGCTCTCTCTTATTGTTGTATCAAGATTCTGCATATTATGAATAGCTATGTTGTTACCTGAACT
>Ga0075116_10001348_pt1 | contig 11228 bp, 13 predicted proteins | sample AntAceMetag02UKC_FD_69786 | JGI IMG/M metagenome (GOLD analysis project Ga0075116, IMG submission 69786) | Saline lake microbial communities from Ace Lake, Antarctica- Antarctic Ace Lake Metagenome 02UKC | ecosystem: Environmental > Aquatic > Non-marine Saline and Alkaline > Saline | place...
ATACAAGGCCGTTGAGCTCTTTGTTAGTCATGTGCCTAGAAAAGAGGCCAGGGTTTTGGATGCCGGAGCCGGTACCGGGCTGGTAGGTAAATTGCTAGCCAGACAGGGCTACAACAATCTGGTAGCTATGGACCTGTCTGTTAGTATGCTCGAGGAAGCGCGAAAGAAGAATGCCTATCAAGAATTTCATCAGATGGTGATGGGAGAGCCCCTGGATTATGCAACTGATTCATTCGATGCCGTAATCAGTATTGGTGTACTTACTGTAGGTCATGCTCCAGCCAGTTCCTTTGATGAGCTTATTCGTGTAACCAAACCCGGTGGGTACATCGTGTTTTCACTGCGGCCTGACGTGTACCGGGAGAGCGGCTTCAAGGAAAAACAAGATGCCCTCGAATCAGAGGGAAAGTGGAAGCTTGCCGAAGTAAGCGAGGCATTCCAGCTTCTTCCTAAGGGAGAGCCCGATGTATACCATCAGGTCTGGGTATATCAGGTAGCTTCCAATTAGGTAGACTGTAGGGTATTGACAATAGAGCCAACTGCGGATATGCTAATGCCTCAAAGTAGTGAACGAAAAGCAGGAGGCTAAGATTATGGAAGGAACGTGGAAACCGACAACGGCAGGTGTCCTGACTATAATTGCCGGTGGTCTTGGTATCGGCGCTGGTGCATTGATAACTCTTCTTGCCGTTCCTCTGGGGCTGGGGGGCGCCCTGGCAGGTGCTCTTAAAGAGGCAGCCATAGGCGGACTTCTGGTCGGGTTAGCCAGAATCATAGGAATTATCGGGTCCGGTCTAATTGGCATCGGGGCAGTAGCCATAGCCGGAGGCATCTATGCAATTAAGAAAAGAATCTGGGGCTTTGCGCTTGCCGGCACTATCCTAGCCACTATCTGCAGCACTCCGCTGGGTGTTCTGGCTATCATATTTGTGTCAATGGGCAAGAGGGAGTTTATTCAAGCCCCAAAATAGGGAGTATGCGCCAAAGACTTAACCGTTGCTTTATATCCTCAAGGTCTGTGTTATGACCCCACGGGTCAGCTGCTTCACCCTCAGCCACCTTCAACCTCGATATCCAGCGACTCTTCCGCTTCACCACCCTTGTCATCACTGACATAAACGGTTATGGTATAAGTACCCAATTCATCGGGCGCAACCCACGACACAAATGGACCTTCCCCCTTTATTTCACCACCTGTTGCCGTCCACTGGTAGGTTAGCTCATCACCATCGTGGTCATAGGCAATGCAGTCAAACATCACGGGGGCATTTCTCCGGCATCCGGTGTCTTCAGCCTTAAGGTTTACAATGACGGGCGGGGTGTCGGGCACAACACCCAAAGTAAGTGTCATGGTTGATTCACCACCCCTGCCGTCTGTCACTTTAACACTAATCGTATAAGCACCAGATGTCATCGGGGCCGTCCAGGTAATCTGAGAGCCTTCTCCAGATATATCCCCTTCAGATACAAGCCATTGATATTTAAGGTTATCTCCATCCGGGTCAGATGCAACCGCAACTACGGCAGAACTCTGTCCTGCAAATAGGCTATTTGACTCAGCATACAGGCCATTTATTACCGGGGCACTATTATTATAATAACAGCCGGAAGAACAGGCTATGCCAAAGACCGACAGAGCTGCAACAAGCCATATGAGTTTAGCGCGTTTTTCTTTCATCATATCTTTGTAAATAATAATACACGTCGATGGGTTAAGTCCAATTTCGCACTGCTAAATAATCAAGGTATAATGCGGCAGAGAACTACAGGATTCGCCCGTTCAGAGCGCCACACGCGAGCACTGAACCTCGAGCGCCCGGCGCATCTCCGGAGCCGTTGTTTTCACTCCCGCATCCACACACAGCATACACACCCCGCGCGCACCGTAATACTCCAATAACGGAACAGTCCTTTGCCTGAATACCTCAAGCCGCTGCTTCACTTCTTCCAGTGTGTCGTCAGCGCGCTCACCCCGGTCGCCACCGGCATTAGTCCGCACCCTCTCCCAGGCAATATCAGGAGCGCACTCTAAACTTACGAGCGCCCGCATCTCAACCACTACTTCCATCGCCCTGGCCTGACCAACATGCCGCGGCAGGCCATTTAGCACGACAAGCGTATCCTCGCCTGCGTTACGTTCGGTCATGAAATCGACCAGTAACTTCCTGGCAATTGAAAAATGCTTGCCCTCCAGCAGGGCACCGGTCCTCAGCAATCTCTCAACGAGCTCGTGTTCCTTGTGCGTCAACCGGCCGGTTTGCCCGTCGGCGGATGCCCGCAACTCCTTACCGAAATCGAAATGCAGGCACCGCCTTCCCCACAATCCCTCTGTCTCCAGCAATTCACCAAGGGGGGTCTTCCCGCAACCGGTTGGCCCAACCATCAGAACTGCTTTCCACCGCATGTCACACGTTTCTACAGCTCGCTTCAAAGTTCACCTTCACGTAACCTGTAGGGGAGACAAGGAATAGAAGGTCCTCTAGACCAGCTTGATCGCTTCCTGCTGGGCCTGAAGCATCTGCTGGATACCTTTTCCGGCCAGAGAGATAAGGGAATCAACAGCCTCCCTGGAAAATGGTTTACCTTCTGCTGTCCCCTGAATCTCAACAAAATCACCCTTACCCGTCATCACCACATTAAAGTCGACCGCAGCGCTGGAGTCCTCGTCATAGCACAGGTCCAGCATCATATGGCTGTGTATGATACCGACGCTGGTAGCAGCTATCTCGCTCTTAAAGGGGCTAGATGATACTATCCCTATATTGGACAGGGTCTGTACTGCCTGATACAGTGCGACATAGGCGCCGGTAATGGCAGCCGTCCTGGTGCCGCCATCAGCCTGAAGCACGTCACAGTCCACGATCAGGGTCCGTTCTCCCAGTGCGCTAAGGTCAATTACAGCCCGCAGCGAACGCCCGATGAGGCGCTGTATCTCCTGGTTCCTTCCCGTAACCTTGCCCAGTGAGGAATCCCGCCGGGTACGGTTAACCGTAGCGCGGGGCAACATAGCATATTCAGCAGTAACCCAGCCGCTACCGCCACCCCTGAGGAAAGGCGGCACCCTCTCATCAACACTCACCGAGCACAGCACCCGGGTCTTGCCCAGCTCTATCAATGCCGAGCCTTCGGCAAACTCCTGGCAGCCGGGTACTATCCTTATCGCCCGCATTTCGTCATAGACACGTCCGTCAGCTCTTTTCACCCCAAATCTCCCTTCCTATCGCCAAATACCTCAGAGTATAACACCCTCAAGCCTTACTCACAATTCGTTGAAGGAACACCACCGAGGACAGCAGTGTCTTAATAGCCTCAGGCTCCGGTATTTATCAGGGCTAACCGGACCGGGGCGGCCTAACCAGGAATACCGGGCTGGGGGACTTCTGCAGCACCTTGGCAGCGACACTGCCATAGGCCCACCGGCCAAACCCGGAGCGACCATAGGTTGACATTACGATGATATGAAAAGGATTCGTCTCCACGTAGTCAATGATCTCCTCGGCAGGTTTACCCACCCGTACCTCCACACGTACGCTGATTCCGCTATCAGAAAGCTTATTCTTAACCCCTATCAGGTACTGCTCGCACACTATCTTCTGCTTGGCTGTCTCACCCTTTGCATAGTCCCGCGGCATCACATGGACAGCGCCGCCGGGGGTGCCAAACCGGGCGCTGGGAGGATAGTAGTCCGGCATAACGGTAGGCTCACAGACGATAAAAAGAACCACTTCCACCGGCCCAGCACCTCGCTGCTTTGCCAGCGTTTCAACATGGGACAGCACGGACTCGGCAAGCTCCGAACCATCCAGCGGGACCAGGATCCTTCTCACCGGCCACTTATCATATGCAATTTGCTGGGAAACCCTGGCCGAAACAAGCAATACCGGGACACTCGATGTTTGCAGAACCTTTTCCGCCACGCTGCCCATAACAAAACGCCTGATACCGGAGCGGCCATGAGTCGCCATCAGGACCAGGTCAGCTTCGCTCTCGTCCACATAGCGCAGGATTTCCTCAGCCGGGTCTCCCACGGCATTCTCACCGCGCACCGTCAGTAATTCGCCTCCTATCTCACCCCGGACATCTTCCATCTGACGCTGGGCAACCTCAACCTTATGCTTAATATAGGCCTGATACAAGGATTCCTTATCCTGCTCCTCCGGACTACGGACGTGTAACATAACCACCTCTATGTCTAACCTGGCAGCAAGCTCTTTGATATAAGGAAAAACCACCTCGGAAAGCTCAGAGCCATCCAGCGGGACAAGCATTCTCCTGTACATATACCTTCCTCCTATTAGATTGAATCGGCTACCTATGCCAGCCTTTTCAGGTCAATCAGATACTCCTTCAGCCAATCCAGAGCAGCCCCGGCAGCCTCCAGCTTGTTCTGCTCCCGGTCTCCCGACACGTCGTGTTCTCGGCTATCTGCTCCCGCTTTGTCCGCCAGCCCGATGTAGAACACCCCCACCGCCTTCCCCGGGGTAGCACCGCCGGGACCGGCGATACCGGTATCAGCCAAACAGATATCAACAGCCAGCACCCTTCTCCCACCCTGCGCCATCTCCCGGGCCACCTGCTCACTGACGACGCCATATCTGGTGATGGTATCTTCCTTAACCCCAACCACCCCGGTCTTGATCTCATTACTATAAGAGGTAATTGACCCCTTATAGTAATCCGAGCAGCCAGGGACACCGGTTATCAGGTGTGAGAGCAGTCCCCCACTGGCTGATTCAACCACCCCCAGGGTCAGCCCTCCGCGGCGGAGGAGGTCACCCACTTCCTGTACCAACCCGGCCAAAACCCGGTTCAAATCAGTATACCCCCAAAATGTAGTGGCTCAAACTATAGACTATTTACCAATTTCATGTTATTATCCAGACTTAGTATATAGTAACCAGGGGATTAAGATAAAGCTGAATAATTCCGCCGAAGAGTGCCCCAGAGCATTTGCTCAGCAAACAAGAAGGAGGTTATCTTAAATGGGAACAGCAGCTATTGTTTTCGGTAGTCTTGCCGGGGTATGTGCCACCTTGGGTGGTCTTACTGCCGGAGGGGTCATCCCCACGCTACTTCCCGAATTCACCTGGATGTTCTGGCTTATTATGAGTGGAGTCCTTTTCCTGGCTTCTATTGCCTTTAGTACGGCAAGAAGAGGCGAGGAATAATAGCTCACTAGATTCACTCTATACATTTTGGAAAACGAAGCTAAAATTTCACTGCGAGTCTGCCCCAACGCACCAAGAAACGAGGTGCTCGGCTTTGCTGATGGGGTGCTGCGGGTAAAGATAGCAGCGCCACCGGTTAAAGGCAAAGCCAACAAGGAGTTGCTCGTTTTTCTCAGCCGGTTGCTGGGCATCAGTGAAAGGGCTCTCACTATCACCCGGGGACATACCAGCCGCAACAAGACGGTAGCGGCCTACGGCCTAAGCCAACAGGAAGCACTTGAGCGGATTCAGGATGCCTGCTGAGCCTTTTTCCTCCGGCGGCGGCGCCAGTAAGTAACCCCGAGCACAGTACCCCAAATCGGACTTAAGATACCAATCCAGATAAAGGCCGTCCCCAGCCCCTGCCCGAAGGTAGTCAGGCCGCGGATGGCGGAGTTGAGCGACTCGCTGGCACTCCAACCGGGGGAAACCAGCGGCCCTAAGCTAACCGCCGGGGTCAGGTTTACTGAAATCAGACTCATCGCCGAGGTCTGCTCCAGATACTGTATCCGCCCCTTAATTTGCTCTATCTCATAGCGTATCCGCGACAATGCCTCATAGATGCTGAGGATGTCATCCACTTCCTCAGCCTGTTCCAAGAGGGCAAGATACTGGCCCTCGGTCGCCTCAGCATTCTTCAACCGTGACTGAAGGTCAACATATTCCTCGGTTATATCCTGGGTGCTGGTGCTCTCTGAGGTTACCCTTACCGCCAGCGCCCTAAGCTCAACCAGCGCCTGGTCGAACTTATCGCTGGGAATACGAATGGAAATCCAACCCCTCATCTCCTCTTCCTCACCATAGATATTGGAGTTCACCACCCAGCCACTAAAACCCGCCGCCAGCTGCTCTATCTCATCCCGGGCATCAGCTACATCTTCCACCACCAGCGAGACGTCCCCGTTACGTACTATCATCCGCTCGGCCGGTATCGCCACATCACCTTCCCAAGGGGAGTCGCCCTCCGGTGCCCCTGACTTTTCCATATCCGGCGACATTGGCGCCGGCACCGGCGACGGCATTCCTTCGTACTGTCCCTCACCCGCACAGCCGTTAAGGCCGGTAAGCAGCAGGGTAAACGGTAAAACAGCCATCATAACTAAGGCCGAATTTTTCATAGCACAACCCCCTTCTATTATTGGTAACAGAAATGAAGCGGTTCGGGCCTCTACTATACCATAACACCGCTATTTTGCAACACCTGTTATCGTGAACTACAGTACTATAACGCCAGTGAGGCAAAAAGGTTATGGTTAAAGCATAGAAGCCGCAGGCCTACCTTAATAATCGAGCAGGAAGACCTGTGTACTAACAGGCAGATTTGACTTGGTAAAAGACAGCTTGGCTTTGGAGATAACCTCCTCTACCCCCATCTCCTTAAGGAACCTCGCCACCGGCTCAAGCTCCCGGTTGAGCGCTTCAGTCTGGTAGTGTATAGGGATCACTACCTTCGGTGCAAGCTGCCGGACTATCCCGGCAGCCATAGGACCATTAATAGTGGACACCCCGCCTACCGGTACCAGCAACACATCCACATTCTCCAGTTCCTCCGCCTGTTCAGCAGTAAGTACATGCCCCAGGTCACCAAGGTGACAAACCGATATCTCATCTACCTCCATAAGATAGGCGGTGTTTTTACCCCTGATACTGCCGTTCTCTTCGTCATGAAAGGTACCTATCCCTATAATCAGAACGCCACCAATCTCATACTCGCCCGGTCCATTAACCAGCCTCGGTTCACCCTCAATACCCTTAACATAGGAATGCCCCGGGTGCTGATGGCTTACCGTTACAATACGAGCGCTGTGTTTACCTAATGTGTAGCCCAGTTCAGGCGAATACGGGTCGGTAATAACCGTGGTCTGCTTACCCTTAATCCTGAAACAAGAATGTCCCAGCCAGCTAATTTCCATACTTCCAATACCCCCGGCTTTCAGCTTTCTTAATGCCTGCTCAGCTACACAATTGTAGCAACAAGACTCCTCCCAGCGCAACCCTATAGATTAGCCTTTGTTGTTTCTAGCGAATCACCATGCCATCACCCGAACCGACTTCCCTAAGGCACCAAATACAGGTATGCAGAAAGCCAGCGAGGTGGTAAAATGGTAATTATGAAAAAAGACCCCGGCGAACAGATAGATGAGTTGTTTGTCAGTATCAGGCTTCAGCTACTGCAAATCAGGCAAAGCGACCCGGAGGTTGTCGAGGAGCTAAAGTCGCTACTAACCCAGCTCGAGGATTTCGTTGAACCACTGGTCATTGACTCACTGAGACTGAAGAGCCTGGAGAAGCCAGTAAAGAAGATGGCAGAAAAGAAAAAAGCGCCCCGGGAAAGGGGTTCGTAACCTAAGTAGAATATATCCATCACTGTCATAGCAAGGACAATCGAATAGGGGCAAGCGCTGACATGGTCGATTTCTTCAAGAAGCTATTTAGAAAGAGAAAACCCGGTAGTAAGTCAGCACAGGCTGGTAAGTCAGCACGGGTCAGCAAGTCAGAACAGGGTAGCAAGTCAACACAGGTTAAGCGCGGTACCCGGCCGGGGTGGTGGAAACGGATTACGGAGGCCGTCAAAGAAAAACCGAGAATCCCCAGGATAGAGTGGTGGGACCGGTTTCCACTGAGGCGGAGAATCCTCATCATCGCGGCTGTGGCCGGAACCGTGTTGGGGGTCTGGTTCGGTATTCAGTCCTATCAACCGCCTCTTCCGATGCACGGCCTTAGCATCGCAACAAACCCCGGTGACGGCGGCAGTGTCAGCGCCAGTGTTAGCGGCGGCGTCATCAGCCCGATTCACGGCAACTACCGTGAGGGCAGCCCGATAACACTAACAGCCACGCCATCGGAAGGTTACCAATTCGGTTCGTGGTCCGGAGATGCCTCCGGGACCAGTCCGATAGTCAGCGTTACTATGAACGGCGATAAGGATATAACCGCCAACTTCGACACCATCAGGTACACCTTATCTACTTCAATCAGCCCGCCCGAGGGCGGCACGATAAGCACCGGCAGCGGCACCTACGAGCCAGGCAGCCCGGTAGACCTGATAGCGACACCATCCCCAGGCTATGTATTCATCGGGTGGTCCGGTGATGTCTCCGTGACCAGCCCCGAGGTCACCGTTACCATGGACTCAGACAGGAGCGTAACCGCCCATTTCAGCATCGTCCGGTATAGATTAGAGGTATCGGTCAGTCCGCCTGAAGGCGGCACAATAAGTACCAGCAGTGGCAACTACGAGCCGGGCAGCCCGGTAGACCTGGCAGCGACACCCTCTCCGGGCTATGAATTCATCTCATGGTCCGGTGATGTCTCTGGGACCGGTCCGGAGATTACCGTTACGATGGACTCGGACAAGAGCGTAACTGCTAATTTTGAGACGATAGCACAGAGGATAGAGTATACCATGTCCGCCGGAGCAATCTCGGGCTCTGTCATCTCATTTTCCAACGTATTAAACCGAGGCGATACCGTTGAAGGCTTTGTCGAGCTTACCGGGGAGTACAAGACCAGGGACCGTACTTTCAGGTGGAACTTCGAGATCCTTAACCCGGAGGGGAGGCAGGTGGATGTATACCGGGGGCACTGGGTAAATAAAACCCACCATGACTTCAGCTTTGACGTGCTATACAACGGCAGCTATAAGATTAAGGTGGACCATAACAGCCTGTACGACCTTTATCTGGTTATTGAAATTGAGCCTAAAGAATGGGAGAGCAGTAAGCCGTAATCAACCAGCCTCCACTATTATTGTTACCTCAAAAAAAGTGTTGGCCGAGAGGTGTATTACCTTTTCAGCCTTATTTGGACAGCTTCGCTCTCAAGCTCCCTGATAGTATCAGAGGCAATCCAGCGGGCAGCCTTCGAGTCGATTTGCTGAATCTCCTTGGCCGTCTCTATTGCAGCTCTGTTCAGGTTCAGGTTCTTTTTCCCTATGTTCCTGAGCACCCAGTTAACAGCTTTCTTGACGAAGTTACGCTCATCCGTAGCTCCTCCAATTATCACCGGAAACAATTTGATGAATTTCTCATCTTTTGCCTTCTTATCATGCCAGGCCAGGCAAGCTATTAGCGCAAAAGCAGCCCTCTTAACGAACTCTTCTTCCCGCTCAGACCAATCGGTAATTTTCTTCCAAGCGAGAGGGGCCTTTTCAAAAAGGTTCACGCACACCTGGTCACAGACGTCCCAGGAGTTGATACCCTTCACCCAGTCCTCCATCTGTCCCTCTGTCAGCTTTTCAGGATCGTCGGTCATCGCTGCTACGAGCCTCGCCTCAGCTATTCCAGTCTTCCATAACTCTAACGCAAGTTTGTGGTTCTGCCCCAGTTCTTTTGCCATTCTTCTCAAGTTGGGGGTAGATACCCCTAATCTTCGTTCAACTACCATCCCGTATTTGGCCATCCCTTCCAGCTGATCAGGCCTAGCCATACTCTTGAGTCTCTCCAGTACCTCTTCCACAGATGCCATCATTAACTCCCATTACACTCATTCAAGGGTTCATTATATAACACACACTACTTATATCACCAAGGGTCTCTCCTTTGGAACTCTCTATCGATAGTGCTATAATTAGCCAAGATGGATATTCTAGCTGAGCTTAACCCTGTGCAGAAGAAAGCCGTAGAGGCGATCAGCGGTCCGGTACTTATTCTGGCCGGTCCCGGCAGCGGCAAGACCAGAGTTATCACCCACCGTATCGCATATCTTATCAAGGTCTGCCGGATCAGCCCCCACCATATTATAGCGGTTACCTTCACCAACAAGGCTGCCCGAGAGATGGAAGCAAGGCTTTACCAGCTTGCCCGCAGTGAGGTAAAGGACTTAACTCTAGGCACCTTTCATGCCATTTGTGTCCGTATCCTGCGCCGGGATGGCCAATCAGCGGGCGTTGACCCCAGATTTGTCATCTATGACGATGCTGACCAGATAAGCCTGATAAAGCGGGCTATCGGGGAGGTGGGTTTCGACCCCAAGCAGTATGCTCCCCGGGCGATATCCTCAGCCATCGGGGCGGCCAAGAGCCAGGTGATAACCCCAGCCGATTACCTAAGACAGGGCGGTAGCTATTTTAGTGAGGTGGCGGGGCGGGTCTATGAGCGCTATCAGCAACTACTCGGGGAAAGTAATGCTCTTGATTTTGATGACTTACTGATGAAAACAGTACAGCTGTTCCGGAACAGCCCTGAGGTCTTGTCCCGGTACCAGGAAAGATACCGGCATATCCATGTCGATGAGTTTCAGGATACCAATCTGGTCCAGTACGAACTGATAAAGCAGCTAGGGGACAAGTACCGTAATATATGCGTTGTCGGCGACCCTGACCAGTCGATTTACTCCTGGCGGTCTGCCGACTTGCGCAATATCCTGAACTTTGAGAAGGACTATCCCGAGGCTGAAGTAGTGCTGCTGGAGCAGAACTACCGCTCGACCAAGAATATTCTGGAAACAGCCTCACATCTAATCTCAGCCAACCAACAGCGTAAGCCCAAGGACCTGTGGACGAACAACGAGGCAGGTGAGCTGACTACAGTGGTTGAGACCTATACCGAGCAGGAAGAAGCCCAGTTTGTCGTCAACGAGATAGAGTGTCTGGTGAGCCAGGGAAAGGCCAAGCTGGGGGACTGCGCCGTAATGTACCGGACTAATGCCCAATCCAGGGTCCTTGAGGAAACCTTTGTTCGTTTCGGCACACCCTATAAGCTGGTCGCCGGTACCCGCTTCTACGAGAGGCGTGAGGTCAAGGATATTATTGCGTACCTCAGGCTTATCCAGAACGTTGATGATATCATCAGTCTTCTCCGTATAATCAATGTTCCCGGACGCGGTATCGGTCAGCAGACGCTGGCCGGGTTGTCCAGCCGGGCGCAGTCAATGGGAATATCTCAGTACGAGACACTACGCCATATCGCTGAGTCAAAGGATGACACGCCGTCATTTACCCCTCATATTACCCGGGCGCTAGTCAGTTTTTTCGACATAATAGAGGAACTTGTTGCCCGTAGCCAGGAGCTTAACCTAATT
>Ga0075116_10001350_pt1 | contig 11224 bp, 24 predicted proteins | sample AntAceMetag02UKC_FD_69786 | JGI IMG/M metagenome (GOLD analysis project Ga0075116, IMG submission 69786) | Saline lake microbial communities from Ace Lake, Antarctica- Antarctic Ace Lake Metagenome 02UKC | ecosystem: Environmental > Aquatic > Non-marine Saline and Alkaline > Saline | place...
CCCTCGTCCTGCATGTGCTGTAGGTCGGCGCGAAAGTGGTTCCACATTCGCTCGTGGAGTGATGGCGCAGGCTGCGGTGTGGTAGAATTGCTTTGAGGGATATTCATCTCTCTCCTCCTTCGGGGTGGCTCCTTTATGCCGGGTGCCGCCCCATTTACCTTTCATCTATTCTATGACTGTTGCAATGGGTTTGTCAATAGGGATTGGGCAATTCTCATGCCGTTTCACTGTGATTGATGGGAGACTGTTTCATACGCACACCCACACGGTTGTTACAGGAGTTACCGCGTCGAACGGTTGCGTTGCTGAGTACGATAGAGTGACGTGCCCCGCCGAGTCGTCGAGTAGAATCCCACAGCGCACAAGAGCATCGAGGCCGGATTTGAAGGACGCTATGAGGTTATCCAGGTCGCGCCGTCTGTTGTCCGGCATCATGAACGTCACGGATACCCGTGCGTTGTCGAGGTTTTGCCACTCTGCCGGATTCTCGCTCCTGTTCCGCGCATCCACAGCTAGATAGAACACGTCTGTACCGTATTGCCTTGCAGCCTTCGCCTTCACTGCCCAATGCACCCTCGCGTTAGGCGAGCACTCAGCCGGTGGTAGGCCAGGGATCTCGATACGGAGAGTCAATGGCACCCCCAAGGCCATCCCAATGCACCACTGCGATTTTCCTCTACCTCTGGATGGTCAAGAGCTAACTGTTCAACCCTGGCGTACTCCTGATATCCGTATCTGTTAGTCCTACGGATACTGGCTGCGAGTCTCTCAGCATCAGGCCGTGTTGAAAACACCCCTTCGACCGATGGCTCGCTATACCCGCCATACTCAAGGTCGTCGTACGCTTGAACCACATAAATAACCATTACTGCGCCTCCCTCCACTGGCTAAATGCGGCGTAGGGGTCTGTGTCTGAGCACAGGTACAGGCCACAACCCGCACCTATTAGATCGAACTGTCCCTCTGCACTGTCCCACCGCACATCAACGCATACGGCCTCAAGTGCTGGCACAAACTCGTAGCACCATGTGTTCATGTCAGGCTGGCCGTTGGTGTAGAGGGGTGGGAGTGGATGAATCCCCAAAATCAACGACCCACCACGAGGTTGATGAGAAAACCACCCTTTGTGCTTCACCTCGTAAGGCTCTACGTATCCTAGCCACTCATACGCCTCTCTCTGCCCTGCTTCGGTTATCATTGGGCCTCCTGTGCCTCGCGTAGCGCTCTTTCCGCCGCCTCTTTGCCCAGTTCCTCGGCCTCAACCATTGCCCGATAGTGGCCGTCGCGCCCATAGTCAATATCGCCATAGCACACCGAGCAAAACTTCTGCCCTTCTGGAATCCGTATGCCGCACTGAGAGCAATGATTCACAGTCCCACCTCCTGCTTGAGTTCTGCCACAATCTCGGTCATCACTCCTAGCCGCCTAAGTAGCGCCGACCCCTCTAGCGAGAAGTCGTAGACATCTTGTGTCTTGTCTGCTGAGGGCGCCCTGTCTGCATAGGCTTTCAGTTCGGCCTCTTGCTTCTTCTCCAGCCACCCCACCACCTTTTTCACCGCAGCATCGGCGATGGCCCCGTCTTGGAACTCGCGCAGGTCGCCTACGCCGCCAGTCTTTTCCCACCACAGGTCTTTGCCGCGTTTTCGTGCAGCCTCAATGTCGTAGATTCCCAGTTCCCACTCTTTCATCTGTCCTCCCTCTTTGTTCGTGGCTTCGCACGGTCTACGCCGTGTTTCGCCTGCGCCATTTGTTGCAGACTGTCAGGATTCATTTCATGTGCGAGCTCGGGTCCGCGTCCGCACTTCAAGCATTGCCGCACATGGTCAGGCCCGTCGTACCAGTACAACCAGTGGTGACTCCCGCCTGCCGGGCATTGTGCCAGTTCAATCCGCTCAGCCGGTTTCATGCGGCCCCCATGTGGGTGAGCAGGTAGCCTGCGAAAGCCTCGGCGTAGTCCATTTCGCGACTCGTGCCGCCGTGCTCCCTCCAATACTTATCAAGCCTGTCGAACACGTAGCATCCTTCATCGTTGTCCACCTCTGTCATGGCGGCGCGGACTTCTGATATCTGAATCCATGTATCGAGGCCCATGCTCAAGTCGAGCCAGGTATCTTCTGTTATCCACAGTAGTTTCTCAGGCATCACTTCGCCTCCTTACGGTAGCTCACGCCTTTCATTTCAAGGATGCCTGACCTGCCGCACATTTCACGCAGCCGGTCAGCACAGGCCCCGCCGATGTGCTCCTCAAATGTCTCGGGGTCCGACTTTTGCTTCTTGACTAGCGGCATGTTCGTTGTGATAATCGTATCCAGCCCACGGACATACCTGGTGTTGATGATTCGATAGTGCACAGACTGTGTGAAGTCCAGTTCCTTTGGCCTGATCTTGCCAACGTCATCGATTATCAGGACCGGAACCGTCGTCAGCTTCTGGTAGATGGCCTCATCACTGTCAGTGTTCTTGCCGAACGTGGCCCTGATTCTACTCAGTAACTCCGGTTCATTCTCAACGCGCACCGGGCATGGTCGCTTGAGGTATTCACCGTTGCCGCGGTCCAGGATGGCATCGCGCTCGGCTATCAGTTTGTTGGCTAGCGCACACACCAAGTGTGTTTTGCCAAGGCCGTAGAGGCTCACCGACCACAATAGCAGCGAACCTGATTGCCACTTCGATACAAGGTCAAATGCCTTCGGTTGCCATGAGCGCTTGAAGTTCTCGAATGTCGTAGAAAGGTATTTGCCCTCTACGCCATAGGCACGGCGCCAGTCCGCGCGGACATCCACAGCCGCCAGTGCCATCGCCTTCTCGTGTTCATCCTTGGCAGATGCTATGTCGGCCTGCATCCGGCAATCAGGACAGCAGTCATCCCCTCGCGTCTCAGTGTTGTCAGGCTTCGTGTATATGCGCTGCATATACTCCGTGCCGCAGTTGCGACACACCGCTGCCTGCTTACGCGTCACTGTCTTGAAGATCGCTGAAAGCGCCGGCGGAAGCGTTACCTGAAAGTCCCCTGTCTCTTGATCCATGTGTGTCTCCCTCAAACTTTCGTTTGTTCCTCATCCAGTTACGCAGTCGACTTTTCCACTGTGCCTTTGTGTGCTGCGTCTTTGGTTTCTTCATCCAGTGCTGCATACAATCGTGCACATCTGCAGCCGCAGGATCGCCATAGTCTGCCCTGAGTGTCGTCAGCCATTTACCGTCAGCCTCAGTGAATTCACCCCATCCCTTCAATTCAACCAGCGCCTGTTCAACTTCCGATAATACACTATCAGGAGAAGAAAGAGGAATAGATACAGTATTAGATACAGTATTAGGGTTAGTAAGCTTATCGATACCGTATCGATACGGTATCTCTACCCCATCATTCTCCTCAATGAACGAACGGAAATGTGAATTCTCATCCATGAACAGACCCACGAGGTCCTGATTCGATGAACTGAAATCATGCTGCAATGCCCGGGCAACTGCAATCAGAAACTTGTCTGACCGCGTCTGATGCTTCAAGAAATGCCTGACCCATATCACTTCACGCTCCGGATACCATGTGATGTCAATCGGTCCAATCTCTGTGAATAAACCGTCTAGCTTTGGTTCCGGTAGTGACGTATCGAATGCTATCTGCGCCCTGGTAGCCCTATACATGCCGGCGCTGTTGCCCCTTAGTGATGTGCAGCAGTAGAGAAACAATAGTTTCGCTGGCGCTGACAGCCTAGAGAATTCAGCGTGTGACCAGACCGCAGTGTCTATGCCCCGTTGTGGCATCAGTCCTCCTACGTCCGCACTTTCTCTAGTTCGACCGTCCGGCTGAATATCTTGGTGGCGCACTGCCGAGATACCTCGAACTCGGCACCTATCTCAGCCCATGAGTAATCAGGGTGTGCGCGCCGGAATGCAACCAGTGAACGGTTGCGGCTGACCTTTCTTTCTCCGTCGTGTTTCATACCACCTCCATCGAATGTGGCGCCGGTGTCAGTCCCGGCGCCCTGTTGTTGCTATGCTGGTCTCCCGGTGCGCTTCTCGTAGTCATCCCGCAATTGCTTGACCTGTTCACCACCAATCAGCAGCGACAAGTCCTGATCTGCAGGCCATCCGAGCTGCTTGCTCATCTTCCTTAGCCACTCGATGCGTTTCGGCTTCAGCACTTCGTACTGGTATTGCGACAACTGCCCGACGTTGGATATGTGCCAGCCGTTCTCCTGAAGAACAACCTGTGCAGGGAACTTCTCAGTGAGTATCCAATGCGATGCTATCTGAGCATCAGCCGGACAGATCGGCGTACCGTCGTCGTCGTCAGACAACTCGGCGCCTGATGCTTCTGACGGTGGCTCTGCTTCACCTATCGGTATCTCGAGGTCCGGTGATACCTGCTCCTCTGGCTGTTCGGTAGGCGGGATGATTGCCTCGGGCTCACCATCCTTCGGCTTGTTCTTGGACCCTGCCGGACGACCACGCGTCTTCTTCAACTCCACAGGTGGTGTTGATTCCTCAGATTCAGCCCCTGCTGATGCAAGCTGCTCAGTGACGACAGCAGCAATGTCATCTGCTGACGGTCCTCCGAGTTGCACCCCGTCCTCCGGCGGTATCAGTTCCTTCGTCTCGACGAATCCTTCATCGTCGGCAGCTTCTTCAACTGTCTTGAGTCCACCGACCTTGTAGGCAAGTGACTTGTGCCCGCCCTTGGTCATACAACGATTCCATATCATGTCGGCCCTGTCAGCCTGGTACGTTGCCTGAGCCTTGCGGTTTGCAGGCACTTCGTCCCATGTGTATGTCTGCGTGTGGACCAGCTTGAACTCGCTGCTAATGCGCCGATAGAACTCAATGACAGCCTTCTCTGCTGTGGACTCCGTGGTAACCATCATGCTGTCGCCACTGTTCGCCAGTGCTGCATACGCAGACGCCGAAATGAAGATGTGCCCCTTCACCACATACAGATTCTGCATGCTGAAGAATGGCTGCAGTCCCATCTCGTAGCCTGCCAACATCTTCACCTGTGCCTGTGCAATCTGCACGTTCACGTCGCCGCTCTCGGATGAGAACAGACCAGACTTGCGGAATACCTCCGCCCACGCAACCGTTTGCGTGGGGTTAATGAGTCCAACATCCTTTGCGATTGCCACTGCTGTTGATTCTTCCATCAGTACCTACCTCCTTGTGATTTGATGTATTGCCCTAGCCCTAGTGCGTGCAGATATGCGTTGAATGCTTCGTCGATAGCCGGGCCCTCCTTGTATTCATCACGTACAATCGTGCCGTCAGGTTTCTTGAATTCGCGCCCGAGTTCGTAGCGTGCCGACTTCACCAGAGGCAACCCGCGGTCGAGCCTAACCGGGTAGATGCGCCTGACCGGTATACCATAGCACTCCTCAAATGCTATTGCATACGCCGCCAATTGCAACCACACTGGAACGAATAGCCTGCCCGATGTCTTCCAGTCGTAGATGTCAGCGGCAATGTCAGGTGTGCCAAAACCTACAATCTCAACCTTGTCCAGCGTACCGGCGAATAGGTATTTGCGCGACCACACAAACAACTCAGCATTACCAGGTGTCAGCCCGTGGTCCTCCATTACCAGCGTCAGGCCGCGCACACAATTGCGGACCCGCTCATCGGGGCAGACATCCTCTCCAACCGGCACAGGGAAGCCCAACCGTTCCCATTCATAGCTGCCGTACCCTTCGCCGTTCGCCAGCCTCAGCGCTGCCTTATGTGCCATTGTGCCGATGTCGCCGCCCTCGTCCCTGAGCCTGTCTGATTCTTCCTTGCCGTGCTTCACCCTCCAATCGTTCATGTCAGGTGCGTTGATTATTCGCAGGTTTGTGGTGACCGATTCGAGCAGGAAGCGCTCACCATTCACGGTGTAGGTGCGTCCCTCTTTGGTTGTCTCTACGTCGTGCGGGATTCGGTCAAGCATCTATCACCTTCTCAACCGCGAGGCACATTGCCATGCCATACGTTTCAGCGGCTTCTTCAATTGGTGATTCAGCCCAACCGCTTAGAAGGCAGTATTTGTGTGCCCCTACATAGAAGTTAACACCCGTCCAGCCAAGGCTATTCAGTTTCGGCACCACCCACTTGAAACAGGCGTTCAAGTCGTTTGGGAAGTCGGGCAAGAAGATGTGCTCCCCACCATTGGGGTCAGTGTACCGGCGCATTGCCGGTAAATACACGGGAGTGTCGTCGGCCTCGTAGGCCACCAGGTATAGCTGTATCCAAGTCCACCCTGAGAACTTCGCCACCTTGTCCCTCAGCGCCTTAGTGTCGTCGTACGTGCAGACATCTTCGTTGTTGAACTTAGGCATGTTACTTCGTCCTCGGCGGATACTTGCATTTCATGTGGTAGAACCTTCCATCGCCTTCTGGCTGGAACGAATTCCCTAGCGGCTCTCCGCAGATGTAGCACACGTCCTGCTCAATCTCTGCGCCAACAACCTCATACCCACAAGCCAGTTGACTGCCCATTGGCTCATCGAAGGTGATAGTTACCGGCTCTGAGGTATACCATCGTGATCCACCGTCTCCGCCGTCCGCATTACCGAAATGTTGCTGTAGGATAATCTTGGCCTTTATTGTTCGCTTCATACTACCCCCTCACAATCGGCCTGTCGTCGTTGAAGATGGCAATGCCGGGTATCTCTGCGTCGCACGCACTCAGCGCGTCAGGGACCGCGCGCGTCGCAACCTTGATGGCCCTCCTGATTGCTTCTTCGTCTATTACCCTACGGGTATAGGCTTCCGGAACCTTCGACTCATCCTCAACCCGATACAACCAGTATCTGCGATATGACATGCCCTGTGCCTTCGGGATGATGTGCGGTTCCTCGGTCTTGACGACGACTTCCGGCAAGCCTATAGGCTTGTAGACCTCGCCAGCCAACTTGGCCTCAGCTTCTTCCTTCGCCTGTGCCTCGCGTAGTATCCGGTTCGCCTCATCGGCCGCGCGCTGTGCCTCAACCTCCCGGGCCCGCTGTGCCCTTGCCTGTTCTATCGTGTAGTCCTGGACCATGCGCAGCGCGTTCTTCTCAGCGCTCTCGGCCTGTTCGTCGCGCTGCCGGATTGCGCCGTCCATCGCCTTCTTCGCCACGTCCAAGGGATGACCCCACTCTTTCCTTAGACCATCCCACGACTTCCGTGCCTTGCGGATCGCCATGATTGACTGCTCTGCAGACACCTTCTCGTCGTCTGTCGATACCGACAGTACCGAGTGCTCGCGTAGAATCACGCCGAGCTCAGTATCAGCCTGTTGCAGAATCCAGATGGCTTGGTCGACCTTTGTAGTCGCTACGATTTCCTTGTCCAGTACGATGAGTGCCGTGTCCTTTTCCATCTGTCCTCCCTCGCTTACTTGCGTCGATACATGAAACGGTCATACGCGTACAGCCCGACTACCGTCAGGATGAACGCAGTGGCCGCAACGCTCATAACCAACTCGCCAACGCCCACTATCATATTCATGCTTCACCTCCTCAGATATTGTGCTATGCCTTGAATCATCCCGGCCACTGCCAGGATACAGATTGCGACCATTACAGCCTCTAGTCCGTGTGGCACGGTGTGGCCTCCTCAATGTAGTCCATGAACCGCAGGACAACGACAGGGTCAATGGTGTGGCATCCGTTCGTCTGGAATGCCTGCAGCTCACTGCGTAGGTGCGCCCACATCATCTTGTAGAACACGTCCTCAGATTCAGGTGTTGCGGTAAAGGTCACCGTGTCTTCAGTGGGGATGTTCTCGCTGACATAGGGGATGCACACGCCAGCTAGGTGGCCGCGCTCACATCTGACGTTACAGCAGCTAGTATGCCCGTGAGGTGTGCCGTGCATGCAGCCGTGGATGTCGCATTCAGCCGCCTTGTTGCATATGACCTGCTGTGGTGTGTTAGAATCTGTCTGTATGGTGTCTCCCATCATACCCTCCCTTTGGGTGGTTGCCTTCGTGCCAGGCACCACCCTCTTTTCGTTGCAAACATTGTTGCACACAATATCGCAGTTTGTCAATAGCAGGGGAGATTAAAATAGCGTGGACGGTTATTTTAACGGCGGATGAGCTTCTTGATGTAGAGGCCGATCCACGCGACTGCCGCCGTGATGCCCCACAGTCCGAGGTACTTCAGGAACAGCCGTGGTACCTGCCATACCGAACCTTTGATTTTCATGTAATATGTCTTTAGCAATCGCTTACTGCTTGCTATTCTCATGCAATCCTGCATCTCAAATGCACATCTGCATGGGATAGTGCTAAGAGATTTGATACTTTGCAGGCTGCCAAACAATCCGCGTGCGCCTGTCTCGCCGTTACTACGGATGGCGGCAGCAGAACCTCAGTTCCGAGAACAACTCGGAAAGGACAGGGGGGATAATACGAGTCGTCCCTAGCAGACTCGGCCTACGGCACCACATCCTTGCCCGAATGTTGGGCGCGCTCGGCATATATCCCATGCTAGGAAGGGAGGGCAAGGCTTGTAGTCCCACTGATTAGGCGCAGTGGGCACCGCCGTGGCGGGCAGACACATGCCGTCATGGACATGCCGCTTATTATTCACGGCACCCGCCTGCTGCGCCCATCTTCAACCCCCTGTTGATATGCCTTCTCTAATTGAACCGTGTCTCCAGCTATCCGGCATTTCCGGACATCTTCCAACGGGTCAATCCACTCAACATACCACACGCCATTATATCTGACGTGGTCAGTTCTTGGCATCTTATCTGGCAATTGGCCTGACGTGTTCGCTTGCAATGCCAAGACCGCGCTCCTCGTAGTCTTTCCTGACTGACCGAAGATAGATTATAGCATCTTCCATGAATTTGAATCCGACTATCCAGTCACGGTCAGGAAACAAAACGACGGTAGGATTGCAGACATGGGCGCCGTACATGCCATTCCGCGCGGCAAAGTCTGAATAGGTGACGTACGTACCAGGACGGATAGCCACACACTCTCTGTCGTCATACCGGTATTGCTCGATGGCTGCGACATGTTTGTGCTCGCGCACTACGATACGCGCCCGGGGATGGTAGACGCGCTGACTCTGTTTCGGTCCGTGAGTCTGGTTAAATGACGACTCGTACTTCCCCTTATGCTCCCAGAACTCGTCATACACCATCTCACCAACGACTATGTGGACCATAGCCCCGTGCTTTGTATACACAGTGTTTATGCGTCGGGCAAGCTCAATGTCCCAATCTTCCCCGGTAGCCAGTGCAGACCAGTAGTTATGGTTGCCTGTGCCCATAAATAGCATGTGTCCAGAGTCGTGCTGCTGCTCGACCTCCATGTAATACATCGCCTTCTGCACACAGATTGGCGCCTGATTGTGTGCCGAACCGATCATGCCGGGCATGATAATGTTGGAATAGGCATCGCCGCCGAGCACGTTGTATACTCCCGGCTCTGTGCAGACAAGGTTATGGTCACGTTCGATTGCCCTGTAATCACAGCCGGCTTCCCCTTGGTGCATGTCTGCCATGTGAGGAACCGCTATCGGAAGCGTGGTTGCGATGTCGACGGTCAATTCCCCCGGCATCCTGGTGTGCGGCAGTGTCAGTTCGTCTACTGCCAACAGGCGCTCAATATGTTCGTGCAGAGTGAAGTCTTGTTTGATAACCTCAGTCGGTGGTAGATTGTGCCGCCTGCACCGTAGCCTCCAGTTTGACATGCCGCCATAGCTGACGCCGTAGTCGTGTTCTGCTGTGTATCGCTTGGCCCTTGCAGTAGATGTGTCCCATAGCTCACAGAGCGTCACCGCTTCTTTTGAGTCTGGCTTCGGTAGTTCGGGGTGTCCAAACATACGCGCCTCCTATGCCCATGACTATACTATTGTTAAACATGGCAGCAGTTATTGTCAACTACTGTACGTAAAAGGGGACCGGTGGGCAGCCGGTCCCAGGAGGTGAGTCACACCCTGCCTCGTGGCAAGGCGGGGTGCCATATTCAGGGCCACCAAGAGACTTGCTCAATGAGCTTCCCTGCGAAGGTGGCCGCGAGGGTGACGATTGCGAGTAGTGTAGCGCCGCCGGTGAACCAGCCGCGCCTTGTCTGTGGCTTCCATCCTGACGACATCTGGCCTTGTATACGCGCGATAGCCTCTGCGTTCTTGCCAACCCTGCCATTCTGCGCCCGCTGCAATTCCTTCATATCGTGGCAGTCTTCGTGGATGCCTTTGATTTCGCCAGCGAGGTATATAACGCATTCCTTGGTTGTCTTTGGCTGTAATTCCTCTTGCATCTGCGCCAGTATGTCTTCACTCATGTCAGACTCCTATGGTTCATCCACAAACATCACAGATTGTCTCACCAAACAGCAATGCGTAGGCAAACGCGGTAGCGTTAGTCATAAAGTAGGCCAGGACGAACTCCTGAAAGTCCCACCACGAATCATGCCCCCTCACAGCGTCCCATAGTTCCAGTGCCGTGAATAGCACCACCAGTGTGATGCCGATAGGGATTGAAACGAACAGCGTTATGAGCGCTGCAATGATGCCTGCACAGTAATGGCAGATGGAGGTTTTCTTTCTCATATCGCGCCGCGTTTCTTCCAGTAGACAACCCATTCACCAACGCACTCAAAGAAGATTGCCGCGCCTGGTGCGACGAACCATTTAGGAGCCTCACCGTATCCGGTCTGCTCGAGCGCAGCCATAGCGCACAGGAACACGGCGAGCACCACCATTGCAATCGGTCTAGCTGCTTTCTGCACTTCGCTCAGTTCCATATTGCCTCCTAATAGCGCGCGTATTTCAAGGTGATGCCGAGAAGGTCAGTGTAATGTCGCGACGTAATCGTATAAGCCGTCAAGGTCCCCATCGCCATCGAACTCATAGTAATAGTCGTCCGGCACAACAATGGTAATAGGTGCGGTGTTGTCGTCGTTAGCCCCGGACTTGACACGCCCACATTTAATAGTCGGTGGGCTAGCTGCCCCAACAAAGGCTTCAATTTCATGGTTGCCATTCTGACACCACGCAGTGACCGTGATTATCTGCGTGTGGCCGCTCGTGTTTTGGTATATCGTTCCCTTGGTGATGGCTGCTGCAGCCACGGCGCAGGTGTCCAGTTGGTCCTTCAGGTATTTTGAGTTCCCGGCAAGGCCCAGGTTCTGATTCCAGATGGTAGCTGTTATCAGTTCTCCGACCGACCTATCCGATGGTACTGTCCAGGCCATGCGTCACCTCCTAGAATCCTACTATAGTTGTCTCTGCTAGTTCGCTGAATCCGACGGTTTCCAG
>Ga0075116_10001352_pt1 | contig 11214 bp, 18 predicted proteins | sample AntAceMetag02UKC_FD_69786 | JGI IMG/M metagenome (GOLD analysis project Ga0075116, IMG submission 69786) | Saline lake microbial communities from Ace Lake, Antarctica- Antarctic Ace Lake Metagenome 02UKC | ecosystem: Environmental > Aquatic > Non-marine Saline and Alkaline > Saline | place...
GGTCGTAACAGATAAAATCCAAACCTGCACGTCAAACTTCAATCCTAAGCAACATTAAACAAAAAAGGGTGTAATCACTCCACTACACAAGAGAAAACGATTTATTCACTTATAATACAGGATCGCAGATGCGTAAAAAGTTTTGGAACATTTATTGCAAAGTAAGCTCTTTATATTCAGTATCGTTAAAGAATCCCGAATTAATAGATGTTGATAAAGAGCATTCGCCTCTACCAACGCTATAATATATCTTGGTGAATTTATCTGTTTCAATATTATATACAATCCAGTCATTTACACAATCACACCAAAACGGTACTTTAAATTCTTTTGTTTTACCATCACTATATTTTTCTTTAATCATTTTCCTTATAGATGGCATTTCTTCTTTAACACATTCGAGAATATGTTTTTCTAAGTCATTCATTACAATTAATCCCTATTCTCAAATTGTGCATTCATATCATTCTTATCAACGGGGTCAATTAGTTGTATTGTCTTGCTTCCGTATGTGGTTAATTCTACAATAACCATATTGTAATTAAACTTTAATAATTTCATATAATCTTCTGCCTGTCCTTTTATTGTAAATAATGGGTGAAACTTTTTATTATCTAAATCTGAATCAATAGGACAGATATGGTATTCGTCACCATTATCACCGTGACCGTATGTTAAACTTGTCTTTGTAGCCAATGTGTAATATCTCATTTTAACCTCCAATTATCTTAATACCCAATCCACACCATCTTTATCTGTTTCTACAAAGTTGTCTCCGGTATGTTCAAAATGTTCAATATGTAGATTTGTTCTTTTTGCATATTTAATAAAGTTTTTCATTAGTCTAATTTCTTCTTCTGAATATCCTAATCGTTTTGGGTCGTATCCATAATTTTTTAATTCACCATCTGTAATCGTACAAATGTTTTGTATTGTAGAACTCATTACTACCTCCTATTAATTTCAATGTCAAATTAATTATTATAGATATTATGTCAAGTAAAAAGAATCAAAGGGGAAAATTATGTCATATTTAAAAGATTCAAAGCGGAAGCGTAGAAAAATTGACGGTGACTCAAATTACATAGCAACTTATGATCTACCCTACGAAGGCGATAAAACAACATTAACAAATCAGTTATTAAACAAAGGCTACAGATTATACATTCGCAAGGGAATTAAAACATTAGTAAAAGGCGATGACACAGTAGAAATAAAAAACGGAGGATAATATGAAATTCACAAGAAAACGAGCGACTATTTCTGCCACATCACAATCTGGAAGAATAGATAAAGTTGCAAGTTCTGCTACCACAGAAGCAAACTTACTATTTGAGATATTACAAGAACTAAAGAAACAAAATAAAAAAGAACGTAAAACCGTAAAGAAGGACAAATAAAAGTCGGGACACAACCCGTTAAAAATGAGGAGAAAAAAGATGGCAACAATTAGAGAATTGTTCACGGAACACGGTGTCGAGAATACCGAACTGCAAGCTAAGATTGAAAGTTTGCTTACGACCGCAGAGTCGAAAAAAACTGATGGGATTCCTTACTCACGATTTAAGGAAAAAGTTGACCAAGCACAAGAATACAAAGCCGACAATGCTGAACTACAGTCTAAGTTTGATAAATTAGAAAAGACTTTAGTAACACAAAAGGAAGAAATTGGTGAACTTAGTGGCTTTAAAGACAAGTATGAGACTTTCCAAGCCAAAGAACTCAAGGACACAACTGATAAATTCAATAAGATAGTCACGGGACTGTCCGTTGAAGAAACAGACCCTAAATATGAAACTTATAAAAAGGTTTTAGATAAGTTCACATTAGCAGGGAAAGGTGAAACTCTTACTATTGAACAGATTAAATCCAATTCTACTATATACGAATATGCTAAGGAATTTGGTGCATTAAATATAGATGAAGGTGGATTTGATGATGGTAAAAACCAAGAAGGTGCTAATATTGTTAAACAAGGAGATGCGTTTGACGACTTCCCTGATTAACCTTAGATGTCCTTTCTAAATAAGGAGAAGTAAAATGGCTGATGCTACATTAAGAAAACTGGTCACTGATAAAGCGGTAAAAGATGCCGCTATGATTGATGATCTTGTAAATGCGTCGGGTATATTGCAGACTGCTACTGTATTTGGAAGCTCACACGGTAAATTTCACAAATACAAAAAAGTAAGCGCACTTCCAACAGCCTCATTCCGTGAGATTGGTGGAACATATACCGACCAAACAGTTAATGATGAAATTCATCAACTGGATTTAAAAATGATTGGACTCGTTCAATCAGAAGACAAAGCTATCTGTGACGAGATAGGTAAAAAGAAATATTTTAGACAAAACCGACCTGCTGTAATGGAAGCAATTGGACAGAAGATTGCAAAAGGTATCATTTATGGTACTAATTCAAGCTACGGTGATGTTCAAGCATTCAGAGGTTGGCACGAAATGGCTGATGCTGCTGGTTCTACTTATTATACTGATGGTGGTGGTTCTACAAGTTCCACAAGTATCTTTATAGTTAAGTATAAGCCCGGAGTAAATGGTCTTGTGTATAATAGTTTAACAGTAGGTGCAGGAAACTTCATTAAAACTACTGTGATGAACAATTTTCAACCTATACTTGAATATATCGGTGAAGGAACAAAAAAACCTGTATATCAAGTTCTATACGAAACTGACTTAGCTTTCTTGAGTGCAAGTATTCATTCAATCCACGCAATAGTAGGAATTGAAGAATCTAATGTACCAACTGATCCCATACTCAAAGGAGCTATTGATAGTGTAAAGGGAACTGCTGCTGACACTATTATCTATACAAGCAGAATGGGTAAACGTGCAATCGAAACATTGAATGTTTCTGATTTAGCAACTACTCCTGAAACTGATGACTATAACAATGTAATCACACGATACAATGGCATTCGTATTGTGGTTGATGAAAATATCCTTGAGACAGAAGCTATTAGCAATCTGCCTTATGGGTTAACTTAGGATAGGAGGATATTATGGCTAATAATTATCACGGTAAAACAATCCTCGCTGAACTTTTTGATAACGAAACTATTGCAAATACAGATTCTGATGCAGCAGTATTTGTTGGTAATGAAACAAACGGATCTTTGTGGGTTGAGATATATTGTGGCGATACACAAATTGATGTGGGTGATACTGATGCTTTGGAGTTTTATATTCAGACTGGAGATGATGATACACTTGCTGATTGTGAAGCTCCATTATCAAAAGCTAATGCAGGTGGACAGGTCAATGCAACAGGTACATTCATCCACGAAGAAACAACTGAGATTGCAGCAGATGCAGCAACTTATGGTGTATTAATGACAGCAACTACAAATGGTTTCTCATTTACTAAGGGTGACCTTATTGCTGAAATTGGTATTCCTCAGACAATGATGAGACTTTGTGGACACACATACGTTCAGCTGAAGATGATCTTAACTGGAACAGTACCAGGAACTATTGACGCATTTATAGTTTCAAGAGTATAAGAATCACGTGGGGTGGGGCGGGAATTTTTCCCCCCTGCCTTGCCTCTTATGAAAATAAAAAAAAGGAGTAAATTATGCCGATGATGACAGAATCATTTGCGAATCGGGCTATATCGGCAACGGATGTCATATATGTAACCGATTCAGATGGTGAAATATATAAAATGAAGTGGAGTGATGTTGAAATCTTTACAGAATCTAACATTGATACTCTTACCGATGTAACCACTCTTACTATGGGAACATCCACAGCACCTTTAGCATGCACAGCAGGAACACCTTTAGTTGGTATTTATTCAACCAGTTCAAATACTTCAAGTACGAATACAGAGCCATTTTACTTCAAATCAGTAATGACCGGAGTAAATGGATATGGTGGGAGAGCTGTATTCCACGCATATACTAACGTTGCTATGCAAACAAATTTACAGGCAATAAGAGCTTATGTAGAATATGGAGATGCAGGTTACATAAAAGGAAATTCAGCAGCATTAAATGCAGAAATCAAAATGCCTAATGCAGACATATCATCAGTAGGTGGAGCTTTCAATGTTTTAAAACTTGAATACACAGCCGGCGGAACAACTACAAAAACAGCTGGTGGATTAAATGGTAATCATGCAACTTGGATGAAATTAAACACATCAGGAGACACAGATGGTGACTTTGACGATAATGGGTATCTTGCAGTAATAACAGGGCTAACAGCAGGGTCAGGTCATTTATTAAGTGAACATAGTCGAACACTTAGAGTTGGTATTGGAACTTCTATAAAGTATTTATTCTTGTCGGATGCAGAAGATTCAATAGAAATTGGTGCATCATCTACTAATGCTATAACATACGGAGATGCTACTTCTGTATTTTATTCTTCTGGTACAGTAACCAATTTTTTAGAAACAAGTGCAGCCAGTAAGGGCGGTGTAGGTGCTATAAGGGCAACACCAAATCAGACAGCAGTTTGTGATGGTTCGATAGTAGTTAAAGTAGGTGAAGCAACACTATTGATACCAGTATATAATGCAGTAACAATAGCATAAAAACAAAAAGGGGAAAATAAAATGAAATTGAACGTATTTGAAAGACTTATGTTAATACCAATATTACCAGCAGAAGGTGATTTTGTGACATTGAAAATTGTCAAAGATTTGAAAGATGTTGTTGCTTTAAGTGAAGCAGATTTTGACGAGTTTGAAATCAAGCAGAAGGGTGAACAGGTATCTTGGAATCTAAAAGGCAATGAAGAACGTGAAATTGTAATAGGTGAAAAAGCAACTGACATTGTAATTGATAGTCTTAAAAAACTTGATAAAGAAAAGAAACTAACTGAGCGACATTTCACATTATACGAGAAATTCATTAAGGAGTAATTTATGGCAACTTGGGCATTGACCACATTCACAACCCCAGCCGACCTTGCAAAGATAGAAGAAGAAATAACGCAATTCACATCACTCGGTACTAAGACATATTTAGCTCAAAGTTTAAGCCCACAAGAAAACACAAACGGAACTGGGATAGACATAAGTGGCGGTCAAGGTATTTATGAAGTAATTGGGGTTGTTAGTGCTACTGGAACTACAGAAGCATTTAAACAAGTTGCTTTTGCTATCCAAGACTCGGATGATGGTGTTACTTATGCGGAAATAGATACAGGTCAACTGGTATATAATACTGGTGTTACAACTACTACTTTTACTTCTGGCGATACTTTATTCAAATGGGTAATCCCATCACACGCAGAAAATTATATACGAACAGCACTTACCGCAAATGTTGGTGTTTCTACTATAAGATTTGATGTATATGTAGTCAGTCGTTGGAGTGATAAAATTGAACTTGCAAAAGCATTTATGGGTGATGACTTAGAGCGAATGTTAATCAATGCAGGACTTGATTCTAATATGGATTATTCAGATGGTGATATTCTTTTAGATGTTATCAATAATAAAGACATATTTGATTACTGTTCACACTATTTAACTCTATCATTAATCTTTGAAGATTTAATGACAAGTGGTGATGAAAATGATATATTCAGAATTAAAGCTGACAGATATTACAAACGATATAAGGATAAGCTTGATATTACATTTCCATTGAAGAATATTGATGAAGACCAAGACGGCACAGTTGATGAATATAAAGAAGAATCAATTATCACACACAGGCTTGTAAGATAATGCCAATAATTGTCACAGGTGCTTCAGGCATAAAAAGAGATTTAAGCAAATTAAGTAAAACAATCGAAAGGTCGCCAAAGGAAATTTTCAAAGTTGTTTCTGAAGCACGTAATATGATAAGGAAAAGAACTAACAAAGCACAAACAGCATCAGGTGGTAAATTCAGGAAACTTAACACGGTTTATGCTAAACGTAAACTCGATAAGAAGAAAAAACCTATTCCAAATCTACATTGGTCAGGTGCAATGCTTAGAGCTATGCAAGTCAAGAAATTCAATGGCGGAGCAGATATATACTTCAATGATGCTTCTGAAAGGAATAAAGCTGAATATCATCATTTCGGTAGAGGTGTTCCAAGACGTTCATTCTTCAGATTAGGTAAAACAATCGAAACTTATATCTATAACCAATTCAAAAAACCATTTCAGAGGTTGCTATGACTAATAAGCTATTTACATTCATATCTAAACTTAAAGCAGAATTGAAAGGGCTGTCAACATTCAATAAAGTTGGTGAGTACCCCTCAGATGTTGATATGGCACGTTCAGATGGCAATGCTCCATCTATCCTTATACAAGAAGGCGATGAAAACCTTGCTGAAATACAACAAAATATGACATTAAATAAATCTGTTAGGGTAAGTCTTTGGTTATATCACGATACTGATAAGTCAAGGATAAAAACAATCACAGATCGACAAGTGGAAATTGAAACCGCTGTTCTTGCAAGTGCTTTCTTAACTACAAGCGGTGCTTTCTGTATTGAATGGAACTCAGTTGAAAAAGGTGAATATATGGATGAATTTACAGGTCATTCAGTAGGTTATAATAATAAGAAAATGCTCAGAAAAATAAACTTAGATGTCACGTTAGACATAGGGAGATAAAAATGAAGTTCAAAATTAAAGAAGGACATCCAAAAATGGCAGTTATTTGGGAAGGAAAGAAATATTGGCTTTCCTTATTGAATGAACTTCCAGATGGATTGTACAAAGCTGTAGGTGGTGCAAAGAACATCTACGGAATAGTAAAAATCAAACCTGAAAAACAGGTAAAGGAGATTAAAAATGGCAGTAGTAACAGCAAGTAATACTATAGTTGGTCTCGCTCGTGAGACAACCTACGGGACTGCGGTAACAACTCCAACTGTTTTAATCCCTGATATGATGGATTACACGTTTGGCAACGAGCAGATAACCTTACCGCAGAAAACACAAACCTTAGCTCCAATGGTAAACACGAGCTATGAAGGTAGAAAAGTTCCAACAGTTACTTTATCAGGTGTATTGACTTATTCTCATTTGGAATTATTGACTGCAATGTTTGGTGACGCTGCAACTCCTTACGTAATAGGGACAGATGATGTTGCAACTGGTGCTGTTGGTTATTCTTACACAATAATTCAGGCAATACCAGTAGCATCAGATGATCTTGGTGACGGTGTACTTGCTCTTGGCTGTAGATTAGAAACATTAAACTTCACCAAAAACGGTGCTTATATTGGTTACACAGCAACTTTCAAAGCAAAATCTATTGATGATAATGTTAGTTTTGGTGCTTATACAGCTACCACTACATATCCTGAATTAGTACCTTACTTATGGCAAGATGTCACCTGTGCATTAATGGACGACACGCCAATCACAAAGTTGAATACATTTAGCTTGGATTTGGTTAATGAGTATGTAGATGACGATTTGAGTTTTCAGAATAGTGAAACTCGCAACTCACTTGAGAAGTGTGCAACCAATGGCACTTTAACGGCAGAATGGATTTACGACACTACAAAAGATGCAGTTGTATATGATAATCTGTTAAGTCAAACACTAAAGACTGATGTTATAAGTTTTGTTAATGCAGTTGCAACGTGGGCCATTACAACAGAAGGTCAATATACTGACTATTCAAAACCTGATAAAGATAAATGCTTATTTACAGGTAATTTTACAAAACAGATAGCTGGAAAAACCGCTGCTACAGCCGTTGCTCCAATATCAATAGCAATTACAGTGCATTAAAAGGAGGTTATAATGGCAACAGTAAAAGCTCATAAAACTATAGTTTGTCTCGGAAGGGAAACTACTTACGGAACAGCATTTAAAACACCAACCGTGAAACTTCCTGATATGATGGACTACACATTCGGTAATGAACAGATTGTTCTACCACAAAAGACACAGACGTTAGCACCAATGGTTAATACAAGCTACGATGGTAGGAATGCTCCAACAGTAACACTATCAGGAGTTCTAACAGATACACACGAAGAACTCTTAGGTGCGTTCTTTGGTGCAACCACAGGAGCTTATGTAATAGCAGCCGCCGATATAGCAGCAGATGCAGCAGGATATTCATATACTATAGTTCAAGCAGTTCCAGCAGCATCAGATGACTTAGGTGATGGAGTTGTAGCTACAGGTTGTAGGCTTGAGACATTATCTATAACAAAGAATGGTGCTTATATTGGTTACACAGCGACATTCAAAGCCAAAACCATTGATGATATGGTTGGTTTAAGTACGGGTGGCGATAGTTGGATATTAACAGGTATTACGGATACTACATATCCCGAACTTACACCGTTCTTATGGCAAGATACAACTTGCTCATTGTTAGATACAGCAGCAGTGACTAAACTTAATACATTCTCACTTGATTTAACTAATGAATTTGTTGATGATGATTTAAGTTTCCAAAATGGTGAAACACGAACTTCACTCGCTAAATGTGCTACAACCGGAACATTAACGGCTGAGTGGATATATGATACTGTAAAAGATGCAACAGCTTATGATAATTTAATGAGTCAAACACCGCAAACAGATAATATAATATTGACTGATGGGACAGCAACTTGGACAATAGCTACAGAGGGTCAATATACAGATTATGCCAAGCCTGATAAAGACAAGTGTTTATTTACTGGAAATTTCACTAAGCAATTAATGGGATCTTCAGCAGTTGTACCAATAACCGTAACAATTACGTAGGGGGAAAAATGATAAAATGTGAATGGATAGACAAGAGACCAGATTTTAAGAAAGATGTCAAATTAGAAGATGGAACAAAAATAGGAACAATACACGCTTTAACAAAATCAGATTATTCAATTATATACAGTAAAAGTAATGGATATAAAAACTTAGTTGAAGTTATAATGTGGAAAATTATCCGGTCATTAACTGGTCATGGTTGCAAATGGGAACTTGATAAAGAACTTTCTTATGAGACACTTTCAATAGTTCCACAGGATATTTACATTGCATTTGCACGAGCTATAGACGACTTTGAAAAACAAAACGAAGTTGATGAAGATATAGTAAAAAACTAAAAACAGCTCTCCTTTTTTTGATTAATAATGGCAAATCAGGAGGGGAGCTGATAAGAAGCAAAGCTGGTGAGTTAAGTTTTTGTAAAGAATGCTCAGAATATGACACTTGCGACCATAACGGTCAAAGAGTCTATCAATGCAATATAGATATAATAGATTTTGTAAATGAAATAGACTCAGGCTTTAAGATGTATATTTGGGAAGGGAACTACAGAGAACAGCCAGCTTGGTGGTATAAACTTTTAAAAACCTGCCAGAACACAATAGCTGAGATAAGGGGCGATAATGCCAAAAGACTTCAGGATAAGAATAGCCGTAGACAATAAAAAAGCTAAACGTGAGACTGATGAATTTTCCCGTTCTGTTGATAGATTAACAAGAGAAACACGTGAACTATCGGGTGGAATGAAGGGTGCTGAATTAGCTGCTAAGAAAACCGGAACTCGGTTTGATAAAACTGCTACAAAAACAAAGAAATTAGACAATGTTTTTGGTGGAATGACTGGAACACTAATTAAAACAGCTGCGGTAGTTTATGCGTTAAAAAAGGCTCTTGATTTTTCTATTACTCTAAAAAATGTATCCAGAGATGCAGTTGAAACACTACAAAAATTTGAGCAAGTATTCTCATCAATGACAGAGGCTGCACATAATACATCTCAATCATTACAAAATGAGTTTAAGTTGGCTGGTGCAACAGCACAGGAACTTTTAGGTAATACTGGGGATTTATTAGTAGGTTTTGGATTCACAGAAGAAAAAGCATTATCACTTTCACGTAGAATTACAGCACTTTCATTAGACTTGCGATCATTCAAAAATATCCAAATGGATGCTACTGAAGTAACACAATTAATGATTTCCGCAATGTCCGGCAATATGCGTGCAATCCGTAGACTTGGAGTTGTTCTAAGGTTGGAAGATACTGACCTTAAAAAACTTATTAAAACCTATGAAATAAAACTTGGTTATGATAAGAAACAAGCAGTAGCTTTAGCAGTATTAGATGAAGCATATAATCAATCATTCAAATCTGTAGGCGACTTTACAAGAACACAGCACCAATTAGCAAACCAAGAAAGAATATTATCTGAAGCATTTAAGAGTTTAGGAATAGAATTTGGTGATAAATTATTGCCTGTATTTGGATCAGTTACTACTGCTGCAATATTTATGGCAGAGACTCTTTCGAAAGAGCTAATACCTATTATAGAAGATATTGATGTAGATAAATTAACAGAAGACTTAAAAGAATTATCTGGGAATATGGTGGAATTCTCTGTTGCAGCTTATGAAAACAGAAAAATTATAATGGCTTTAGGTTTAGGCTTTATTGGATTAAATACCGCCGCTGCTGTAGCAATTAAAGTAAAAGCATTAATTCCTGTATTTTCAGCACTTGCGATTAAGGGTGCTTCTTTAGCTGAAACATTAAGGTTAATTGGTATGTATGCTGCGGGAACTGCAATCCCTGCACTTGCTGGTATTTTATCGGCAGTAACAGCATTATCGGCTGGTAGTGTTTGGGCTGTTTTAGATGCACAAAGGGCTAAGTTAGAGGAAGACCTTAAAATAGGTGATACAATAATGAAACTCGAAATGCTCAATAATGTATTTGGTCAAATTCCAAAAACATTAAAGGGTTATGATGCAATAGCAGATCCATTTATTAAGTTACGCAATTCTTTACAAGCTGAATATGATGAAGTAGTTGCAAGTAATAAGAAAATAACTGAATATAATGAAAGTGCAGCTGCAAAAAGTAGGGGATTCCGTAAATTAGAATTAGATTCAAGAGAACAAGAAATTAAGAAAAACCTTGAAGAAATAGAAACATTATATAAAAACCACTTTGAAAATATTGGTGCAGAAGATTATTATAAAGGTTATGCTGAATACCTTAAAGAATTATATCCTGAGCTTGACAATGTATCAGAAGCTGTTAAACGCCAAGTATTACAATATTCAGACCTAAGCAAAGTAATTGACGATTTAATCTCAAGTCAGCAACAAATGGGAACTGATTTCTTAATGGAAATGGGTATTGATATTGACACCGTTGAACTGGAAAAAGCTCAGGAAATACTCGCTAATATTAAAAGCGAAACCATTATGGTTCAATATGTAGCGATGGGATTAAGTCCAGAAGAATTAGAAGAAGTTAAGAAGAACCTGCAAGC
>Ga0075116_10001355_pt1 | contig 11198 bp, 18 predicted proteins | sample AntAceMetag02UKC_FD_69786 | JGI IMG/M metagenome (GOLD analysis project Ga0075116, IMG submission 69786) | Saline lake microbial communities from Ace Lake, Antarctica- Antarctic Ace Lake Metagenome 02UKC | ecosystem: Environmental > Aquatic > Non-marine Saline and Alkaline > Saline | place...
TGTAGTATGATTAAGCCAATATAATGCAAGTACATCCCAAGGAGAAGCTGATGTATCCCAATCATTATCATAAGCAGCAGCAGCAGAACTATACCCTATATAAGAACTTTCAAACTCATCCTCAGACAATCCTGCAGCATAAGAGTGTCCACTAAAATTCATATAAGCATTTATAATTGTTGAACCTGATGGAATTGCTAAATATCTTGTTTGATTTCCTACTAACTTAAATGAAATATTCTCTGCTCTTAATGAATTATTGAACATATCTAAATCATTAGAAACAACACTCCCAACCCATACTGGATCTAAATATTCTTTATCAGTTCCAATACCCCATTTAACATCATCCCCTGGATTGTTCTTGTACCCTACAAGCTTAAACTCTTTCTTTGAATATCTTGGGAATACAAAGACATACTTCCTATCCTTAGGTACGTTTCCTAATCTTGTTTCCATAGTGAAATCCATAGGAACCCACTTCCCATAATACTTCACATAAAGTTGATAATCCTTTATAGCTGGTGAGAAATCTAAGTGAATTTCATCATAATTATAAATATAAACTGATTTAGCAGTAGGATTCCATACATCTAAATAAGATACACATGGATCATCAATGGTTCCAGCACAGACTATATCTCCAGTCTTATCTTGGATCTCTAATCCAATCATTGAAAGAACTGCAAATAACCCAATTAATGTAAATACACCACTTGCAATTCCAAGATATAATCTTTTATATTTTCCCATTAAATATTTTCTCCAATTAAAAATGTGAACTTAATAAAAAATTGTGTAGTTGTAGCTTCATCACGAGTTACATTGGATATAGTTAATTTTTCAAAAGCACCTGAAAAGTTTTCATCATTCTCATTTAAGGTAAATACTCCTCCTGTATCATCCATACTCTCAATATTTGTTTTCTTGTCTACTGCATCAGAATTAGTATCCCCTGTACCATAATCAGATTCTATATACCCATCGATGTTATATCTTTTTTCTATCCTTAAAAGATCTACAATCTTTGTAGCATTTGATCCTCCACTCCATTGAGCAGATGATTTTGGTTGAGTTATCTTAGATAATTTTTTACTTCTTACTTTTTCAATCTTAGTTGTTGCAATAGTTACTTGAACTCCATTCTTTGTAAGTACAATATCTTTCATTTTAAATACTCCCCATTAATCTATTTACTTCATCCATATAACTTTTATTATTTTCTTCTATAACTCTATCTAATTCATCATAATCGACTACATTAATATTATATGTTGGTGAAAACACAGGACTTTTAGATCCTCCAGACATTGCAGATTCTGTAGTAGGAGAATTTATCTGGCTAATGCCTCCAACTGCACTTGTTTCATCACCATAGCCTCCAAGCAAAGGAATTGCTTTTCCAGTGATTCTATTGAATAAATCTATAACCATATTTAATTTTAATATTAAAGGATCTAAGAAAGCATGAATAAGTATTGAACCAAGATTTTTAATAACTTCCACAGCAGTTTTAGCTATCTCTTTTATCTTATCCCAAGCTTCACCCCAATTACCTGTCATTACTGCTTTGATTAATGCCCAGGATGTAGTGAATAGAATTACTATCCCTTCAAGAGTTTCTTTAATTAATTTCTTCATATTTGCAAAGGTAGTTTTAGTATGCTCTCTAATATGTCCAAGGTTTGTAGCCCATACCACTGCAGCTAAAATGATTATTGCTATAACTACAGCTACCACCGAAGCTATTGCCGCCATTGCAGCACTTATAGCACCAATAGTTCCTCCAACCCCTACCATGCCACCAAATGCTAAGATCATTGAACCTATACCTAAGGTGACAGATCCAATTAAAAATATTAAACCACCAATTATTACACCGAACAACACTATATATCCAATAACCTTTTTAGTTGTTGGACTAAGTTCCATAAGATATTCTATAAATTTTAAGAAATAAGGAAATAACTCATCCATTAAAGGTAAAAATAAAATCTGTAATGTAATTCTCCATAACTCAAAAATATCATATAATTCTTTTACAGGTTTTAATAAGTTTGAGAAGGTTTTTTGAATCATCATACCGAAGAACATAACACCAAGCATTTCCATCCTAAACCCTCTTGCACCATGAGTAAGCATTCTAAATCTATTTGCTAATTTTGCACCTGTGTTAGCAAAAACCACTCCTTGCTTATTAACTGCCCTAAACCCTTCCATATTCATACCTACCACATTATTAAAACCTCTAACCTGTGTTCCAAGATGATTTACAGCTACACCTACCTTATTGAATGTTTTACCAACACCCTTCTGTATAGCTTCTACAGTTAATCTTGCTACTTCATTTATTGCTGCCAAATGATTCTCCCATTTTATTTTTTCTATCTATTTCTTCATTAACTTTCCTAAATAAATTAAAAAAAGTAGGAATTGGAAGATTTGCATATTCTTCTACAGGTATCCATCCATAAACTAACATAAAATTATTATGAACCTCTACCAAAGAGTCTGCATCTAATCTCTTTTTTCCTATTTTATCCTTTAGGTTGTGTAACGGACTTATCATATTTTTTCTTTTTTTCTTCTTCCATAAACTTATCTATTGCTCCACCACTTCCTCCTTCCATAGCTTCAAAGTTTAAACTAACTATAGCTTCAACTAACACACCCATATATTTTAATCCAAATCTATCCCTTAATTCTTCATCAGTCTCAGGATAAGATTTCTTTAAAGTTTTTGAGATTAATTGTGCTACAACCTCTCCACTTTCTTCATCCAATTTCCCAAGTGTTTCTTCAATAGGAACATCTTCTTCATCCAATTTCCCAAGTGTTTCTTCAATAGGAACATCTGGTTTAAAACCCTTAAAAGCTTTTATAAGTTTAAAGAATAAAGGTAATTCTTTAACTGTTAAAGGTAATAATGTATACTCGTCACCATCTATATTGATGGTTGTTCCTTTTCCAACGTGCTTTTCAAAATTTGCCATTATATTCATCCTCCATCTTTGGTTTTTTTATTATTCTACCACTTCCAGTGGTTATCTCTTCTTCAGGTGTTGAACCCTGAACACTATCTGTTTCAAGAACATCCACTCTACTATTTAATTCTATTATTGCTGATTCTAAATGTTCTGTTCCTGCACCTAATACACCATCGTGAAAGTCTATAAGATACTTCAAAACCATTCCCATTTTACAATTAAAGTCTTCTTCACTTGCTATCTCATAAAACCTATCGTATGTGGTTTTTGGAACATGGGTTATTACAATGTCTTCTCCTTCTATAATTAATTTAGAATGTCCTCTTTCATGTATTATATGACATCTATTACATAAAGACATAAGGTTATCTAAATTATTATCTTTAGTCAATGAGTATCTTACTCTATGGTGGACATGCTCTGCTGGTTTTCCACACCTTTGACAAAGATAATTATCTCTTTCAAGTGCTTTTTTCCTTTGTTTTAACCAATCTCTTCCTCTTCCTTTATCAGTTCCACCTTTCCAATTAGGATTTTGTTCTCCAGATTTAAACTCTGTTTCAAGAGAATTATGAACTCCTTTTTTATAAACCCTTTTGAAATTTTTAATACCTTCTTTATGTTTTTCAGAATTTATTATAGATATACTTAATCTCTCCCTTAATAACTCACTATCATGCATACATTCTCTTGAACAAAAATTTAAATTATGTATTTTAGAATTTTGTTTAATAGATAGTTTCCCACAATTATCACATTTAATTTCAGATGTATTATTTTCCTTTAAGTATTCGTGCTTACATTTAATAGAACAAAAAATAGCAGTATCTTTTCTATATAAATGTACTTTAAAAGATTTATTACAATTAATACATTCCTTATTTATCATCCTTAATCACTACCTTAATATTATTAAACAAAAATTCTTTTAAAGCTATTAATTCATAATGTTCATTTATTAATACCATTAATACCATTCCATAATCTTCACAAAAATTATCCATAGTAGCCATTTCATGAAACCTATCCAAGGTATTCTTTGGAACTCTATTCATCACTAACTTATTCTTATCTAAAAGTTTAGATCTTATTTCATTAACTGCATCTTCTATAGGAATACAGTTACAATTATCTAAAGTATTCCCACATTGGGTACAAGATTTCTCTTCATTTATCATATTTTTTCCTCCTTTAAAAAAATAAAAAGGGCGTTATGCCCATGAACTTACAGATGTTGTAGCTGTTGCTAAAGGTGCTGTAGTATCAGTTGATTCTTCTCTTTTATTTCCATTGCCATCTTTATCAAATGGTGTCCACTTAATAGTAACTTCTGCACTATAATGCTTACCATCAAAACTTGCTTTAGAAGCTGTGACATAAGCATTTATAATTTGAATCCTATATGATGGTTCTCCCGTATCAGGTGATGTTGATGCGGCATCTGGCAATTTTGTACTAAATAATAATACGACCTTATGTTTTATTCTCTCTTGAGAATTTTCTACTACAATAGGTACAGTGGTATCATTTGAGACAAGCCCTGCAGAAAACTGTGGGTGTAAATGTTGGATAAAACCTCCCCCATCAATATTTGCATCTACAGGATATACTTTAAGAGTCATAGACTCATCAGTCATAGGAATAAATTTAGTAATCCTACCACCGCTTCCTGTGGGTATACCTTCAATATCCTTCTCACCCCAGTCCATTCCAGTTATATCTTCTATAACTCCTGCAAACTGAACTTCTGAACCGGCATCATCTCTTGTGATTCCTAACCTAAAAAATAGTTTCCATGAATCAGGAACTGCTGTCATTTTCTTTTACCTCCTTCAATTTTTTTACTTTCTTTATCTTTTCAATACTTATCAGAGTTCCATATTCATTATTCTTATCAATTATTAATTCTTGTCCAGGTTTCAATGAATGAAAATTTCCTTTACTATCTACTATGGCAAAGGTTCCTCGACTATTATTTATATGTTTGTATAACATTTTATCCCCCAATTAATGATTTTTTAACTGCTCTTCTCAATTCTCTTGATGCTTTTCTATTTGATTTTTCTATCCCTCTATTTACAAAAGGATCAGGAGTTACCCATAAGAAACTTTTTCTTTTAGGTCCAAATAAGATTCCGCCCTTTTCTCCACGGAATACTCTTGACTTTCCACTCTTTACCATATTACCATAATATCTTTTAGCCCACTTAGTTACTGCTCTCCCTCTCTTAAGTGCTACCCAATGAGGTCGCATAGAATCAAGGTAATGTAATTTTAAAGGCAAGGTAACTACTGAAGTAAATTTACTTTTCTTTCTTGCTCTGATTAAACGTGAAGAAGGTCCTCTTGGTGACCTCCTTTTTTGAAGTATGAATTGTTTTCTTATTCCATCTCTCATTTCCTTAGCTACATTAAATTGTGCAATGGATAAGTTCCGAGATAATCTTTTAGGTATTTTACGCATTTTTGCCTGGATTCCGGGTATATTTGTATTTATTCTAATTGCTATCATTCACTCACCTTAATCCTTGAATTATATCTTATTTCAAATTCAGCTTCATGAATAGTTCTTTCATTCATCGAATAAGCATCCGTACTTATTTTCTCAATTTCAACATTACTTTGATTTAAAACTGCAAGTGATTCTCTTATAGATACATTTCTAAATATAGATTGTATATCGTCACTTATCTGCAACATATCAGTTCTACCTGCATCAGTCCTGCTGTTTGAAGATCCACCTCTAACCGTCCTAACAACTATCTTTTGAGTCCATTCTAAAGTTTCATATTTCCCATCACCAGATTCACTATCAGATCTTGTAACCACATCAGGTAATTCTAATATTATATATGGAAAAAAATTAAAATCTAATGAAATTTCTGGTGGATCAGAATCATAAACAAATTTTCTAATACTTCTTGTTTCTCCTGAATGCCTTGGATCAACAATGTAAGAACGATTATCAAGAATATCGAATATGTTTCCATAAGCATAAGCTTCAATGTTATCTTTATCTATTACGTTTCCCATTTAACCGCAGTCCTAACATACATCCTCAGATTATATGTTACTTGTTGGTATATTTGTATACCTTAATAAAGTTTTCTCTATCCATGCTTCATCTACTTCAGTATCCATACGTTCTGGAATAGAGCCATTAACAATGGATCTCCTTAAAGCACTGTGCATTAAATCCTTAGTAGCAATCATTAAACACAGTCTTGTAATATCTTTAGGAATTGTATTGTGACCATAAACATAATTAAATCTTAACCTATTAGGTATCCCCTTTGGAGGATAAGCTTCTGAGTAATAAGCAATATCATATTCAGACTTATAAAGATGAATCCTTCCTGAATTAAGATCTACATCATAATCTGTATCTCTTTGAAGAACAGTCCAAACTATTGTACTCCCTGAGCCAGTTGTACTAATTTCTATAACCATAGGATAAACATCAACATCTATACTATGTGCTGCACCAACAGAAGTACATCCTGTAAATTGTGTAGTTGTTTTTCCAGTATAAGTTATTTTATCTGTTCCTATTAAAATATACCCTGTTGAAGGGAATCCACTTGTACTATCTACTGGAATATAAGTATCGGCTGCAGCTATTGTGTCCGATACTTGAGTAGTCACGTTAGGAACAGGGAAGTAATCAGCATAATAATCTTTGTCGTGTTTCCCCTTCCCAGCGTGTTTCTCATCGGTTACTTGAGCATAATCAGGTGTAACATCAGTTCCAGTTGCCCAGCGAGTTCCAGTTAATTCATCTATCTCATCTTGAGCCCTATCTAATGCTTCCTGAAATTGTGTATCAGATACTTCCAAACTGCAATAATTATATGCAGCATAAATATTATTTGTACTAACTAATGTTACCCCTGCAGTAGTTAAAGTGATAACCCCTGTATCCTTATCTAAGGCATAATGAGTTGTTTCTGTTAATGGTGTTGCTATTGAAGCAGAAGCACTTGTGCCATAATAAAGAGTATAACTACTTGCTAAAATATAACCCTTATCTAAATAAAATAAGGTATTACTATTATCTCCTATACCTACAGTTTCTATAGGATTATCTTGTCCTAATGGTTTCCTGGATGGAACTTCATCTAATACATTCATAAATCTTGCAAGTTGTAATGTAGTTGCATAAGTACTCAATTTTCCCTCCGTAATTCATGGTGCAACAAGGCGTGTTCACCCCTATTTATAACACATAAATTATCAAAAGAATTATCTTTAAAATCTTGATTGATGTGATGAATCACAGGATCATTTGGAAGATTCATTTTATCCCACATTAATTTATAATGTCTTTCCAAAACCTTTCTCGCTTGACGGTGAAACCTTCTATCAAAATAAGTATAAGTATAGCCATTCCAATTATGATTATTTTCACCAACCATATCTGGTCTTTTTACACCCATTTTTGATTCTGCGTTTTTCTTTACTCTTTCATCAGTTTCTTTTGTTAATCCTTTGTTCCAAGCAGTAGTTCCTTTCTTACTTTGTGATATTTTATCTCTCCATTCCTTTGACAATTTCATTCCCCTGTTCCATGCAATTCTTTTAATCATTAATGTACTCCTCCTTTAACTGCCCATATTAGACTTAAAAGAAATAAAAATGCTGTTGCAAAACCACAAGTTAATTTGAATAACCACCTTCTATTAAACTTAACATTACCATTAAGTCCTTTTAAATGTTCATTAGTTTTAACTTGTTGATGTATAATTTGATTAGTTTGATCTGTTGTAGAATCCTTTAAATCTTTAACAATCCCATAAATCTCTTTATTGGTTATTCTTATAAATGTATCATCATTATGATCTACCATGTGTAAGATTCTCCCTATGTACTTTTTACTCTAAACACAAATAATCTTGTTCCAACTACGTATGTAGAGATCTTATCTGATGGACCAATAGTATCTGAACCAGCTACATTCCAAAACGTTGCTGGGGCAGTAGTATCAGAGGCATCAAATGGATAAACTAAAACTGTGGTCATTTCTTACCTCTTTTCTTTCTACTAAATGCTCCTCTAACTACTTTCTTTACATCATCAAAGTCTACATCGCCATCTCCATCAACATCTAATGGGTTTCTTTTTGAAGTCTCTTTTTTTGAAGTAGTCTTAATATCTTTAGGTTGTGTTGCCTCACCATCTACTATAGCTATTGGACTAACATCATACATTTTAATATACATCTTAGCTACTTCTTCAGGTAGTTCACTTCCTTTTAGATAATCACCAAGATCATATTTGGCTATATATTTTACCATTTTCTATAATCTTCCTACAACTTCTATGAAAAGAGCCTTATCAGTCATACCATGAAGATGTAAAGTTATAGTTCTTCCACTCCATGAACAAGAAGGTCCATAGGTATCTAAGTCTTCATTATAAGTTAAATTAACTCCAATTATTGAAGATAATCTTGTTTGGTATTCATCACCATCTGTTGCTTCTAATAATGCACAATCTCTTGCAGGAACTGCCCCTGTTCTTGTTGTTATTGTTGCGTCAGCCATATTTTATTTCCTCCGTATTTTTGTTTTTTTTGTGTTAATATAAAAAATAAAAAAAAATAAAGGTATTTATGTAATGTTACAAATAAGTCCACACTCAATAACTTCGTCTAAAGCACCACCGCCAACAGCATTTTGGAATGTAATTCTTCTTGTACTACTCCAATTTGGACCGACAGTATCAGCTAAGCTATTTGTTGAACTCCATAAAGTACCTTCTATATCGCCTAAATTTGGTACATAAGTATCAAGATCTAAGGTCGAATCTGCATTTGCTCCCAATCCTCTAATTGCAATAATAATTCTCCTCTTAGGAGAAGTACCTGACATATTATTAAAGGCTAAGTCTGCAGTTGAAATTTCAGTTATTGTTATTGCTGTCATTTTTTATCTCCTTAACTGGTAGCATTGTCGTATATCATCACAAGTCTTCTTATAGCCCTGTTATACACTGCGAAGTAAGTTTTAATGAAACCTTTTACAGAATCAGAATCTTTACCCAACATTTCAAGTGTAGGTGGGATCCATATAGCAACCCTATGTGTTTCCAGATCAATTAACCATACATCATCATCGCCACAATCTTTGTCTTCAAAAAATGGAATACCATCAAAGGACATCATACCCTCAAATCCAAATTTTGAACTTGTTGGCACAAGCCTATGTGCAGCATCATAGATACCTCTTAGTTTATCTCCCTGAATAGGTGATCCTATGTAGACTAAATTATCCAATTTAGAGCCATTTTCAACAGATTGTCTTTTTGCAGCCCTTAGATTATCAATGCTCAAGTTTGCACTTGCACCATCAATAAATGTATCTGCAGCAGACGCAGGACTCAAATAATTTGCTGAACTTCTTGTCTGTCCATACAAGGTTGTATTTCCAGCACTATCCGCAATATATTCAAATCCAAGAACTTCTGCATCGGTTTCAGCACCACTCTCAGCAAATAATGCTAAGTTAAGCACAGACATTAAATCATCAGTGGAATCCATAATCTCTTGTGCGAACGCATCTCCAATTGGACCTCCTCTTGCAGCAGCAATCATATCACCATCGACTTCAACACCTACTTGATACTTCTTAAACTTAGTTTGGTATTTTGCTCTGGTAATATTCCCTAAGGTTACAGCATTACCTGTAAACGCACCTGCTGAAGGGTTAGCAACAGTCTTCAATACAAATTGCACCATATTATTTCCCTTATTACTAAAATCATCTTTAGGCAATAAGTTCCATGTAGTTGTCTTTTGGTTAAGAGCATTATACACAATTGGATCAAATATGTCATTTAGTTCTGCAGCACTCAAATAATAATCAGAACCTTGGTTTGTAGTAATTCCCAATCCTTTAAATTCTATGTGTCTACCATCGGCACCTTTAGTCTCTATGGAATAAGCTCTGCTTTCAGCAGAGGTTGGTGTTGAGATTTGTCTTAAATCTGGACCAAGCAATCCTTTAGCTTCAGCGAATCTTCCAGCAACTCTAAATTGCTCTCTGATACTTAACGTAGAATCTTTATTGAAAAGTTCTTTATACTCTACAAACTCTTTCATCTCAATGTTATCTGTGTTTTTTTGAACTTTATTCTCTACAGGTATAGCTTCTAAAGCTTTCTTAAGTTCTCCCTTAATCATTTCTTTAGTCTCTGTAATCTTTTTTTCGTTTGTTTTCATCTCTTTGTAAGCCCTATACTCTTTCAATTCCTTTTTTTCTTCATCAGAAGTGGTGTCTTCAACATCAGTATCAGCTTCCACTTCATGTTTAGATTCTTCAGGAACATCTTGAGGTTCTGGAGTTACATCGAGTTTGTTTTTGTCTTCTTCAGACATTTTTTCAGAATCCTCCATATTTTTTTTACTTTTATTCTCTTCAACTATTCTTGAATTTAAATATTCTTTAACTTCTTTAAACATGATTGCATTTTCTTGCATAGGTCTTGATGCAAGAGTATACCCATCAAGCTGGGTTTTTGGTAATAATGTTCTTAAAATAGAACCATCTCCTCTAACTTCTTCATGAACTGCACCAGGCATATACTCTCCTGTTGCAGGATCTCTTGTATGAAATTCTATAGAAAAAGAATCAATTAATCCTTTATCAACTCTATATTTTGTATCTTCAAAACTTTCTTTAGTTTTATCAATTACAGAATCAACATATAAACCATATTCTCCATCAGGTAAGGCATCTACTCTTGCAGTACCTGGTATTCCTGCACCTGCTACAACAGGTTCTCTAACATGATGTACTGAAACTTTATTTGCCCTGGGGTTTCCATCATTAATATCAATAGCCCATTTATCTAAAGTATCTTTTGGAACTCTATCTCTAACATACACATCTCTTGTAGAATCAAAAAACCCACCATCCACATGAGAAGTAGCTATATATCCTTTGGTTATAAAATCAGGTTCTTCTTTAATCTCTAACCCGTGAACTGCAGAAAACATCGACTCTTTTCTTTTAACAGAATTTAGTTTTGGCACAGGCATAGTTTATATTACCCATGAAGTAGTATATAAAGTTTTTGTTTTAAAGTAGTAGTGATTAACCATTATGTAGTCTCCATATCACAATCATTATCTATCCATAAAGTACATCCACTTCCAGGATCTCCTAAATCCTCTATAGCCCAAACTCCACCACATCTAGTAAAACCACTCCC
>Ga0075116_10001358_pt1 | contig 11186 bp, 5 predicted proteins | sample AntAceMetag02UKC_FD_69786 | JGI IMG/M metagenome (GOLD analysis project Ga0075116, IMG submission 69786) | Saline lake microbial communities from Ace Lake, Antarctica- Antarctic Ace Lake Metagenome 02UKC | ecosystem: Environmental > Aquatic > Non-marine Saline and Alkaline > Saline | place...
TTATCTGTGCCGGGAGCATAACGGTGGCTTTTAACGCCCGGTTTTCCATCCAAATAATCAACACAAAGCCCGCTATCATCAGCAAGGGTTAATAATCCGCTCATTTTCCCATAAACTTTTGCTTTTAAAATCGCATTTTCTTTAAATGTAGAACCAGTTTCTTTTACGTCAAAATCAGAAGGAATTTTATCAACAAGATCATCAAGAAAAAGAAGCTCAAAAGGCAAATCTTTCAAAACACCGGCAAACTCATCAAACTTGCCTTTGTTTTTGGTAGCAATCAACAGAGTTTTCATAAGTTTTGCCATAGCAATTTTTTTTTCATAAAATATAATAAATAAAAATAGAACTTATTTATAAAAGTTTAATAAAAATTGTGATAAACAACAAGGGCGCTCTTTATGGTTTAATTCTTTTGCTTATTGTTATTGCTTTGGCTTTATATAATTTTCCCAATTATTATGCCAATTTAAGAAAACCGGACAATAGTTTTTATTCAGGCCAGGCTAGCTGGTTTGACCCTTGGGATCTAAATGTATATGTAAGCGCTGTAAAGTGGGGCCAAAGAGGAAAAATATTATTAGAAAATATTTATAGTACAGAAACATCGCAAAGAGCAATTTTATATTATCCTACTTATACTTTTTTGGGGTTTTTCTTCCCCCGGACATCTCCTTTTGTTTTATTTCACTGTACTGCTTTCCTTTTGGGAGGAGTTTTGATAATCGCTCTTTTTCAGATGATCAAAGTTTTTGTCCGGCAAAAAATGACGGCTTTATTGGCTCTTTTTTTGATTATTTTTGGCGGAGGATTAGGATGGCTTTTTTTCCCGAAAACAGCTTCTGCCGATCTTTTTATTACCGGCTTTACTTTTGTAAGCAGTTTTCAAAGACCTCATGTGGCAATAGGAATAATTTTGTATTTATATCTTCTAGTTTCTTATTTTCGCGATTCTGAAAAAAAGAGAAAATTTAGTATTCTGTCATTGATAGCCTGTTTGCTTCTTGTTATTTATTATCCTTATTATCTTTTAAGTTATTTTTTTATCTGCGGCTTATACGGACTACTGCTTTGGCTTAAAAAAAATAAATCAAGCTTCCTTGTTTATCTGCTGATCAATGCTCTTGTTTGTTTTCCTCTAGCTGTATTTTATTATCTGCATTTGCGTTCAAATCCCACTTTTTCTGGGGTTTGGCAGCAAAAGCTCAGTACTCCCAGTCCTTTAATGCTGGCTTTGGGCTATGGTATTTTGCTCATATTATTTATTTACCAGCTTTTTTATCCTGTCCGAAAAAAAGGGGTATTGTTTTTAAACTTGTGGGTTATTGGAAGTTTTGTTTTGGCTTATTTCCCTTTTGGTTTTGCCAGATTTTATTTGCGCGGTCTTTTTTTTCCTTTGGTAATACTTGCTATTTATAGCATAGGTGAGATTTCTTTAAAGCTGAAAATCAATAGAAATTATTTTTATGCTTTTCTTATTATCTGTTTGCCAATTTCTACTTTTTTTATTACCTATAGAAGGATAGCGGAAACAGAAACAGGCAACCGCTGGTTTTATTTGACAGCCGAAGAAGGCAAGGCTTTTGATTTTTTGAAAAATAATGCAAAAAAGGACAGTGGAGTATTGGCCGGCTATACCATTGGCAACTATTTGCCAGCTCATACTGACAGTCGTGTTTATTTTGGCCACAATCTTCAAACTCCTAAAGCTGATGAAAAAATACAGCGGCTTTATTATTTTTTTGGAAACATTTTTTCTGAAAGTGAAGCAAAGGAGTTTATTGCCAGCAACAATATTGACTATGTCTGGTGGGGGAAAGAAGAAAAAGAAATTACTAATAAAACAGAAGAGAAAATTCTTAAATATTCTTTTTTAAAACCTTTTTATGAAAATGAAACTGTTGTTATTTACCAGCGGAAGTGAGAGAAAGCTTTGTTAGCGTCGGCCATTTTTTGAATATTTTCTCTTTTTTTAACTGCTCCGCCTTCGCCTTGGTAAGAATCAATAATTTCTGCGGCCAATTTCTGATGAAAATGGTGATATTGGCTGTTTGGGCGAGCCCTTGAAGATAAAACTATCCAGCGGATCGACAATGACTCTCTCCTATCTCCTCTGACTGGCATAGGAACTTGATAGGCGGCACCGCCAACTCTTCTTGAGCGGACTTCCATTGTAGGCTTAATTCTTTCCAAAGCTTGCCTAAGCACTTCTAGGGCCGGTTTTTTTGTTTCTTTTTCCACTTGCTCAAGAGCTTTATAAACATGAGTAAGAGCAATGCTTCTTTTGCCGTCTTTCATTACCCGATTAATTAAACGAGTTACTAAACGGCTCGAATAAATCGGATCCGGCTGAAGCATTCTGATTTTTGCTTTTTTTCCTCTCATAATTAAGTTTTTTGCTCAGGCTGGCTTTCGGAAGCCGATCCAGTAGCAACTCCAATTTTACCACCTGCTCTAGTACCGTATTTTGAACGCCCTTTTTTTCTTCCTTCTACTCCCAGGGTGTCATATTTTCCTCTGATAATATGATATCTTACTCCAGGAAGGTCTTTAACCCGGCCTCCCCTTACCATTACAATAGAGTGTTCAGCAAGATTATGCCCTTCTCCGGGAATATAGGCGGTAATTTCCTGCTTATTTGAAAGCCTTACCCGGGCAACTTTTCTTAAAGCCGAGTTTGGTTTTTTGGGCGTCATTGTTTTTACCATTATACAAACGCCGCGTTTTTGCGGACTAGCTAATTCTTTAGTCTGTCTTTGGCTGGCGTTAAATAATTTTCTCAACGCCGCTACCTTGACTTTTTTAGACTTTCTTTTTCGGCCCTTGCGTATGATTTGATTTATTGTAGGCACTGTAAAAATATTAAATATTAAAAATTAAAAATTAAAAATGTTGATTATTTTTCGATTTTGGCTCGTTGCGCATTAGTGGGAATCAATCGGCCAATTATAACATTTTCCTTAAGACCCAACAATTTGTCTTTTTTACCTTCCAGTGAAGCATTGGTTAAAACATTTGAAGTTTCCTGGAACGAAGCGGCTGACAACCATGATTCTGTGTATAAACTTGCCCTTGTAATACCCAAAATTACTACTTGGGCAGTAGAAGGCTCTCCACCAGAAGCTAAAATCGCTTCGTTTTCTTCCTCAAAACGTATTTTTTCAACCAATTCCCCAGAAAGCAAATTAGTATCTCCTGAGGATTCAATCCTTACTTTGTCGCTCATTTTGCGCACAATTACTTCAAAGTGCTTATCTCTTATGGGAATTCCCTGAGACTCATATACAAACTGAACTTCATTGATTAAGTATTCCTGAACTTCTTTGAAACCTCTTATTCTTAATACTTCTTTTAAATCCAATCCGCCGGAAGCCAATTGTGTCCCTATAGGGACTAAATCACCGCTTTTTACTTTTAAAATACTGGTAAGAGGGATAAGATATTCCTTTTCTTCTACTGGCTTAATATTGACGCTTTTGATTTTTATTTTATAACCGGAAGGAGTTTCGTCAACTTTTACTTTACCGGCAAACTCCGTAATTGGTGAAATCATTTTTGGAGTTCTTGCTTCAAATAACTCTTCAACTCTTGGCAATCCTTGAGTCACGTCGGAAACTACAATTCCACCAAAATGTTTAACTCTCATTGTTAATTGGGTTCCTGGTTCTCCTACGGATTGGGCCGCTAATACACCTACAGGAGTGCCAATTTCAACAATATTTTTTTTGGAGAAATCCCACCCATAACATTTTTGACATAAACCGTATTTAGAATCACAAGTTAGCGGAGATCTTACAAAAACTTCTTTAACATTAGCTTTTTTGACTTTGTCAATATTTTCATCACTAACAATATCTCCTGCTTTTATTAAAATCTTTTTGGTTTTTGGATTGACTATGTTTTTGGCCAAAACTCTGCCTAAAATTCTTGATAAAAAATAATTTTTCCTTTTGCCTTCTTTTTTAATAGAAAGATATTTCTTTGTTTTGCAATCATTAATTCTTATGATTACATCGTGAGAAACATCAACTAATCTTCTGGTTAAATAACCGGCATCTGCTGTTTTAATTGCTGAATCCGTTAATCCTTTCCTTGAACCCCTTGAAGAAGTGACATATTCAAAAACAGACAACCCTTCTCTAAAATTTGATTTTGTCGGCAGTTCAACAATTTTTCCCAACGGATCAACTACTAACCCCCTCATTGCTGCCAATTGTTTTACTTGATCTTTAGAGGCTCTTGTTCCTCCGGAATCAATAATTACTTTCACGCTATTATTCTGCCCAAAGTTGTTCCATGTTTTGTTGGCAATGTCTTCAGTTGTTTCCATCCAAATTTCATTTGAGAGGCGTTTTTTCTCATCTTCAGTTATTAAACCTAATTTGTAATTTTGTTCTATGTCGGCAACTTTTTTATTTGCTTGGGAAATTATTTCTGGTTTTTCGGGAATTATTTTACAGTCTTGTAAAGACAGAGATAAGCCTGATTCTGTTGCTCCCCAAAAACCCAAGCTTTTTAAGTTGTCAATCAGTTTTATCATTTGATCGGGTTTACAAGTCTTTAAAGCCTTGCTAATTATTTTCTTAAGTCTTGAATTATCAACTGCTTCATTAATAAAGCCAGTAAATCCAAATAAGGCTTCGTTAAAAAATATTCTTCCTACGCTTGTAGTAATATACTTTTCTTTGACTTTTAACTTTATTTCCTGGTGAAGATTAACTCTTTCGTGCTGATAAGTCAAAACCGCAGATTGGGTGTCGGAAAAAATAAATGTTTTTTTATTTTTAGGATCATTTTTTATTAAAGTTAAACAATAAATTCCAAAAACCATTTCTTTATTTGGCAAAGTAACAGGCGAACCATCGGAAGGTTTTAGCAAATTATATTGAGGCATCATTTTTTCTTCCGCTTCTTTGATGGCAGGTTTTGATAATAGCAAATGGACTGCCATTTGGTCTCCGTCAAAATCAGCATTATAACCGGAACAAACACAAGGGTGAAGCTGAATTGCATCTCCTTCAATTAATATCGGATAAAATGCTTGAATACCTAGCTTGTGAAGAGTTGGAGCGCGATTAAGCAATATCGGATGTTTTTTAGTGATCTTTTCCAAGATGTCGAAAACCTCCGGATTACGCGCTTCTAAATAATATTTGGCGCTTTTAACATTTGGAGCCAAACCTTGTTTAATTACTTCTTTTAAAACATAAGGCTTAAATATTTCCAAAGCCATTTCTTTTGGTAGTCCGCATTCATTTAAAGCAAGATTTGGACCGACAACAATAACGCTCCTTCCTGAATAATCTACTCTTTTACCTAATAGATTTTGCCTAAATCTTCCCTGTTTTCCTTTGAGCATTTCTGACAATGAACGCAGTTCTTTTATCCCTCTGCGGGTTGTCCGGCCGGAAATAGTTGAATCAATAAGATTATCAACTGCTTCCTGCAGCATTCTTTTTTCATTTTTTAAAATAATCTCAGGCGCTCCTAAATTTATTAAATGCTTCAGTCTGTTATTTCTATTGATTACCCGGCGATAAAGATCATTCAGGTCTGCAGAAGCAAATCGCCCGCCGGCCAACTGAACCATGGGCCTTAAGTCAGGGGGAAGCACGGGTAAAATATTTGTTATCATCCAAGAAGGAAGGATATTTGCTTTTTTAATTCCTTCTATCAACCGAAGTCTTTTAGTTGCTTTAATTTTGTTTTGGCCTTTGCCAGTCTGTGCAGTTTTTCTCAACTCATCAGCTAGTTTGTCAAAATTTATGCTTTTTATCATTTTCAGCAAACTCTCTGCCCCCATTCCAACTTCTAGAAAATCAATTGCATCATAATCCATTAATTTCAAATATTCATCTTCACTTAAAACACTTCTTTGTTTTATTTTTTTTACCATCTCTGAAATAGTTTTAAATATTTGTTCTGCTCTTTCCTTTTCAGCAAACAAATTATCTTTCAGAGTCATAATTTCCTGTTTTATTTTAAGATTTATTTCTTGTATTGTGAGATCTCTTCTTTCAACAGTTTTAATTTTCTTTTTCAATTGAATTATTTCTTTTTTTCCTTCCTGTTTTGTTTGCTGAATTTCTTTCCTGTTTTTTTCTTCAAGTTCGCTTAAAGTTTCTCCCAGCATTTTTTTAAGATTACTCAAAGCTTCTTTTCTTTTGTCTTCGTTTGTACTTAATACCAAATATCGTGCAAAATAAATTACGCCGGCAAGATTTCTGGGAGTTATTCCTAAAAGTAATGAAAGTTTTGAAGGAATGCCTTTAAAAAACCAAATATGAGCGATAGGGCAAGCTAAAGAAATGTGTCCCATTCTTTCTCTTCTTACCCTTGATAGAGTTACTTCTACACCGCATTTGTCGCAAATTATGCCTTTATATCTTATTCTTTTATATTTACCGCAATAACATTCCCAGTCTTTTGACGGGCCAAAAATCCTTTCACAAAATAAACCGTCTTTTTCCGGTTTTAATGTCCGGTAATTAATTGTTTCCGGTTTAGTTATTTCTCCATGAGACCAATTTTTTATTGTTTCCGGAGAAGCTAACTTTATAGTTAAGTCTTTAAAATTAACTATTTTGCTACTGATCATTTTTTGGACTCCTTTGTTTGCTTTTTGGCTTTTAAATCATTAGTTTGTTTGCTATCAGATTTTGATTTCTTTGTTTTTTTGTCCTGTTTCGGAGAAGTTTTATTTGTTTTTTCTTTGCTATCCTTTTTATTAGTTTTTTCGCTAATTTTTTTATTGGTTTTTTTCGGCTCTTTTGAGAGATCTTTACTTTTTTCTTCAATTTCTTTTTCGTCAATTATAATTTCTTCTTTTTTTTCTTTATGAAAAGTTTCTTCTTCACTGATAACTTCTCCTCCGGGGATAATGTCAAGAGATAGAGAATTTAATTCTTTGACAAGTACTTTGAAAGATTCCGGAATAGTTGCTTTAGGAATATCAGTTCCTTTAACAATTGCTTCAAATGCTTTGGCCCTTCCAACAACGTCATCGCTTTTTATAGTTAGCATTTCCTGAAGAACATGAGCAGCCCGATGTGCTTCTAAAGCCCAAACTTCCATTTCTCCTAAGCGCTGGCCTCCCATTTGCGCTTTGCCTCCCAAGGGCTGCTGTGTAACCAAAGAATAAGGTCCGGTAGAACGAGCATGTGTCTTGTCCTCTACCATATGCACTAATTTAAGGATATAAGCAATCCCTACTGCAATTTTGTTTTCATAAGGCTCGCCACTTTTACCATTGTAAAGCTTAACTTTGCCATCAGCTGGCAAGTTGGCTTTTTTAAGCTCATTATGAATAATTTCTTCTGACATTTTTTGAAATACTGGTACGGCAACTTTGTATCCAAGTTTTTTGGCTGCCCAGCCAAAATGAGCTTCCAAAAGCTGGCCTAAATTCATTCTGGTTAAAATAGACAAAGGAGAAATTATTATGTCAACTGGAGTACCATCTTCAAGATAAGGCATATCACATTCTGGGATAATTTTTGAAATAACACCTTTGTTCCCATGTCTGCCGGCCAATTTGTCACCAACAACTACCTTTCGCATTTGAGCAACCCAAACTTTTATAGTTTTATTTACTCCCGGATCTAACTCATCTCCTTTTTTCCTGTCTAAAATTGTGACTTTTATTACTGTTCCTTGTTCTCCGTGAGACATCCTCAAAGAAGTATCACGAACTTCTCTGGCTTTTTCGCCAAAAATAGCTCGTAATAATCTTTCTTCTGCCGTTAATTCTGTTTCCCCTTTAGGAGCAATTTTTCCAACTAAAATATCATTAGGTCCAACATTGGCACCAACAACTACAATTCCATCCGTTGCCAAATTGGATAAATCAGCTTCCGAAATGTTTGGAATGTCTCTTGTAAGCTCTTCTGGACCCAGCTTAGTATCCATGACCGCCGCTTCATATTCATTAATATGAACTGATGTCAAAGAATCATTTTTAACAAGTCTGTCAGAAATTACAATCGCGTCTTCATAACCTAAACCTTCGAAAGCCATATAAGCAATAAGTAAATTCTTTCCTAATGCCAGCTCTCCATTTTCACAGGCAGGGCCATCAATAATAATATCTCCCTTAGATATTTTTTGACCTATTACTACAATCGGCCGCTGAGAATAGCATGTACTTTGTGCAGTTTTTTTGAATTTGATTATTTTATAAGTTACGTTATCGCCTTTAATTTGAATTAATTCGGAAAATTCTGTCTTTTCTTCTTTAAGATTTTTTATTTCTGCTGCGGTTATTTTAATTACCACTTTTGAGGCATCAACATAAACCACTTTTCCATCAAAATCACTTTTAATTACCCTGTTCATAGACAAAGCTACTGTAGATTCCATTCCAGTACCAACAATAGGAGCAGAAGGTTTAATCAAGGGAACTGCTTGACATTGCATGTGTGTGCCCATCAAAGCCCTATTTGCTTCATCGTGAGCAATAAAAGGAATCAGCGAAGCAGAAGTGCCTACCACCTGCTGGGGAATAACATCAATATATTCAACCTGATCAACCGGAGTTTCTAAAAACTCTCCTTTGTATCTAACTGGCACCCAGCCATCTACTAAATAATCGTTTTCATCGATATTAACGGCTGCATGGGTAATATAGTGATCTTCTTCGTCGTCAGCAGAAAAATAAACAATTTCATCAGTAATTTTCATCTTTGTTTTTTGGCCTTTTTTTACTTTTTCTACTTTCTTATAAGGAGTCATTAAAAATCCCAACTCGTCAATTTTTGTATACAAAGATAAGTAGGTGACTAAGCCGATATTTGGTCCTTCCGGAGATCTAACCGGGCAAATTCTGCCATACTGGGAAGAATTTATGTCTCTCATAGAAAAAGAAGCTCTTTCCCTAGTTACGCCTCCCCTACCCATAACTGACAGCCGTCTTAAATTATCAATTTCAGAAAGAGGATTAAGCTGGTCAAGAATTGTAGATAATCTATTTCTTCTGAAAAAATCGCTGATAGCGGCTACTAAAGGGCGAGGATTGACAAAAAAACTAGGAGTAATTATATCTTCTGGTTTTGTAAGGCTCATTTTTTCCCTGATTGAGCGCTCCAAACGCAGCATTCCTATTCTGAAAGCAAATGTGCTGACTAATTCCCCAACCCTTCTAACACGGCGGTTTGCTAAATGATCGATATCATCAACTTTGCCAATATTGTTTTGTAATCCAATCAAATATTTAACTGTTCCAACTATATCTTCTTTTTTTAATGTGTTGCTATTTTCTTTGTTTTCTTCTACTTTCAAATCTAATCTTTTGTTTAGCTTAAAACGCCCAACGGCTCCTAAGTCATAGCGGCGATTATTAAAAAACATATTTTCTACAAGCTGTTTAGCATTATTCAAAATAGCTGGCTCTCCCGGTCTCATCTTTTCATAAATCTCGATTAAGGCTCCTTCTGTTGATTTTGTGTTATCTTTCTCAATAGTAGAAGCAATATAATTATGTTTCTTGTCTTTATCTACTGACCGAAAAAGATTAATTATTTCTTCGTCAGAAGAAATTCCAATCGCTCTTAATAAAACAGTAATAGGAAATTTTCTGTGACGATCAACCCTGACGCTGATAACATTGTTGCGGCTAATGTTGAATTCCAGCCAAGAACCCCTTAACGGACGCAATTCGGCATTATAAAGCATTCTCCCAGTTAAATCATCTCTTTGGCCGGAAAAGAAAACCCCTGAGCTTCTAATTAATTGAGTAACTACTGCTCTTTCAATGCCATTAATGATAAATGTCCCTTCCGTTGTCATTTGAGGGACATCTCCTAAGAATACTTCCTGTTCGATTTCTTCTTTTGTTTTTTTGTTAGTAAGCTTGACGGAAACTTTAAGAGGAGTTTCAAAATTTAATCCCTTTTCTATTGCTTGAAGGGGGGTATGTTTGGGCTTATCAAACCTGTGTTTAATAAATTCTAAACTCCAGTTTTTGCGAGTGAAGTCTTCTATAGGGGAAAATTCTTTTAATATTTCAGCAATCCCTTTGTTTAAAAATTCTACATAGGAACCTTTTTGAACTTCCAAAAGGTTTAGTTTGGGGAGTTTTTTGTAAACTTTACCCCATTGATAACGATTCCCTATTTTTTGTTTTTTAATCATTAGGTTTGCTATTTTTAAATCTAAATTTTAAAGACACAAAATAAGGCCTTTGATATTTAAGGCCTGTTAAGAAATTTCAGAATGATTCTTTAGTAAATGTTATAAACAAAGGAACTTTCCAAACAAAAATTGACATACAAAAAGTATGCTCTGTTAAGGCTAATCTCTCTTATATTAGGAACTTATACCATAAACTTCCTTCTTTTGTCAAATGCAAAAAGCCAATTAGTTCAGATATTTGTCAATTTTTTCCTGATGTTCCTCGAGAGTCTCGGAGTAGTGCATATTTCCCTGTTTGTCGGAAATGTAAAACCAATAATTGGTTTGTTCGGGGTTTTCTACTGCTTTTATCGATTCTATCCCCGGATTACTTATGGGGGCTATCGGCAAACCTTGATTTTGGTAAGTATTGTAAGGTGAATCGATTTTCAAATCATCGGGGGTTACCTGCTTCCACCAGCACTTGGCTATTGTTTTGTTTTCCAGGCTTCCCGGCCGGCAATTTTGGGATGCAAGAGCATATTGGGCAGTGGCGTCTATTTCCAATGGCCAGCTATTTTCCAGTCTTTTGAGCATAATTCCAGCAACTATTGGCCTGTCTTTATCGGTTTTAGTCTCCCTTTCCACCAAAGATGCCAATATTACTTCTTTTTTGCTTGGAACTCTCTGTAAGCTTGCTGCTTTTGTGTTGAAATTGTTATTCATTATTTTTATTACCGCCGATGGGCTTGCCAGCTTGGGAATCAAATAAGTATCCGGAAACAAAAAACCTTCTTTGTTTTTTGCCGATTCAGCCCAATCGAAATAATCAAAATCAAAGCCTTCTTTTAAGAAAATCCCATAAATCTCCTCGTTCCGCAAACCTTCGGGAACTGTAACCCATGTATCGATTGAACCATGCATTAGCTCCTGAGCAATTTCTCGATTATTCATATTCGGTGATAGATGAAAGTCCCCTGCTTGAATTTTTCCTTCTATTGCTTCTTTTTTCAGGATCATTTTAAAAACAAAAGAGTTTTTAATAAATCCTTCGTCTTTAAGCTTGTCAATAATATCTT
>Ga0075116_10001359_pt1 | contig 11178 bp, 17 predicted proteins | sample AntAceMetag02UKC_FD_69786 | JGI IMG/M metagenome (GOLD analysis project Ga0075116, IMG submission 69786) | Saline lake microbial communities from Ace Lake, Antarctica- Antarctic Ace Lake Metagenome 02UKC | ecosystem: Environmental > Aquatic > Non-marine Saline and Alkaline > Saline | place...
TTTAGGAACACCCTTCTTTTTTATTTCTAATACGTTTAGTTCTTTCAACGTCTTTATTATTTTGCGTTGTTGTTTTGGAGTAAGGCCAGTATCCTCTTGAATTTTTTCTTGGGTACAATAAAAATATCCGTCGTCATCAAGATTGTTTTTCCATATACTATATTTTAATTTTAGATCGGAAATAAATAAAGCTGCTTTTAATCCAAGAATTATTCTCCAATTTTCACTTATGATATGAAATCGCCCACCTCCAACCATTTGTTTATATCTATTTTCTGATTTCATATTGCCTCCATCATATTAGAATATTTTCTATGTTTTTCAACACCAAGAAGAATTTTATAATAGTATTTCCCCGGAACACCTCTTTTTTTTACATCTATGATCTTTGTACTCTTTAGAGTTTTTATAATTTTCGTCTGGGCTTTAAACGAAATTTTTGTCGATCTTTCAATTTTTCTTTTTCCACAATAAAAATATCCATCTTTTGTTAATTTATTTTCATCTTCAAAATTTTCATGTTCTATTTGAAGAAAGGATAAGAATACAGCGGTTTTAATTCCAAAGGATAGAACCATTTCTTTTGAGACTAAAAGAGACGGGTGTTTTAAAACTCGTTTAATATCTTCAAGGTTTTTATTTGTAACTTTTTGTTCTCCCATTTTATCCTCCTTCAATTATAAAAATTAATATCATACTTTATTTTTTCTACTTCTGTTTCTGTTAATTCTCCCGGATCAAGTTTTGTCCCCCTCTTTAATTTTATATTTGTAACATTGCGGCAAATATGCGACATGTTCCTTGCGAAGAAATATGATCTTCTTCTACCCGGACCATCATTATCAAAGAAAACAAATAGTTTTTTGATCTTCTTTTTTATTAACATCGTCAATTGTTCTTTTGTTGTTTCAACACCTAACAATGCAAAGCTCTTATCTCCAAGAGCCCATACATCCGTTGGGCCTTCAACAGCGATAGCGTTTCCACCGGATTCAATTGTATCATAATTATAAATAAGACATTTTGGATTTAAGGAACAATCTTTTGGGGTGCAGTTTAAATATTTTGGTTCTTGCTTTTTAGATATTGCTCTTGAAGTAAAAGCAACGAGTTTATGATTCATGTATATAGGGATAATAATCCTGAATCTATATTTGCTTTCTGTATGAACGGCTTTTAATTTATATTTTGATATTATTTCTTTTATTCGATTATTTGAAAGACACCTTTCTTTTCTAAGGTATCTAATATGGCCTTTTGGAAAAATATCTATTGCTTCTTTTGGTAGATGGGTTATTGATGCTGTATCCTTTGTTGTTGATTCTTTTTCATAAGATATATCTCCTTTGTTTTCAGAACGGATTTTTCTAATTTCTTCTCTTATTTGTTTTTTGGATAAATCTGTTACTGTTGCTAAAATGGAGTATATGTTTTTTTCACCGCATCGCCAGCAATCTGATTTTAGTGTTCTTTTGTTTATTCCAAGGTGGTTACTTTTATCATCGCAATAGCAGCACTGAATATTTACGCATCCTTTTCTAACATTTTTTCCTTCAGTCCAGATTCTTACTCCTTGTTCTTTTAGAAGATCTATGATTGTCATAATACTATTTTCCTTAGGAGTTTAGATGGATGAATTTTTGGTTTTTCTTCTTTTTCGATTAAGTCTCTAATTATTCCTTGGGGTGGATTTGCTCCGGTTCCATAAACTAAACTACCCTGATGACTATGATTGGCATGGTCGGCGCCAGTATGACTATGGGTATGGGCTGGTAGTGCAAATGGAGAAGGATCGAAAGTTCTACTTTCAAGAAGAGCATTTTCAAGATCGTTTTCAAATGATCTATCTGTTACAAGTTCTCCTTCTGTATCTATATACGGAGTTGGTGGTGGTTGATTAAATCCAAATGCCATATCTGCAAATACTTCTTCTATTTCTATATTCGTTCTATCTTTGTATTTTGTTACTGTTTCTTTTGTCATCATTGCTACATTTTCACTTGGATAATAATTCGTTTCAATTTTAGGCCATACATCTGTTTTGGTAAGCGGATCAAGACCTATCATTTGCCTTTTTTCGTTAACATCTGCAAAATTAATTCTTGAGAAAAAATTTAATTCTTTTATGGCTCTTTTAATTTTTGAGAGAGTAATCATTTTTTATCCCTCCCGATTTGTTGCGGATATTTTTCAGCTATCTGTTTTAAAATCCTATCTATTGGCTTACCCCGATCTACAAGTGTTCCAAAAAATTCAAGAAGGGCTCTTGCCTCTACCAACGTCAGATTATGATAAACCATAGGGTGACAAATAAATGTTTGCCAATCGGGTTGTCCTACTTCTTTTGGCAATCCATGACAGCCAATTGTATCCATTGCTTTTTTCATAGTTAGAAGATTTGTCATAGCCACCCCTTTTGGATATATATTTGAATTCGGAAAATAGAATGCTCTGCGAGGAATCTGTACGGGTCGCAAAAATCTGTTAGGGTTATCATTGATTTATTTTTATCAGGCCGCAGACCACGCCCGAGGGCTTGTAGTACACCTTTTTCATCCTTATAACCAGCAGCATTTATGATATGGTTTAAAGATGGAATATTTATTCCCTCTTTCCATACACGAGAAGCAATTGCTATATTTATTTTTTTATTTATTAATTTGTTTTTTACTTCTGTTCTAATTTCTCTTTTGGTTCCACCATGAACAAAAGGGGCCTTTATGTTTTTTCTGGCAAGAGCTTTTTTTATTCTTTCACCATGTTCAATTTTTTCAATAAGAATTAAAACAATATTATTTTTATCAACTTCTTCTTTCGCTATATTTGCAATAATTCTATTTCTGGCTCTGTTTTCTACAATGCCATATTTATAGAGATCTTTAAATTTGTAGTTTCCCTTTTTATTTATTCTTATATCATAAGGAACCGCCTCTAAGTTTATTTTTGGTTTTACTATTTGTCCGAGTTCTACTCCTTCTTTTATTGATAGTTCATATATTATCGGTCCGAATAGTCCTTCTGCTATTAATGCTTTTAATTTGTTTGGATCAATTGTTGCGGTGAGGCCAATCCTAATAGGGGCAAGCATGTGTTTTAGGATTTTCCCATATTGACTATCTTCTTTATTCACATGGTGTACCTCATCAACAATAACCATATCAATGAAGTCAATATAATTATCAATATTTATTCTTGCAAATGATTGAACTTTTGAAATTAATATGCAGGATTTCTTTTTTTTAATTTCATCCCAATTTGATTTGGTAGTAATTTCATAATGTTTTAATTTATATTTTTTTAACTCCGCTATTGTTTGATCGTATATATCATTAGTGTGACAAAGGAATAATCTAACACTGGATTTAAAGCACAAAAAAAGGCCGAGGGCTATAATCGTCTTCCCACTTCCTGTAGGAAATACGATTTGCCCTCGGCCTTTTCTGCAAGCCTTTTTAATTGCTTTTATTTGATTGTTCCTGAATGTTATCCCTTTTAATTTTGGGCTTTTTGTCTCAGGGACAATCTTCTCCTCCATTCCTTTTATTTTAATTTTTATTTCATTTTTTTTGCAGTACTTTTTAATTTTCGGCAAAAAACCAGTTAAGAAGATTCCTGCAGAACCATTATACCCGGTGATAAGTGATTTGGTTCCTGTCCCCGGGACGGTTCCGTATTTCGTTTTTTCTCTTGTTGCAATTTTTACCGTCAGACAAGGGAGTATTAATTTCCTTGCTTTGGCATTTGCTTTGCAATGAACGGCATCAAGAATTTTTATTTGAGGTTTTGTGTCCATTCCTTTATCTCGGCAATAACAGAGTTGACAATTAATTTTGAATTCCATTGATCACAGTAGTACTTTGTGATTCTCCTCTTATTTATTTTCTTTTCGACAGGACTTGCAAATAGATCGAGAATTTCTTCGGGGCCATTTAAAATGGTATTTATTATTTCTTTGGCTTCGGCAGATAATAATTCAAATGCTTCTTTTTTTAATAATGTTTTTTCAGGACTTTCAATTTTAGAGGGTAATATTTGGCCGTTTTCTTCATCTCTATCAAATGTTGATTCTATCGTGTTTATCCGCAACCACCTTCCGGTTAGAACGGCATATGCGGATTGATAATTTGAGGCTTTTACTACCTTCATTTATTTTCCCCTCCTTGTGATCGTTGATTTTTTACGCCTTGCGATTTTTGTTTTTCCCCGTCTTGTTATTTTTGATTTTGGTTCTTCAATTGTTTCTGTTTTTTCTCGTCTTGTAATTGTTGACCCTTTCTTTTTTTTCGGTCTTTTTTGCATTTCGATTCCAAATGAAGTTATGATTGGCAAAATTTCTGTTTCAAATTGCCGACACTTTTTGCATTTTTCATGTGGACTTAGTTGTGTATTAAGTCGGCGGCCAATGCATGCAGCAAAGTGTATCCGTTGATTAGATTTAAGGCAGCGAAAATAATTTTTCGGGGAGAATTTTTTACAGTTCTTGCTTTGGGTGTTTACCATCTTTTTAGATTGAGGGCATCTTGTTTTTTTTTCGCTGAACAATGGCGGGGCGAATTCACAGTAAAGACAGAGCGTTAATTTTTTTTTCATTTCTTATCTCCATATGCGTTTATTTAAAAATAAAACAGGGTTATAACCTAACATTAAATAACGGGCAATTGCAATATTTTTTATTGCCCATTAATTCAAATACTTATAAAGTACTTCTCAAGTGCTTCGGCGGTTTAACCCTGTTTTATTTTCGTCAGGCCGGTTTTTACAAAGAAATTTTTCGGTTCAACTGGAAGTTGGGAACGTTCTTAATTTTGCCGATGATCTTTTTAGTTTCCTTTTCGACTTTGTTTCTGAAATCATCGTTGTCCCTGAGTCTTACCGCATCTGTTTTTTTCATTTGTTTTTTAATTCGGTTGATTGCCATTCTGAAGGAGTTATCGTCAACATGATTACCCCAGAGGTCTTCCCAATTTTTCAGAAGTTTATTTATCGAATTTAAAGTTCCCTGATTTGCCCTGCCATCGCTACACTGAGTATTCAGTTTCGCAAGTCTTCTTATGATCGCATTACCAAACATATTGAGGGTCATTTCTTCAATTTCCTTCACCATTTGTTTTGCTTTTTCTTCTTCTCGGCGAAGCATCTTTACAGAAAGACCTTTCTTTGTTGTTGGTAATGTCATATCAAAGAATCTCCATTTGATATTAAATTTTGCTTTTATTTCTTCTGGAGAGGGATATTTTTCAGGGTCATAAAATGCAGGATATTTTTTTGCATAACGCTTCTGAAATTTGCCGATGTTTTTTGCAAGCTCATTTTTTAAAACTGTAAATCTTTGTTCGATATCAATGAGCTTTTCGTCTATGGCAATTACTCTTTCTTTGGGAATCCAGAAAACACTATCAACCGGGAAAGGAGCACTATTCATTTTTATAAAATGTTTTGCCTCCCTTCCAAGCCGGGAAAAGTCCTTGAGAACGGTTCGGTCATCAATAAGACTTTTCGATGCTCTAATAATTTCAGCGGGAATGTCTTTTCCTAATTGTTTGACATTCTGCGATTTACGAGCATCCCACTTTCTAATCTTTATGGAAATAAGAATTCCGTCTTCGTGAAGATCTACCTTCTGACTTTTCATTTTCTCCTCCTTATGTTGTTTATTAATTTATTTTAGCCAACGCAGTACTCAGTCCTCCAATTGAGTACTACCGCACAGATCCTAATGGCTATCTGCTGTTAAGGTTTATTCCTTAGCTTCATCTTCCGGTAATTTTCTTGACGGTAAAAAAATGTAGTGGTCGTTTAACGGGTGATTTGTTATGGTATGAACGACCGTTCTTCTTTGTATTCTGGTTATTTTCCGGAGAATAGATTTGAATTTTGCTTGTGCTCTGGTTTCGGTAAACCCAAATTCGGTTACCAGTTCAACCAGAACAGATGTAAGTTGTCCTCCATAATGTAAGAAGTGCCGGACAACCTTTGTTGGAGTCCTTTTTCTCCTTGTAATCGGCTGATCAATATTAACAGTTGATCTTTTTTTTGCATGGCGTCTTGTTATTTTCGTTTCCGTTTTGGAATTACCTTTTTTGACTCCCCGTCTTGTTATTTTCGGCGGTTCATCATTTTGTTCCTTTTCTTCCCGTTCTTCAAATTTTGTTGGCAGGGCCAATTCCAAATTTACATGAGCCTGTTTAAATGCAGTAAGAACGGAAGACCGAAATTCCTTGGGAAGACTTTCTTTCCCATTCCAACCGACGGTCAGTTGATTTACAATTTTCAAAATTTCGGTTGCGAGACCGGCTTCAATGTTTTTGAAGAAGACTTTTTCAGATGGAGTATGAGTTATAAAAAATAAACCGTTTGTTGATTGTTGATCGAGTTTGAATTCATTTAAAGCCTTCAGCGGTAGTTCAATTTGTTTTTGCTTTGTTTTCGGTGGAACAGCAGCAGATGCTTTTTTAGCAGGTGCCTTTTTAACCGGTGCTTTTTTGACCGGTTTGGTTTTGGGCTTGACCGGTGTTTTGGGTGTTGCCTTGGGCTTTATAGGTGGCTTCTTAGCCGTTTCCTTTACCGGTGCTGGAGTCTTCTTTGCCGGAACAGGAGTTGTTTGCGAAAGTGCTTTTTTGTCCGGTGCTTTCTTTTTGGGTTTTTCCCCTTTTAAGATAGAGGCCTTCTTTAAACACTTTTTGCAAGTTACCATTTCGGCAGTCAAACCCTTGTCGATAATAAGCCCGACGATTCTTTTATCGCAAAGAGCAGAATTTTTCTTTACCCCTTCACGAATCCCCATAATCCCATGAATTGCTGTTCCTTTTACTGTACTACCAAATCCGATTAACTTCATTGGTTCTCCTCCTTATTTAATTGTTACGTTAATAAAATTGATTTGTCTTATCAATATGCAAAGAATCACTTTACATAGAAGGCGAGGGTCTTGCCCTCGCCGTTTCGACACTAATCTGTCAAGGTAGCGTAAAAATCGAACAACTCTTCGATTGTATATAAATACTCTTTGATTGTATCATGTTCTTGTTCGGTGAAAAGGAAATTGATTATATCCGAATTGATTGGTCCTTTTTTGTCTTTGAAAAATTTATCCCCGTTTTGGGTAATCCTTTCAAAGATTTTTTTGGCTTTTACAAATGCCTTTTCTGCTTCAAGTGTCATTTCTTTTATTTCGGCAAGGCCACTTTCTTTTTCTTCAATCTGATCAGTTAAAACACCAATGTCTTCTTTTAACTGATCGAGTTCTTTTGGACTGGCCGATTGAATCCTTTTTACAATCGCCATAAATTCATCTTTTTTGTTTTTAATAATTGGCATTCTTTTCTTTTTGATTGTTCCTTTTTTCGGTTTTTTTTCTTTTGCTTTGTTTTCCATTTTTTTCTCCTCCTTAGTTAGCTGTTAGTTGCTTTTGATTTGTCTTATCAATATGTAAAGAATCACTTTACATAGAAGAGGAGCATAACGCTCCCCGTTTCGACACCCTATACATTCCCAAATATAATTGCAAAAATAATTAATCCAAATGCAACTAACCCAATTACACCGATAAATCCCAAACCGAAGAAGATCATTGCCTTCCCTGCTTGGGCTACCTTTTCACCTGATGCCAATTCTCCGCAATAGGGGCAGGTTTTTGCCGTTCTTGAAATTTCCATTCCGCAGCTTTTGCATTCGATTGGTTTTTTTGCTTCATCTTTTATTTTTCTTATTTTTTCCATTCTTTCTTTGCACGTTAAAAATTTCATTTTCTCCTCCTTATGTTGTTGTTGTTTTCTATCTTCAATGAGTGTCATACTCCTCAAAGTATGACACCGATGAAATTAGAAATTGGATTTCATTTTCCAGAAGTGAACGGGAATTGTGAAAGCGAAATTGGTGATATACTCCTTAATCAGTTTGACATATAACGGGGCAATGAACAGGAACGTTCTTTTGGGACCGACCTGTTTGTTTATTTTGAATCCCCAGAACCTTTCGATCTTGATTCTGGTATCCGTGATCCTGTTTGCCTCCGTGACCAAGCGGCATTTCTGGAGGGAGTCATCGATCATCGACTTGGTCATGTGGTTATGGAAGACAAACTTCCAATCTTCGGAATTCCCCCATTCGCATACAAAACCATTAAACAAATTACAGAAAAGACATTCGTTTCTTGCAATTTTAGTTCTCATCGGTTCTCCTCCTTATGTTGTTGTTGTTTACTTCTATTTTCTATGAGTGCCATAACCGAAGTTACGGCACCGAAGAAATTAGAAATTGTTATTCTTTTTTTTCTCATGGGCATTAACTTTTCCAAGAATTCGTTGAGCCCAATCGATGATGTCATTCCAATGGGAATACAAAGCCCAATCGATGACTTCTGCAAAGGCTTCATTAATCTTGTTTTTCTTGCAAGATTCTTCCGCCGATTTTACAATCGTCTTCCGATAATATGTTGAAAAATCTGGATACTTTTCTTTTCTTGATGCTGTTTCTGCTGCAACATTATCATAAGATTCTTCTCTTATTTCGGCAGCATCCAAAATTGATTGTGCAAATTTCTTTTCCATTTTCTCCTCCTTGTTTGGTGTTGTGTTAATATTAACTTCTATCTTCATGATTGCCTTTGACCTCCTTAAATCAAAGGCAAGCGTTAAAACAGAAATTAGATTGTGATTGTAATGACACGATCTCCGGTGGTTTTGTTTTCTATGGTATCGACGCTTGTGATGCAATCATACTGAATTTCATCCATTACAATTGCTTCATTGTAATTTTGGACAAGACTGCCAAGCTGTTCAAAAACCCCCGGTCCTTTTTCAGCGCCGAAGAAATCATAAAGAACGTCTCCAACAGAACTAATGGCAACCGGATATCCCCATTTGGGGAGTGAAATAGAGACGGCATTAAAAACCTTTTGAGAACCGAACATGGTTACGGTCACATCTTCTTTTACTTCATAACCACATTTTTTTGCAATCTCTACAAGCTTCTTGACGTTTTTGATTCTTTCAGAAAAAGTTGAAATATGGCTCATTTCTTTTCTCCTTTTGGATAACGGATTATATTTTTTAAAGATTTTTTTATCCGCAAAAGCGGCCACCTTCAGGCAGTCCGTGAACATCTAACATTACGTTAGACTCCGTTTCGTTTTCTTCATAAAATTCTGGTTTTAACTCCGATTCTACAGGAGCGCCAAAAATATTATTTAGAAAGCCGGTTTGCTCTTTACAACTCGGGCCGCTGAAACCAAAAGTTTCAACTTTCTTAGAACCGTTCTTGCCAAGAGTGATTACAATTTTTTTCATTTTCTCCTCCTTATTTTGTTTTTACATTAATAAAATTTTTAGCCAACGTAGCAAGTAATCTTCCAATTACTTGCTACCGCACAGATCCTAATGGCTATCTGCTGTTAAGGTTTAACTTCTGTAATTTCAATTCGGTATCCATTTTCTTTTTTGTAAGCGGGGAGAAGACGGCGAAGATGTCGGCAAAGTGGTAGACTTGTTCCGTCTTTTCTCCATTTTGGATCGAATTCAAAAATTTCAATAATTTCTTTTTTTCCAATTGCCTTTTTCATTTTCTCCTCCTTATGGGTTGATATTAATATTATAACACGGTTTTGAAATTTTCATTTTCTATTTTCATGATTGCCCTTGACCTCCTAAAATCAAAGGCAAGCGTTAAAATAGAAATTAGATCGCTAACTTCCGTCTCTTTATGGGCGTTGATACGGGAGCATCTTCAGCAGGGATGCACCGATCCTTTGCCCAACTTTCTAACTCGTCAATTTCCCTTTTCATCGTTAATGCCTGAGGCCTGATAAACTTAGAGGCTTCAATTAATGAAATGCTCCGCATACTTGCCAGATTGCAACATGCTTCAATATCGCATCCAGCCCATTTTTCCATCTTCGGGATTAAAGAAGCAGCCGGTTTTTTCATTTCATTAATTTTCAGATAATGATTTAGGATTTCTCCTTTAACATTATCAGAAGGCAATCCAACGAAAAAGGGAGCAACATCCCAACGACCGGCTCTTAAGTACTCCGGTGGAATACCACGAACAGAGTTTGCGGTTCCATAAACATTAATTCCCGGTGGTCTGAATTGAAGAAAGTCAAGCCATCTGGAATTTGCCCGGATAGTTGTTCCACCCGTTCCATCGTCAGAACCACCAACGCCCGAGAATTGCTTCTCGAATTCGTCAATAATTAAATTGCAATTACCGATTGCTGTTAGGAAATCAATAACGTAATCAACATTCGCATCCGTTTCACCAACAAATTTTGAAAAGAGTTTTCCAATAACAAGTTTTACGGTAGACTTGTCTGGAAACTCACCGGCAGTTCCATAAAGCAACATGGTCTTGCCGGTTCCCGGATGACCAATCAAAAGAGAACCTTTACTCCGTGGGTCACGACCCGTTTCAAGAGTAAATTGCTTCCAGCTATCGTAACCGATAATTGAAGAAAAATTTCTTGTCGGCGGAATAACTTCCAGAAATCCCGTTTTGGCAATCATTTGGGCTTTGTAACTGTTAATCACTTCCGGTGCGATTGCACTCTTTTCGACAAGTGATAAAGAGAAAACGTTTTCAATTTCATTTAACGTTAATCCCTTAGCAGCATTGACAATTTTTGGAAGGCATTTTTTATCCGGTTTTGCATTTGGAATTGCCGAAGAAATCTTTTCTACCGATTTAATTATTTCTTCTTCATTCGGCAGATCTAATTTCAATAAACAAAAAAACTTTTGCAATTCAACCGGGATACTTGCACTTTGAGAAATAACAACAATCGCTTTTCCCTGACTCGCCCAGACCGGAGACTGGTCCTGAATAATTTGGACAAGCAGCTTATTCTTTTCGATGAACCAATTGAAGTTGTGAAGGAAAAAGACAGTTCCTTCCGGGGAGTCATCATTTGAAAGTTTATTTAAAAACTTCACCGGATCTTTGTCTTCCGGAGTCCCGTTGTCAATGGTGCATCGCCACGATTTCACATTCCACTTGTCTCCCGCTTTGGATTCAAAGTCTTCAATGATCGGTTGGATATAAGATTCTAATCTCATTGGTTCAGCCGTTGGAATCCAGAATGTTGAAAATCCCGCTCTTAGGTAGCTGACGATTTCTTTTGCTTTGTTTTCCATTTTCTCCTCCTTAGTTAATTATGAATAAAATTGATTTGTCTTATCAATA
>Ga0075116_10001360_pt1 | contig 11176 bp, 7 predicted proteins | sample AntAceMetag02UKC_FD_69786 | JGI IMG/M metagenome (GOLD analysis project Ga0075116, IMG submission 69786) | Saline lake microbial communities from Ace Lake, Antarctica- Antarctic Ace Lake Metagenome 02UKC | ecosystem: Environmental > Aquatic > Non-marine Saline and Alkaline > Saline | place...
TCATGGTTTTGTTTATACTTATTTTATCACTATCTTCTTCAAGCAAAAGAGTAAATGTAGGAAATAATAGATAGAGTAGGAGATAAATAAAATGAGAAAATTCGAATTGTGGCAAGTTGTTTTGGTTGGTGTAGTAGCAACCTTTTTAGCTTTTATGGCGGGACCTTTTATTCCCGCTCCGTTAGTAGCTTTAGCGTTTTTTACATATATTAAACAAGGGTTACATAAAGGTAGTATTTATAAACCCATAACTCTTGATTATATTATAATAGGTGTGATTAGCGTTGTTTTAGTAATAGTTTATTTTGGAATGTTAATTCACGCATATAATGTAGTGCCTTTATGGAAAATTATTATTGCTGGTATCATAGCAGACATTTTGGCGTTTGCTTTAGGAAAATATGAATATTTATTTGATAAAATAAATCCGAGATTAGGAACGATTGTTATGTTTGCATCAGCAGTTTTAGTATTTTTTGTTACGTCTTGGATTGTTGGCGGAGGAATTGCAGGGATTGTGTTTGGAGGAATTGCGGCTGCAGGAACTTCAATAAAAGGTCCAATTCCAGTAACTACATTATCATTTATGATTTTGTATTTTGCAACTAATTATCTTGGTTCGAAAATAAATGATTTGAGGTTTGCTTTAGGGTTATAATCACCTCTTTTTCCCTCTGGCGGAAGTTTTTAGACTCCTCTTTTTTTCTTTCGTCAGAGGTTTTATATTACAAAAGGGTATGAGTGACAGGTAATAATGAAATGAAAGATTTAAACAATGATTGGAAAGTTGAACAAACTGATTATGGTAAATACATAACAGATGTTAAAACAAAAAGAGTTATAATAGACAGCGTCGATGAACAAGTAGCTGAACATATAGTTTATTTACATAATTCAAACACATTTATAGAAAATGATGACAAATAAGAAAGCAGAAGTTTCGTTTTTGGTAACACTTTTTATAATTATAGCTATATTATCTGTTGCTGCGTTTGTTGGTTTTAAAACAGGTTTGATTGATTCTAAAGAAGTAAAAAATCAAATTGACATTCTTAAAGGTAATGTAGCATCCGATGCTGCATTATCTTCTCCTCCTTCTAAATATGATTGGTGTAAAATTCAAACTTTGAATACCACACAATATTATTCTAATAAAATTTTAGGTTGGGATAAATTAAATAATTGTTGTGTTCAAGAATATACAGGTTTTGATAATTGTTTAAATAAAAATGTTAGTGTTAAAAGATGTTTTATAGGTGATGTTGGAACAATACATAAGTGGAGTAGAATTAATGGTTACTATTTTGATTTACCAACAGATTATGAATTAAGTTTATTTGCAATTACTGATGAAAGTTTTGATTGTTCGTCAGTAAAATATCCAAGTGAGGTGAACGAATGAAGACTAATATGAACACAAATAAAAAAATTTTAATAATAACATTCTTTTTAATACTTTTAAGTAGTTTTGTAAATTCTTTTGATTATATTGGACACAATATGGACTATAATAATACTAATTGGTATAATATTTCAACAGGAGGAGTGAATGTGAGTGGATTATTGAGTTCGGATAATACTTGGACTTTATCGGCTTGGATAAAATATAATTCTACTAATTCTGGAACACCAGCATTTACTGATTGTCAATCAGGAAGAACATTAATTAGATGGAATGATGATTCTGATGATTCTTTAAAATATTATGAAGACACAGCTTGGAATGATTTTAATGATGGTGGAATACTAAAAAATCAATGGGTTTTTCTTACAATAGTTGCAAATGAAACAACAGCTTATCAATATTGGAATGGCTCACTGATTGGAAATTCAGTTGGAGTAGCAGCACAAAATTTAGGTGGTCAATGTTTTATAGGTGCTAATTATGTTAATACCAGTGATTATATGAAAGGTTCGGTTAGATATTATAAAATGTTTGAAGATGCTCTTAATTTTTCAGAAATTTATGAATTATTTTTAGCAGAAGAAGCAATATTTTCTTCTAACGTAGCTCCTGAATTTGACGTTTTTGAAATTTCTAATTCTTTACCTATATATAATAATGATGTTGTTGATTTAAAATTTAATGTTTCCGATGCAGATACCGATAATTTATCTATTAATGTTACTTGGTTCACATCTTCGGATAATAACACTTGGACAGCACATACTTCCGACGATGAAAACTTTTTAGACCAAACCACAACGGATTATAACCAAACTTTATATCATACTAACACAGCAGGAGATTTAGAAGCTTCCGATTTAGATTCTTGGGATTATTGGAAAGCTTCTGCTGTTCTTACTGATGGAACAGAATTAGTTTATATTAATTCTTCAATTTTTAGAATTAGTAATATGCCAATTAATATAACTTCTAATAGTTCAGGAACAACAAATGAAAATCCAGTAAATAAAGGCGAAGATATAACTTTTACTTATATTGGTTTAGATAATGAAAATAATAATGTTACTTTAAAAGTTTGTAAAAATAGTGGCGATAATTGGACGTCTTGCACATTACTTTGTCAAAATGCTGTAAATGTTTTATTTGATTCTGTAACTCCTAATAATATAGCTTGTACTTATACAACTACTGAAACAAGTAGAAGTAATATTGGTTATGCTGTTCTTTATGATGGGGGTAATTATACTTTTGTTAATACTTCTTTTTTCGTAAATCAATATCCAACTCTTACTGGTTTTGATATGCAAGATACTTCAGGAGATACAACATATTATTATGGTGAAAGCATAGATTATTTTAATATTGATGCAGATGATTCAGATAATGATACTTTTGTATTGACAACTTATATCACGGTGTCAGATGAAGATGGTTTTGTTGTTATTGATAATCAAACTATGAATTATACAACCGATTTATTATTAAATGCTATTGGAACTTATAATGTAAGTATTTATGTTATTGATTATGATGGTGCAAGAACTAATTATACGACTACTTTTGAGGTATTAACTTCAACAGTTAGTTCAGGCGGAAGAATTTATGCTTATGATTATGAAACTTTGCCATCATATTCAACAATTAATACGAGCATTGATACTTATGGTTTTTATGTTTCTGAAATAAGAATTGATAAAAATAGTAATTGGACGACAACTTCAACATTAATTCAAACAATGAAAAATGCTTCACAATTAGCAACAATAACTTTAGAAACTGATTTAGCAGATGTTTCAGGAACTTTAGATTTTATTTCAACTAATTATGCAGATTTGATTAATGCAGACCATTTGAATGGCGTAAGACATTTAAAACTTTATATTGATGATGATGTTATTGAAAATAGTTCAAATTCTGTTTTAATAAATAGTTTAACAAAAAGAATTTTTCAAAATGTTTCAAACAAATTTCCTATTTACATAAGGAATTATAATCATACAGATTTAAATTCAAATTATGCAAATGTTGATGAACACATATATATTAATGCAACCACAAAAACTGAATATTTAGATAAAGAAATAGGTTATTTTAGAAATAATACTGATAAGTCAAGAATTTATCACGATTTAACAACCGAATTAAAATTAGAAACTTCATATTGGCAAACTAAAATAATTAATAAGATGAGAGCAAACATTAATTCATCAGGTTCTTATTCTGATGTTAATGTTGGACATTTAACTAATGGAGATATTATAGTAGTTAATAATGGAAGTAGCGAAGCAACTTATGATATTACATTAGTTGATGTTACTGAACCTGATGCTTATGTTTTAACAAGTAAATATATTGCTGATAATAATGTTTCAAACATTAATGTTACTGTCCCAGCTTATTCTAGTGTGATGGTTTATTTTACTAACTTAACTAAAATTGTTGTAGATGGTGATAGTGAATATTTATATGGACACCAAACTCAAACTTTCGATTTATCTTATGATTTAAGTTCAGGAAATGCTGACGCTGTCTTGTTTGTAAGTTCACCATCTAACGTTGAAGATGGAAGAATCATGTTTATAGACCCATCATTTGTTCACTCCGACTTTTATGTTTGGTATGGAACTAATCAATATGAAGCTATTGCAAATTGGTCAAGATATGATAAAGTTATCATGGGTGATTCAAGTAATTCAACTTGGGTTCAACAAGTAGCAAACTTATCAGAATTTTATGGTTATACTTCCGTTAATGATTATGGTCTTGAAAATCATCCATCTGGTTGTACTTATGGTGTTGATTGTGTTTCTTGGAATAGAAGTTTGTGGATTACAACTAAAAAATCAAGTATTGATACTTGGACTAATATGCAAAGTAATGTTAACATTTTTATTGATGGTTTAGATATTGGTGCTGTTGCTGATGTTGATGGATTGTTTGGTGCTGGTTTAGTAACATTAACTGATTATGTTAAAGTTTCAAAACAAAGAAAGGCTATTCTTAATACTTATACAGCTTATGAAGATTATGCTAATTTAGGAGATTATACTATGAGAGAATCTGCTTGTGGTCGGTGGGGTGGTTCTGTTAATAGTCCAACATATACTTATGAATCAATAATTTTAGAAATTGCAAGGGCTAATTTTCATAAACGACATGGTTTAACTGTTTTAGCACAAGTGTTTGGAAATATTAATGATTATGAAAAATCTTATTATTGTTATATGCAAACTAAAGTTTTTTATGGTGATTTAGCAGAAGTTTCATATAATCAACCAACTTTTGATTATACTGGAGCAACAGATGATTATCAATGGAACTATTTTAAATATCCTGATTTAGGTTCTGCTTTAGAAGATGATTATGCAACTACTGGAAACGATACTTTTACAAGAAGATTTGAAAATGGTATTATTAGCGTTAATTCAACTTCACACACAGTAGATTTTACTTCAAACGACGAAATAGCAAGTATGCAAATGTGTGGTTGGTTTTATGATAATGATGATGGAGCAAATGATGAAGGAAAACTTTATTTTGTAATTAATGATATTTTTCCATTAAATTCAACTAATTCATTTAACATAAATGATACAGATTTAACTGCTTTTGTTAAAACCTATAAATGTGTAGATATTCCAACTGATGTTTATGAAGAGTCTGGTTTTTATGAAATGGAATTTTATTATATTGACGATGATGCAAATTATGTAGGTAATAGTGGACTTTATATTTATCATGGTGCAGTTGCAGGTAACGATAGATTAAGTTTTTATGAAACTTCTGATGTTGGTCGTGTATTAGACGAAACAGATTATACTTCTTATGGAATTGGTGATAATTGGGGTTTTAATTTTACAATTAATAGAGTTTCATCCGACGTATCTTTAGATGATATATCTTCTGTTATAACAAGAACAGAGAATGAAGAATATTTTAAGAATATAACTTTTACTTCGACTAATGCTTGGGTTTTACCAATTTATGATAAACTTTTAAGTGTTAATAGTTCTTATTTTAATGGAATTAAAGTTAATGGAACATCATTAAATTATACTAATAGTTCAGATTGTGTAACTTCATCTCCCGATTATACAATTAATACAGTCGATGGCGAAACTTGGAAAGCTTGTTATTACGATTCAGATGTTTCAACAAAAGGCTATAATGTTAAAGTTGTTTTACCTCACTTATCAGATATAGATTATTATGTCGATGGTAATACTCCTCCAAACGTAACTAATCAAGTATTTACTTTGAATAGTATGTTTTACGGAAATCAAAGTTGGGGTTTAACTTTTGATGCTTCTGATGAAAATGGTGATAGTATTGATTCTTGCGGTGTTTTTATTGATGGTATTATAAATTATGGAACTTGGGGCGGAAGTTCTTGTTCTGTTAGTTTGAATACTTATATGAATGGTTCAGATGTTAGTTATACTCCTGCTGCTTATGATAGTAATAATTTAGGTGGTAATGGAACTTTACAAAAAGGAATTAAATATGAATATTCAAACTTATTAGAAAATTTTGATAAGGAATCAACTAATTTAACTCAATATGTTTACAAAGTTTATAATTTTACTTCGTATAGTTCAACTGATTTTGATGCAACTTTATGGAGTAGAAACACAACTGAAGCAAATGTTTCAATAGATGTTACTGCAAATAGTATAAGTCAAGCAAATAGAGAATTTACTTTCGACGATTTGATAAGAATAGGAACTTATGATTATGTTAAAAGAGCTGATGCAACTTATAAAGTAGATAATAATGAAGTTGTATTTGTAGATTTTAATGTTACTTATACTAATGTTACACAATTAGGAATTTTACCAAAACTTAATATGGTTTTTACTCCATCTGTTATGGACGGAACTGATAATCAATCAGTAACTTTAGTTGGCGGTTCTGCTCTAAATATAACAGGCGGTTCAACAATAAGTTTTAACACAACAGCACAGGATGATGAAACGAAACAATATAATATTACTCATGGAAGAAAAATTGTTTATTCAACTAATGATACTGTTGGTTATGTAACAAATGCGGATAGCACAAGAACATATTCTTGGAATAATGCAACTGGGAAAAGAATTAATTTTGTTTTTGAACATCCAAAATTTCAAATTAATAGTTCAACAACTATTTATGATAATATTCTTTATTCCGCGTTATCAAGATGGAGTGCTAAAACAAATTATACTGAAGATGTCATGGACCAAGGAGAAAATGATATAACTACTACTTTTGTAGATAATACAACAGAAACAGAGGTACAACAATTATTTGCTTTAGTTTCTGGTGATACTTATTATACTTATAATTTGACTTGGAACGCAACTGCATTATATGTAGATAATTCAAGTATTAGTCCAACTTATCCAAGATTTGGAGATAGTGTTTCTTTATCTGCTGGAGTTGTTGATGTAACTGCTGGAACTGTTGTAACAGGTTATGTAAATATTACTCAACCAAATGCAACTGTGGAAAAAATTAATTTAACTTGTGTAGGTTCTTTAACATTTGCTTGTAATGCAGATAATACTTTTGATATTGATGAATATGGCAGATGGAATTATACTATTTATATCGAGAATGATGATTCTGTAACTGCTGAAAGTGATGGAAACTTTTATGTTAATAATATAGAAAATTTTAATTCCTCGCCTTTAACAAAAACTTTTGGTGAAAATACAACATTATATGCTAATATTACAGGAGATATTGATAATGCGACATTTTTATTATATAATACAAGTAATAGTTCACAAATATTTATTAATGAAACTCTAACAACTAACACAAATAATATTTGGAACACTACTAATACAAGTGTTTTAGCAAATGGAAATTATACTGCAACTCTTTCAGCTATAAGTGATAATTGTAATCAAACTTTAACAGATTCTTTTACTTTTACTGTTACGGATGAAATAAATGTATTTCCGACTAATATACAAGTTGCTCCAGACCCACGACAAGAACTTATACAAATTAATATGAGTATGTTCACAGCTTCATACAACGATTTTAATTATACGTTTACTATAACTATGAACTCATCACAAATTAATTATACTATTGCAGATGCTAATAAGGTCGTTGATTTAGATAATTATAATTCAAGTAATAAATATTTTAATTTAATTGAATTACAAGTTAATGACCCCTTTATACCTGATGGAGAATATGCTGGTAATGTTACAATAGTTAGAACGTACGATAACAAAACTAAAATCATTCCTATATTGATGGGAGTTAATCCACCTGCTGGTTCAATAATTGTTAATGCTACTAATACAACAACTTGTTCAGGTGATAATTGTAATTTGAACAGAGTTATTTACGATAATGCCGCAACAACTAAATCGTGGATTTTATCTAATGGCGGTAATTATTCTTTAACAGAATGTGATGCTTCATTATTAGGAAGTGATTTTTCAGGGATGAGTAGTTATTATTCTTTTGATTTAAATAATTTTACTATAAACATTTCAGGAACGGATAATTTAACTTTAACTATTGATAGTATTCCTTCACTATCTTATTATGGCGAGTTAGAAATTGTTTGTAAAGCTACTTCTTACGGATATTTAGATAGTTTATCTTCAAGACCTGATAATGTGCCTAAAATAAGATACTTAACTGTTTTACCCGCTTCTGTTGTTGTAGCACCAGTTGTTTTAGGTGGTGGCGGTGGAGGAGATTCCGATAGTGATGTAACAAAAGTAGATTGTGATATAACTTTTAATGTTGATAAAATTGATTTTGAAAACATTAATGAGTTTAAACAATTAATTATAACAAATAATGAAGAACAATCATATAATCCAGCTTTCGCATTTGATACATCATTATTTACTTTGATAGGAAGTGGAAGCGGAATTTTACCTGCTGCAAAATCAGAATATACTTTAAAATATTTATCCAATTTTGATATAGTTACCAATTTAACTATAATTGATTCAAGATGTTTAGACATGGTTATACCAATAGAAATAAAAACTGGTAAAATATTTGAACCTTTAGACATAAATTTTGATGATATTAAAGAAGCTTTAAAATTAGATGTTTTTGATACTAAATTAGTTTTACCTGATTTTATTGGCGGAAAAGAAATCCCAATAAATGTAAGTTTAGGATATTTTGCAATAGGTATAGCTTTAATATTTTTGCTTTTAGCTTTTATGTTCGATGTTTTACCAATGTATTTAAGAGTTTTACTTGTTCCTTTCGGAACATTTATTACAACGTTAATTATGTGGTACATAATAAAATGATAATAATAGTAACTACAATAATATTTTTGGTAATTTTGATAGGTTTAGTTCTGTATTATCAAAAAGGTTTATGGAAAGAATTATTAGTTGCGTTCACTATAAGTTTAACTTGGGTTGCATATTATGGTTATAATTATGAAGGAACTCAATTATTTTTATTTGGCGGAATAAATGTTTTTGCCTTAATCGCATGGACTTTAGGATTAGTTATTTTTAGCAGAATATATTATTATTTTAAAAACGAATATGGTTTACGAAGTGGGATAATTATGTCTGGAGTTATTTATTTAGCTTTATTAAATATTTTTGAATGGATAGGATATAATGTTCTCAAAATTCAACTGACTAGCAGTTATCATGGTTTATTAGGTTTTAATTTGATACATGGTTCTATAATTTTAAAAATATATTATTTAACAGCTTGGATAATTTTTATTGGTTTAATAGAATTAGTTAATGGGGGCAGGTAACTTTTAATGAAGTTTCTTAAATATTTATTTATATTAATATTTTTTGTATTATTATTAAATACTGTTAGTGCAGGAGCAGGAACTCAGTGGCTAAATTCAACTGTTACAAGCGACATATTAAGTTCTAATGCTACTTTTGGAGATGTTAATAGTATAATAAACATTTCAATTCCTTATTTTACTTTTGAAGCAGTAGCTGATGGTCTTTCAAACGGTTCTATAATGGCTAATAATTGGTTTAACTATGCTCAACAAATCGCAGCTGATCCTAATAATAAAATGACTGCTACTGAAACAACCGATTTTACTGAAACTATAACTGATGTTCCTTATGGGCTTACTGCATATCAAGCAGCACTTATTTCAGACGGTGGAAGTACTATTGCTAATGGTCAATATTGGTGGAATGTTCATAGGTATCGTAACGATACTAATTTTACTAATATAAAAGTAACTTCAGATAATGTGATTAATTCAGTTCACATTAATGAAACTTGGGAGAACGGTCAAGATGATTGGTATGAAAATTATACTGGAACTTACATTTTTCCAGGTGATGGTTATATTAACATGACTACTGCTCCTGGAGATTTAATATCTATAAGATATGGACCAAAAGTTTTCCTTGAACCTTATTATAATATTACTGCTACTGTTAATCGTAGAACTGCAAGTTCATCTCCTGTTTTTGCAACGAGCGATAGATATTTTAATGGTTATGCAGTTTACTTATATGATGCTGCTAATCTTCTTATTCTTTTTAGACTTGATGAAGCATCAACAACAGTTATTGGAACTTCATCACAAGTTTTCACAGAAGATGTTAATTACACATATACTTATCAGAGAAGTGGAAGCACACATAATGTTTACGATTCTTCAGGTAGTTTATTAATTACTGCAACTGATAATACTTATTATGCACCTTCAGGTTTACTTCTTGTTGCTTCTGATGCTGAAGGACAAAATTGTACTTGGTATGATGTAGTTACTTATGATGAAAGCGATTTCATGCACAATTGGGATGATAATATTAGTGTTACAACTGGTGATAATAATTTATCTTTTAGTTTTAATACTAATATGTCTGATAATGTTACTTGTAAATATAATTTAACTGGAACATCATATGATTTTGGAACTAATACAACAGAACATAATGGAACTATACCTTTAAGTGAAATATATATTGGTGATGGTTGTATTTATTGTAACGGGACATTAAGTGGAAGTAGTGGTTGTTTACAATTAAATTCTTTATCGGGTGAAACTTATGTTCCCCCTATTGTGATAATACCAACGAGCGGAGGTGGAGGTTCTAGATACATAATCGATGTTCCAATAGAAAATTTGGCTATGTATAAAGTTGAGAAGATTGAAAAAGATATTAATTTTATGAGAAATGTTATAAATATTGCCATTGGCATTATTTTATTAATTTTATTCATTATTTTATTTATGATTTATAGGAGAGATAAAGATTGAATTGGAAACAACATATAATAGTTGGTCTATTAATTAATTTTGTTTTTATTTTCTCAACATACTTACTTAAATTAATTGAATATAATTTTTTAACACTTATATTATCTGTTCCAATAATAATTTATTTTTCTATTTTACCTGATATTGACCATAGAATTAGTAAAATGACAGGTATTATGCTGTTTTTCGCTACTTTTTTAATAGTTTTAGGGTATATTTTAGATAAATACTTTATTTATCAAGGTGATATTCTTCTTTTGGGGATAGTTATTTTAATCTTTACCATAATTTGCAGTAGCAAATATGTTAAGCACAGAGGTATTATTCATACTTTAGAAGTAGCTTTAATTTCACCTATACTTATTTACCCTTTAGTAAAATTTAACCCAGAATACGTTGTATTATACCTGATTGCGTTTATATCATTCTGGTCACATTTAATTGCAGATTCGATACCTTTTAAAGTTAGATTCTAATAAACAAAACCTTTATATATCATCTTATCCTACTCTTTTATAAGGTGAAAGAAT
>Ga0075116_10001364_pt1 | contig 11160 bp, 8 predicted proteins | sample AntAceMetag02UKC_FD_69786 | JGI IMG/M metagenome (GOLD analysis project Ga0075116, IMG submission 69786) | Saline lake microbial communities from Ace Lake, Antarctica- Antarctic Ace Lake Metagenome 02UKC | ecosystem: Environmental > Aquatic > Non-marine Saline and Alkaline > Saline | place...
GAACCCCTACATCTTCATAGCGAAATTTATCTTTTCTAAAAAGCCTTACCTTACTTGCCGGATACCAGCCGCCGTAACGCACCCAGTAACTACCCATAAAATTACGTAGAGGAATACTGTAGGCAACAAATTTATCACTAGTTAAACAATTATTTATTTCCTGTTTTAATTCTTCTGTTACCTTTTCATCAGCATCCAGGCTTAAAACCCATTCGTTTTTTGACTGAGCATATGCCCAGTTACGATGCGATCCTTCAACGTCTTGTTTTTTACTTAATATCTTATCGGTAAATTTAGAAGCTAAACTTACGGTATTATCTGTGCTTAAATCATCAACAACGATTATCTCATCGGCCCAGCCGTAAACACTTTTTAAGCACTCATCGATATTGTCTTCTTCATTTTTCGTTAAAACTACCACAGTAAGATTTTTAGCTTTTTCCATTAATGAAATTCCTTTATTGTTTTTACAACTAACTCAATCTGATCCTTTGATATATGCGGAAACATCGGCAGAGAAATAATTTCTGATGCCACTTTTTCAGAAATTTGAAAATCTCCCTTTTTATAACCTAAAAATTCATACGCCTTCTGAAGATGCAAGGGTATAGAATAATGAATCAATGCTCCAATGCCGTTTTGTCTTAAATGATTTAAGATTTTATCTCTATTTTTTATCCTAAGTGCATATACATGATAGATATGAGTTGAATAATCAGAGATCTTTGGAGTAATTACTCCTTCGACACCCTTAAATAACTCATCATAATAGGCTGCTGCCTCTTGTCTTAACCTGTTCCAATTATCCAAACGAGGAAGTTTAATTCTAAGTACCGCTGCTTGAACTGTATCCAACCTATTATTCCTACCGATCATTATATGTTCATATTTATTGATTCTACCGCAATCTCTTAACATTAATATTTTTTTATATAATTCTTCTGAATTGGTGGTAATGATCCCTCCGTCTCCGAAAGCTCCGAGATTTTTGCTGGGATAAAAACTAAAACACCCCAAATCCCCAATAGAACCAACCCTTTTATTCAATGGCTTATAGAAAACACCATGAGCTTGCGCTGCATCTTCAACTATTTTTAAATTATGTTTGGTGGCGATATCTTTTAATTCAATCATCTGGCATGACTGCCCATAAAGATGAACCGGAATTATTGCCTTTGTTCTATGATTTATAGTTTTTTCAAGTAAATTCTTATCCATACAATAGCTATCTTCATCAATATCAACAAAAACAGGCTTTGCTCCACTATACGTAACAGCAAATGCAGTAGCAATATATGTATATGCAGGAACTATTACTTCATCCCCTTCACCAATTCCTAAAGCCTTAAGAGATAAAAACAAAGCATCTGTTCCAGAACTTACGCCTACGGCAAACTTTGCATGACAAAACTTAGCAAATTCTTCTTCAAAAAATCTAACCTCTTCACCAAGTATAAAATTGCCTTTTTTATATATTTTTTCTAAGGCGAGTGCTGATTCATTTTTTATTTCTTCATAAATAGGTAACAAATCTGAAAATGGAACTTTATATTTAACTTTGTAATTTTTTGATATCATTTTTTCCTCGTTAAATTTTAAATTGTCTAAATTAAAATAAAGTGTATATAAAAGGCGCTACGGCTGAAGACTGGGTAAAAAAGATCAAACAACCTAACAATAACAACATTATTATAATTGGTGTTAACCACCATTTTTTTCTATGCATCAAAAACTCACCAAATTCTTTAAGAATCGTAAATTTCCCCATATTGATTGCCTTTCTATCTTTTTTAGAATTGTCTTTCAAAAACTTTTAAATCAACATTATCATCATATTTTATCCAATAAGAATTTTGATTTTTATCTATTTTTCTTTCAAGCAAATCTTTTTTGAATAATCTTAACAATAAACCAATTGGTGTAAATATTAAAAAGAATAATAGCCCCAAGATTAATCTAGTATTAATCCAACATAAAACACACGCCAGTTTCATCCAAGCATAATAAACTGGTTTTAGTAATAAAGGTTTAAATATACCAACTGCTAAAAACAGACCAGCAAGAAGAATTAATTCTTTTGCAAGGTAATCACGTTTTAAAAAAACAATAAGTGAAATTACCAGTAAAGCTAATGTCATTACAAAAGAAAACTTTCTTAAACTATTTTTACTAAAATCAATTTTTTCCATACTTAATCCAATTCAAAGACTTTCTGCCAATTAATATCTTTTTTAATTGGCTTCTGATCCTTTTTATTTAAAACAAAAGATCCCATCACCAAGTAATCCATTTCTGTTCTCATAAAACACATAAAAGCATCACTGGGAGTGCAAACAAGAGGCTCCCCCCTTACATTAAAAGAAGTATTAATAAGAACAGGACATCCTGTTTTTTTATAAAACGCATCTATCAAATCATAATAAAGCGGATGATCTTCTTTTTTTACCGTTTGAATTCTGGCTGTATAGTCAACATGGATAACTGCTGGGATTTCTGAACGGACTTCTTTGAGTGAATCAAAACCCTTATTAATTCTTTGTTCATTAAAAATATCTATTTGTTTTTCTTTTTTTATGGGAGCAACTAAAAGCATATAAGGGCTTTCTTTTTCAATATCAAACCATTCATTAGTCTTATCAAATAATACACTGGGAGCAAAGGGCCTGAATGACTCACGTAATTTTATCTTAAGATTCATCCGCTTTTGCATATCCGGGCTTCTTGAATCCCCTAAAATACTTCTTGCACCCAGAGCCCGTGGTCCAAACTCCATTCTTCCTTGAAACCAACCAATAACATTACCTTCGATTATTCGATCTGCAACATAACCAGGTAATTCTGAACTCATAAGCTTTTCATAAGGAATATTATTTTCTTTTAAATACTTCTCTATCTGTTCATCTGTATACTGCGGCCCCAACAAAGAAGATTTTTGAAAATCATTATTTTCATTAGCAATGCGATCATTATTTAAATACTTATACCAAATTAAAAGCGCAGCACCTAAGGCTCCTCCTGCATCACCACTTGCCGGTTGAATCCATATATTTCTAAAAGGGGTCTCTCTTAACAACCTACCATTACCAACACAGTTTAAAGCAACTCCACCTGCTAGGCAAAGATTATCTTCTTTAGTTTGGCTATAAACAAAATTAGCCATTCCTATCATTATCTCTTCGGTGACTTTTTGAATTGATGCCGCCATATCCATATATTCCTGAGAAATCTTCGTTTCTGGCTTTCTAGGTTTTAATCCAAATAATTTATTAAACTTCTTATTTGTCATAGTCAAGCTATTACAAAAACCGAAATATCTCATATTAAGCTTAAAAGACCCATCCTGTTTTAAATCAATGAGATTGTCTTTTATCACATCCACATACTTTGGCTCGCCATATGGGGCAAGTCCCATTAATTTATATTCTCCGGAATTAACCTTAAACCCACAAAAGTAAGTAAAAGTAGAATATAATAACCCAAGCGAATGAGGAAATTTTAAGGTATAAGCTATATCAAGCTTATTACCACTACCTGTACCAAAACTAGCTGTATCCCACTCCCCAACTCCATCCATTGTTAAAAAAGCTGACTTTTTAAAAGGTGATGGATAAAATGCACTTGCTGCATGAGACTCATGATGTGAAGAAAAGAGTATTTTCTTTTTATAACCTAATTCTTTTTTTATCAATTCGGATATCCAAAGCTTTTGTTTAAGCCATAAAGGCATTGCCTGGATAAATTGCAGTATACCTGATGGAACATACATGAGATAAGTCTCTAAAATCCTTTCAAATTTCACAAAAGGCTTATCATAAAAAACAACATAATCAATATCATTAATACTGCTATTATTTTCTTTTAAGCAATAATCTACTGCATTGGAAGGAAAGTTAAAATCGTGTTTTTTCCTTGTAAAACGTTCTTCCTGGGCAGCACAAACAATATCTCCATCTTTAACTAATGCTGCAGCGCTATCATGGTAAAAACAAGATAGACCTAATATATTCATCGACACAGATAATTTTTATACCAATCTATAGTTTTAGACATTCCTTTTTCTAAAGAATAATCTGCCTTCCATCCTAATGTCTTTTTCGCTTTTATGCTACTAAGATACTGTTTATCAATCTCGCCATGTATCTTAACTTTGCTTAATATCTTCGGCTTTAAATCTATAATCCCTGACAATCTGATAATCATATCCACAAGACCTATCACATTGATTGGCTTACCAGTTCCAAAATTAAATGCATTACCCTTTACATTGCTTTTACCTTTAAGCAAATTCATACCTAAAACCAAATATGCCCTCACTACATCATCAACATATATATAATCGCGAATTGGCGTACCATCGCTACGAATAACCGGATTCTTTTTAGAAAATAAAGACTGAATAGTTCCAGGAATAATCCTTGAAAAATTCATATCTCCAGGTCCATAAATATTGGCGCACCTTGTAACTGCTGTATTCAAACCATAAGTATTGGCATACGCTCTAGTTAATATATCAGCGCATGCCTTTGAAGCGTCGTAAGGATGTAGTGACTGCAAAGATGCATCTTCTCTGTAAGGAAGTTTTTTATGTTCCCCGTATGCCTTATCGCTTGAAGCAACAACTACAGCTGTCTTCTTACTACATGTTCTTGCTGCCTCAAGTATATTCCAGGTGCCTAAAATATTTGTCTTCAAGGTAGGTACGGGTGAATTATTAGCTGTACCTACGATAGCTTGAGCAGCAATATGAAAACAGATATCAGCTTTAAAATCCCTGAAAATTTTAACCAACTGGTTATAGTTATTGATATCACCTTTTACTATTTTTAATTTCGGTGATTTTATCGTTTTGATCTCAATATTTAAAAGCGAATTAGGAATATTTTTCTTAATAATCCCTAAAACCTTAGCGCCGCAATTTATTAAACTAATTGTTATATGCGATGCTAAAAAACCATTTGCACCAGTTACAATAACCTTTTTATTTTTCCAGAAATTGTCTTTCATTAAAACCTTTCTCTATTATTGTTTCCAAGGGGCGTTACCGGTTTTCCATAAAGAATTAAGCCTTAAATTGTCCTTATATGTATCCATACACTCCCAAAAACCTTTATGTCTATAAGCAATCAGATTCCCAGTTAAAGCCAGCTTTGACAATGTATCGCTTTCTAATACATCATTATTTCCCATATAATCAAAAACCTCTCTATTAAAAACAAAAAAACCTCCGTTTACCCAATGATCTAACTTTGGCTTTTCAATAAACTTTTCAACCTTTAAAGTATGTGACTCAATACCAATTATTCCAAACTGAGAATTAGGCCGAACTGCAACCATTGTAGCTATTGCTTTATGTTTTTTATGAAAGCTTAAAAGCCTTTTTAAATTTACATTAGATAAACCATCACCATAGGTAGCAAAAAAAATATCACCTTTGATGAGTTTCTCTAACCGCTTAATTCGACCGCCAGTATTAGTATTTAAACCCGTATCCTTAAAAATTATATTTTGTTTATTATTTTTTTTAAAATAATTGATTATAAGCCTTTTCTTGTACCCTAAAGACAGAATAAAATCATTATAACCATAAAAGCTATAAATATTCATAATGTGTGAGAGAATGGGTTGCTTCCCTATTTTAAAAAGTGGTTTGGGCAAATTATCACTGCCCATCCTGTAACCTCTACCACCACAAAGTATAACTGTTTGTATTCTTTCTATTCTAGCCATTAGTTTATATCTATTAAACGTAATGTAATCATACCTGCCTGGGTCCATCCCCTTATAGACAATGGAATATTATACCCCTTATCAAACACATACAAATCAAAATCCCCGCCATGTGAAGAACTCTTATCTTGCCTACCAACTTTTATCTTTAAATGAAAAATATTATCTTTTTTATCAACTACCTTACTTTTAAATTCATAGTTGCATTCCTTGGTAAAGATATTATCGCTATACTCATCACCAATCTTAAGCTTTCTTGACAAGAGAACAAAAATCATTGAAACCGGATCCTGCGTATCAGGTAAGATCTTATACTGTTTATCTTCCCTTGAAGCAACATGTTTAAATTGATCAAAATCTATTCGTTTTGACTTGATCTCCTCTTTTGTAGTAATAATCTCTTCATAATGCAGAGAATGCATTTTATTTTTATCCAAAAAACTAATCAATTTTGCCTTGGCTTCGTAGATACTTGTTAAAACCTTATTGGTTTTAGCTGTAGCAAATAATTTATAAATATCGCCACCTTCAGACTTTTCAAGCGATTCGACCTGGAAATCTGAAACGCCTATTGGTAAAAAGTAGCTGTAGCTGAATTTAAAACTGAATTTTCTACCCTTTTGAAAAAGTTGACCTGATTGTATGTTCTTATCGCTAAGCACATTCTTGACAATAAGGCTGGGGCTACTTAAGATTAATTCAATAGCAAAAGACACTAATGAAATAATTATAATAAGTAGTATAAATTTCTTAAGAATTAATTTAATCATTATTCTCCTTTACAATATCAATTTTTATCGGTTTTGCTGTAACTTCAAATATATCAATATTATCAAAACTTTTGACTAATTTAAAGCCTTTATTTTCTTTTAAATTAGGAACCTCACCAATAATATCTACAGCCTCCTTATCTTCTCCTCTTACATACCTATCTAAATGCATAATAACATATTTAACCCCTATATACTTCAAGATTCCTGCTGTCTTATGATCGGTAATCTTAATTATCTGTTTTTTCAAATCCCAACCCGGACTACCAGGTATAGCTCCATTAACCATTTTCTTTAAGTGGTACCGTTGATTAAACCCGTAGTCCTGATGCTCTAAATAACTACTCATCGGATATTCAGCTATAACAAAATCTCCCTCTTGAACCCCTAACCACTCATAGACCGCAGGAGCCTTGCTGATATCGGTAATATGAAAAGGTGGAATATTATTAAACTCAAATAAACTAAAACCTATAAAAATACTCGCTAACAATACTCGTTTTACTCTAGTTTTAAACCTATTTAATAGATATTTTAAAGCAAATCCTGCTAAAACACTAACAGCAAGCATAACAATTATTCCGATTCGAGCATATGCTCGAAACATCGGTAGTAACTTATACATAAAAAATGAAGGCATGTAGAGCTTGAATATACCAAAATTAAAATATGGAGGCATAGAGAATAAAAATGAAAAAATTAAAATAAAGGTAAAAAACCTTATGTAAAACTTATCCTCTTCGCTTTCAAATATTAGCATTTTACGCTTAATATTTCTAAAAAAGAAAATTAGTAATATAATTGAGGTCCAACCGACATAAAGAGTATGTTCTATGGTGGCACGACCGTAAAATATTGTTCCTTTAAAAATCTCCGTAATTTTGCCTATAACAGGATTAGCAGTTGAAGGCAAAAGGTAACTTAAAGGCCTTGCTGACTGAAAAAACAAATCCGATAAAGGACGAATAAACATATCTTCATTTAGCCCTGTTTTCGGCATAAAGAAAAGCTTTTTTATTAAAGGAACTAAAAATGGTGAAAACAAAACTAAAGAAAAAATACATGCAACTGAAACCAATAAAGCAAAATGTAGATTTTTAATAAGGTATTTTTTTCGTTCTTGTTTTTTAACAAAAAAATCATTTATCAGCAAAAATATAAGTATTCCAAATGTGGTCAAAAAGGCAAAATATGCATAATAAAAATCAAATGAAATAATCAAAAACAAAGAAAAACCAGTTAACAGAACGTACTTTTTATTTCTAATAAAATAAAGTCTTAAAAGCATCCAAAAATACAATGGAAACCATTGTACGGAAACTAACCCCATATGCTCCCATGCTTTATTGAAATGATAAGGACAAAATGTATAAATAATAGCTGCAAATAATGCTGCCAATCTACTTTTTGTTAACTCTAAAACTAAATAAAATGAAAATATGCCCGAAAGAATAAAACTTAATAATATAAAGGCATTAAAGGCAAAAATATCATTTGTTACAATTGTAGTTAATCTTACGATATTAATCCACAAGTTATCGGGAATTGAACTCATTTTATAACCAAAAGGATGATTGCTCATTACAACATTATCAGGATTGATATCATGGGAAATTGCATAATCGAAATACCAAAAAGGATACAGGCCACCCTCAATATCTGTTCCGTAAAGAGACCCATAGATATGCGAACTCATCTTAAAAATAATAGGAAATGTAAAAATCAAGCATAATAAAATCACAAAAAATATACTTATCAAATTCTTTTGCTTAATTTTCATATTTAATTAACTCCTCATTGAAAAAATCTACATTCAAACACATTCTATATCTAATAAAAGCCGGAGGACACCCCTTTACAATATTTAGAACTTTGGCTTAATGAAACAGGGAAAAAATTCGTTAGCTTCTCCAATTGAAATCTCTTTGCTCTATCACATTTAATCTCCATAATCGCTGTTTCCATCATAGAGCTCTTATTCGTAATATTAGGTTTTAAATTTGAACGTTGAATAAAAAATCTCTGATTAAAATCAAGAGTCACACGAAAATCTCCATCATAGGTTTCAAAATATTCCCTTTGATACCTATTGAATAATACCGGCCTACATAATTTAGCTAACTTAATTTTCAGAATTCCAGATAAACTGTTAGAAATAATTTCTATTATTTCTCTCCAATTCATTGTTGTAAAATCGATTTTTTTATTTATCCTCTCAATTATTTTCCAGCTAACTAGATCTTTTTTACATTTAAGCTCTACTTGACCTAATATATTTAAAAAAACATCTCCATACCATCTAAACCGTAATTTATTTCGGGCAGTAATACCGCATAAATTATCAAGATAACAATCATAATTATTAGTATCAAAATAAATATTATTAACAACCCTACAAGGGTACTTATTGATAAATAAATAAGGATGAGATTTAATTAAACTCCTCATATAACATAAATCCGTTTCTTTAAAAACAAATTTGTATTCGTAACGATAATTTCTTTTATTATCCATTATTATTTTCAGAAATCCTGTACAACTGATCAATATCAACATTAATAGAATCGGGGACTTTACCATCAACTTCCATATAAGAACCCTCTTGCAACAAGAAATTTACTTTTAGATTCTTAAGAGTTATCCTTTCGCCTATTAATTTTCCAGGCCCATACGCTGGCTTCTTCATAAACGCAGCTAAACCATATTCTAAATTTATCAAATCTGAATCAAATATCTCAACAAAAGATAAATCTTTAGAAACAACTCCAAACCTTGAATCAGTAAAAAAAAGATCCTCTGCTTTAATAGTGCTTTTTTCACCTGCACTAATACATTTGTCTTTGATTTTGTTAAAATTTACTTTACAGATTTTTAAATCAGATCCACTTGCATCAATTGCATCAGCACCAATATCAGAAAAATTTGTATTAAATATTTTTCCATTTGAAAAATCAGAATCAATGGCATCAGAATATGATAACGAAAAGAAACAATTAGATACACTAAATATAGTATTAATAAAATTAATCATGTCTTCACAATAAAAATTCTCTATTATTGAATAACTTAAGAAAATTGGACTTTTGTAGAAATTTAGTCCACCTGTTAACACCCAACCATTTCTCTTCACCCCTGAAATACCTTCAATTCTGGCATGTTCGAAAAATGAAGGTTTATCTGCATTCATTACAACCACGCCACCCCAAGATTTATCTTGCGGACAAAGTTTTATAGGCATATCAATCAAACCTTTAACTTTTATTGGACCATCGCTAAATAAAATAGCGCCTTCCTTGAATTTCATAATCGTTCCGGGGCTTAACACAAGTGAAGCTTTTCTAGGTAAAACAAAATCCTTATTAATTAAATATTCACCTTTTGGAATAAATATCTTATTTTCTTTTTTTATAAAATCACAAAAATTATAATCATTTAAGAATTGTTCAACCGATGGCCTATCAGGAAAACCTTTTATTAATGTCGGCTTGGCAAACGGATAAACTTCAGTCGAATGCTCAAAATTTGAACCAATAACTTTACTATGAATAGTAAACTTTAAATCAGAAATCTTTGTTTCAGATAACACGTATTCTTTCGGCAATTTTACAAAAATAGTTTTAAAATTTCTTTGTATGCATAAAGGATCATTAACAGATAAAATAATCTCATTATCATTATTAATAAATCTTCCCTTGTTATCGTTATGTATAATTTCTAAAGCTAAATTATCTTTACTTACAGATTCAATTTTAACTGGAAGCGTTAATAGGTTCTCAATATTTATCTTTAGAATATAATCATTATCTATTTCTTTATAATCATTTGATTCGAAATAAGCTACAATCTGCTCAACAGGATTCAAAACTCTCTTTATAAATTCTTGATTATGAATAATCCGTGTCCAATCAATCGTTTCTGGTTTATACCGCCACAAAATTCTCAATTGTCGTTTAAGCTGACCTTCAATACTGTGCTTTAAAAAAGTAATATATTTGTCTGAACTAACCCTTAGACACTCTTTAATATATTGCCTTGCAATCTCAGTGTCGCTTAACACTATCTGTACCCAATCGTTATAGCCCCAAGGAAAAGGCCCCTCACCTTTAGCGCCAACAATCTTCCTTAAAGGTGTTTCCCAGATATTTCCGCACATAGCATCAAAACCTATAGGCTCAAGCTTATACGTTACAGGATTAAAATAAAATCTAATATTTTCAAAACCTAACCCATGCTCTCCTCCCCAAAGATGTGTTAAAGCCAGAAACTTAGTTATTAGTTTAACATCAAAAACCTCTGAAGGTTTTAATTCTCCCCGCCTAAAAGCCTCCAACAAGCCAAAAGCAGAGTCTCTTTGGTTTGATAAAATTATATTTTCATTTACTTTACTAGTTCTAAAAGTATCAAATTCGCTATTAAGCCAATGCCTTGGCTGCAAAATAAAAAAATCTGGACAATATGGAACGGATTCCGTGAAATCAATATCTTTATTCTCATTAAAAAACCAATTCGCCCTCTGTCTCCACGCAGAACCCTCATCAAACTTTACAATAACCCCTTCACGCCTTCCTTGCGATTCCAACAACTCCTTAGAAAAACTCTCTTCTAACGCATAAACACCCTTATCTTTTCCATTAATTGTTACATTGATAAACTCATACCTTGG
>Ga0075116_10001365_pt1 | contig 11154 bp, 5 predicted proteins | sample AntAceMetag02UKC_FD_69786 | JGI IMG/M metagenome (GOLD analysis project Ga0075116, IMG submission 69786) | Saline lake microbial communities from Ace Lake, Antarctica- Antarctic Ace Lake Metagenome 02UKC | ecosystem: Environmental > Aquatic > Non-marine Saline and Alkaline > Saline | place...
GCCTCATGGACCGCTGGGGCAACGAGAACCTGAACCAAGCCGACGCCGCTGTCATTGGCAACGACAAGGTGGTCAGGTCCCCCGAGTACTGGAGGAAGGTCAGCACCCCACCGGAACTCGATACCTGCTTCTCCTTCGCCTTCGAGATTGAGTGCGAGCACCCCGTCAGGATGAAGCTCAACGCCATCGCCTTCGATGTCGCCCCCGTGGGCCAGGGTCAGGCTCTCGCCCGCATCGACGTCTCGGAGTAGCCCATGCCCTACCTGTTCCCCTACTCATTCCTCAACAACTTCGACCCCCTGGACAGCCGGGAGTTCAGCCAGTTCATCCTGCCCGCAGCCGACAAGGTGCAGGGCCGGCTGAACGAGCATGACTTCGAGCAGAGCTGCTGCCAGAACGAGACCATCAGCGCCGGTGCCTACTACCGACACCACCTCATCGAGAAGGTAGTGGACCCCGACTTCCTGGTCTCCGGTACGCCCAAGGTCGGAGGCAACGGGCCTGACGCATCCTTCGTGCTCGTCAACGACAAGCAGTGGCACACCGTCACCGGCACCAGCGTGACGGCTACGACCGAGGCGTCCTCCATCTGGGTCGCTGCCTTCGTCCAGTACACCTACCATGAGTGGACCAAGAGCGATGCGTTCCAGGCCAGCGTCCAGTTCGCCCTCAGGGTGGACGGCGAAATCATGGAAGAGGACATCACCGGGAAGTTCGAGCAGGCCGACAAGGCGGTCTCTGCCTTCCGGGTGAACACCCCCAAGAGCGACGGCTCCTTCGTCGGGGCTCGTGTCTTCCGGCAGAACAACCCTCACAGCCTTGGCGCACAGCACCGTCCAGTACGCCTGGGCTTCTCCCTCGACCTTGCCCCTGGCGCGCACACCATCGAGGTCGTGGCCAAGCGTGTCGCCTACCCGGGCCGCATCGCATGGCTCGACAGCAACGACTACATCGAATGCCACACCCGCAGGTTGTACGCCCTGGAAGTACCGCTGCTCCCCCAGGGCAACCCCGCTGGCTCTGCCGCCGTGGGTGCCTCCTACATGGAAGACGGCACCATCCTGTCCAAGGCCGAGTACGAGACGGCGAGGCTGGACGAGGTCATCGCTGCCTACAACGACATCGAGCAAGGCAACTGTGAGCGCGGTGCCTTCAACCACAACCACATCCCCACGGCGGTCTTCTACGCCCACCAGGAAGTCCTCGGCGGAACCCTGCACAGCCTCAGCTCCGAGTACCCTGGCTTCTCCCTGGCCACTATCGGTGACCCTGGCTGGACCCAAATCTTCGATGGAGCGGGCAACCTCGAACTCCCCGTGCAGCTCAACTTCCCTGCCTACGGTGACTGCTACTTCATCCTCATGGCGGACATCGAAATCACCAAGGTGTGGTCCAGCGATGGAGTCCCTCGCTGGGGCTTCGACAACTTCGGCAACCTCTGCTTCATGTCTTGGTACGCAGGGGCGTGGCACGTCATCGGTTCAGGGGCCACCGAGTGTGCGTTCAACGCCCACTACGTCTTCTCCACCGAGGCCGAGCGGGACATGAACCTCTGCGTCTCGATGCTCTATGTCGTCAAGCTCACCAACCCGGCACAGGCGTTCGACAAGGTGGGGCTCTTCGGCTCTACCTGGGACGGCAACGGCAGCAACAAGGACGTGACGATGGGCTGGCGTACTGCTTCCATCAAGGCCCTGGTTCTGCGGCCTTAGGAGAACACCGTGGCGAACATCACCCGCTTCTACACCATGACCGATGGTGCTGTCCTCATCCCTGCCAACCTGAACGAGGACGTACACAGCGCTGCGGGCGGTAGGGGAATCGTGTCGGAGCCCAACGGTGGCCTCGACTCCGCCAACTTCGACGCCACCTTCGCAGTCGAGAGGCACCTCATCTACCCCGGTGAGGCTGTTCGCATGGGGCAGGACGGTTCCCGTGAGTCCCTCGACTTCTACGACAAGGCGTTCGGGCAGTCCGACGCGACCAACTTCGTACCCATCGCCGGCGTGGCCACCAGGATGTACGTCCCCTTCGACTGTGCAGCGATGCTCTGTGAGTGGCAGTTCTTCTTCAGCCTGTGGCGCACTACCTCCAACATGGCCGGCGACCCCAAGCCCGCTGCTCCCGTCGTCAGGACCAAGGCGTTCCTCAATGGTTCGCCCCTCCAGCACACCGTAGCTGGTACTCCAGAGACCATCTTCCCCAATGCTGCTGGTACGGTCATCCAGAAGAATCACGAGCACCTCATGGCAGAGAACAGGTTCGGGAACCACCTGGAGCTCAACGTCACGAAGGGCTGGCACGAAATCAACGTCCAGCTCTACATGGCACCCCAGCCAGGAACAGAGACTCTGGTACTACTCGCCGCGAAGCCTGGTATCCCTGTCGAGATGGACCACCGTCTCACCGCTGGTTTCCGCAACGCTCGACTCATCCCCTTCCTGTAGCCTCTTGGGCTATACTTTCCGTAGGAGGTTCCAATGGTTCCCTGGGCTATGATTGCACAGAAGATTGCCGGTGCAGCCGGTTCCACCGCACAGTTCGCAGCTCCTATCGCACAGTCTCTCGGCAAGGCAGCGACTCAGCAGCGCAAGCTCATCCACTCCGACACGGAGGCGATGAAGCAAGGCAAGCTGGGCTACTCCGACGCCAAGAAGCGACGGATGCTGGAGATGTCTCTGCGTCAGCAGGCTTCCGCCATGGGACCCGAGGGTATGTCCTCGTCCCAGCGTGCTGCGGCCAGTGCCTCTGCCATGCAGGGCATCAACACCGACAGCGAACAGACGGCCATCCTTCGTCGCGCTGACATCCTCCGCAGGCTCAAGGAACAGGCCGCTCGCAACTCCGCCAACTGGGCCGAGTCCACCTCTCACGTCGGCGGGATGCTGGGTGCTGACCAGAAGGGCGGCGGTGGTGACATCGGCGGCATGGCATCGAGCCTCGGCTCCGTCCTCGGTAAGTAGGAGAACATCATGGGCATCTACGAGAACCTTCGGCTCATCGGTAGCACCACCACTCGAACCACCGCAGAAGAGCGGGAGTACCTGTGGAAGGAACGCCAGGAGCTGTCCAAGCAGCTCAACCTCACCAGGCGTGAGACCGGCAAGTCCATCGCTCGTGAGCGGCTGGCCGACATGGAGACCAGGGCCAAGCTGCAGGCGTCCGCCATCAAGCTCATGGCCAACCTGGCAGAGACCGAGGGCAAGAACTCTCGTGCCCAGCTCCAGGTCATCCAGCGGGACATGGACTCCCTCCGTGACTCCTGGGTCAAGCTGCGTGGCCAGTGGGACGGGCGTGCGGCGAGCACCGTGCTCCGTGCCATGCAGCTGGGACCCAACAGCAACATCGAGTCCTGGGAAGCACTCGTCGGCTCCACGGACCACACCCCGCTCATCTCTGGCAAGGAGCTCAACCTCCCCGAAATCTGGCGGAACGCCATGATGCGGTTCGGTGACTTCACCTCCAGCGACCCGCAGGCAGTCAACCGCTACAAGAACTTCTTCCGTGGCCTCACCCTCGACCGCAACGGCGAAATCGTGGTGGATGAGGACTCGGACACCCCGGCAGCAGCACAGCAGCGGCGCATCCTGGGTGTCGAGAACCAGCTTCTCGGTGCCCTGGAGCAGTACAGCGAAGGCCACATCACCCCCGATGAGGCTCTCCGTCTGGCCAAGTCCACCATCAAGGGCATGGCCGAGACCCCCATGGAGAGCGGGTACGACGACACCACCGCCGAGGCCACCAACCAGGCGCTGGAAGAGGACGAGTTCTTCCAGGCCATGGAGGAACGGTTCACCAAGCTCACTGGTGGGGACTTCGGTGGGAGCGGGATGCAGGAACTCGGCAAGCTCGTCGGGTCCAGCGATGCTCCCACCCCGTTCAGGAAGTGGGCCGAGAGCAACGGAGCCCGCCTGGGCGAAGCCCGCCTCGACGAAGACGGCAAGGTCGAGGGCTATGTCCCTGGCCGTGACGACATCGCTGCCCTGTACCGTGCCTACTCGCAGATGCGGCGTAAGCCTGACTCCCTGCTGCGGAAGAGCACCAGGGAATGGGTCAAGGTCCAGCTCAAGGACACCGACTACGCCGCCTGGAAGGAAGAGTACGGAGCCGAGGGCGACACCCCGACGCAGACCGTCTACTTCTACACCTCCGACCCCGACACCGGCGAGAAGGTCTACGTCACCCCCGAGCAGGTAGGCTCCCTCATCGAAGCCACCGGCCAGGGTGCCCCCGTCTACCCCGGTGAGGATGCTCCCGAGGGCATCAACGGTCCCGCCGTGTACCAGACCAGCGAAGCCGGCGTGGATGAGAAGAACCTCACCGTCTACGGCAAGCGCATCCGTCAGCACATCAGCGACCCCGAGGACAGCATCCGGGTGCTCACCGACACTGGCGAGTACCTCTACGGCCCTGACGAAGTGGTGGATGTCGAGGTCACCGCCCAGGGCGTGAAGCCCGGTGAGCGCATCCACGACACCCTCGTTGGTGCCCTTGGCCGCACCGCAGCCAAGAAGTCCCGGGGTGGTGCTGAGCTCCCCGACGAAGAGCGCAAGCCCCTCACCGACGTAGGCCTCACCGTGGGCTCCGACCTCCCCACCACCCCGGTGGACCGCACTGCTCGCCGGCGGCAGACCGTCCTCGACCGCATCAACCGGGAAGAGGGGCGTGCAGAGGACAGGACCGAGAAGCGTGAGGCACGTCAGGAGCTGTGGCAACCCGTCCGCGACAAGGCCAACGCTGCCCTCCGTGGCTTCGGTGAGAAGTTCCGCACGGACCTCCCCGACACCTCCCAGGAGCACGGTGTGTTCGACCCGTACCCGCCCCAGGACATCGACATCGACCGTGTCCCTCCTGTGGTCCCGGGTGCCCACACCATCCGTGCCGCCAAGAAGGTGGGCGAGACCTTGGAGGATGGCACCTACCACCCCATGTCCGAGTCCGGTGACCGTGTTCGGGCGCAGCGTGCCACCGTCAGGCAGGCCCGCCGTGAGCAGGTGGACCCTCTGGCCTCCGTCGGCGGACCCGAAGGCGAGTCCGAGGCTCTCATGCCCTACGCTGACCGTCCCTCGCAGGAGCGTGCAGAGCAGGAGAAGCGTGAGCGTGAAGACCAGCCGGCTCTCCCCCAGGACATCTCCCGTGTCCAGGCTCTCCGTGAGGCCACCAAGAAGCGGCGGCTGGCCAGGCAGTCCGAGCTCAACCGTGGAGAGCGTTCTGGCCAGAAGGTCACGCCCCTTGCCTCGCAGCTTCCGACCACCACCCCAGCCGACGGCAGGGTGTCCTACAAGAGCCCTCACCCGGCTCCCCCTGGTCTCGTCCTCCCCATAGGCCCTGACCCTGGTGAGTTCTCGCAGAAGTCTCCGATGGAGATGCCCAAGGCTGCACAGGAGCAGGGCAGGAAGGACTACCAGGAAGCCGTCGACCAGGGCGAGCAGGACCCGCAGGCCGCGCTCAAGAAGAAGCGCCGGCAGTACCTCTCGGACTACATCGCCCGTACAGCGTAGGAGCCAGCATGGGTAAGACCAACCCCTTCGCCACGAAGACCAAGCCTGCACCCGCACCGACTCCACCGCCCGAGGACTTCGCTCCCCAGGCGGTGGAGCCTGCTGCTGCAGCACCCCAGGCGAAGCAGCCCGAGACTGTGTGGGTTCCGCCCCAGGTGAAGCGCACCCGTCCGGTGGCCGAAGGGAACATCGGCCTCGACATCACCCCTGTACCCGACTTCGACGCCTTCGAGATGGGAGCACAGGCTGGTCAGGATGAAGCTGCGTCCGCTCTCAAGGCCAAGCGTAATGCGCGCACCGCCAGGGCCATCCAAGAGCAGGACAGGCTCACTGGTCCCGTCACCTCTGCTGGTCCCATCCCCACCCCCAAGGACCGTGAAGACCTCCCGGTCGAAGCCCTGCTCGATGATTTCCGTGGAGAGTACCCCTGGTCTGGTGCTGTCCAGCGGTCCACCGACGACATGGCCTTCGAGGGACAACTCGATGAGCCTGGTCCCGCGTCCGAGCTCCCTCCCGAGCTGGGCATCGGCGGCTCACGTCTCCCCTTCCGGCGGGGCATCTTCGGCTACAGCATCACCCCGACCGAGGTGGGAACCAAGCTCGCAGAGCGCATCATCGAGCACGAGCACACCCAGCTCGGAGCCAGCCAGCTTCTCGACCAGATGACCCAGGACCTTTCGAGCGGAGAGGATGTCCTGCTCAAGTACCAGGACAAGCTCAAGGCCAAGCGTCCCGGCCTCAACCCCTCTCTCGTCAACGCAGAGCTGGTGCTGTCCCGCAACCCTGACCTCAACGAGGAAGACACAGCAGCCGTCCAGAGTGCCATCGGTGTCGAGGCTGCTCGCAGGCAAGAGCGGCTGGACAACCGTGCTGTGAAGTGGGCTGCTGCGGCGAAGACCGTGGGCAAGTGGACCGTCCCCATCTACCTCCGCACCGACAAGTCCGTCCCCACCCTGGCTCCCGGTACCAACCCCCTGGCTCCCCGCGTAGCCGTGCTGGGCATCGACGAGAAGGGCCGTGCTGTCTACCGGATGCAGACCCCCGGTGCCTACGCCGTGGACCTTCTCGACGTGCCGCAGTACGCCGCGACTGGTGCCATCGAGTCCGTGAGGGAAGACAAGCCCTTCGGTGAGACCGTGGCCCACAGTGTGGGTGAGCGGCAGACCTTCCTCGAACTCACCTCCCGTGTCGCCAGGCAGAAGGCAGCAGCTGGCGAGCTGGGCCAGCTCGAAGCCATCGCCCTCGGCTCTGTCGGTGCTTCGGCTACCGTCCTGTTCCCCACGGTGGACATGGGCCTCGGCCTCGCTCGCAAGGGTGGGTCCAGTGCTGTCCGTGCTGTCCGTGTTCGCAAGATGACCACGATGCTGGATGACCTCTCTGCCGCGCTCCGCAACGGGGACGCCGGCGGCTACACCAAGGCCAGGGACGCTCTCTCCGACTACCTCAAGCTGAACCAGGAGTTCAACAGGACCGCTAACGCCTTCATCTCTGCACAGGATGAGACCCTGGCCACCCTGCTTCCTCGCATCGGTGACACCCCCGCCGAGGTCTACCGCTCTGGCAAGATTGGCAGGCTCCGTGCCCAGCCCCTCGACACCATCAACGATGAGTTCTTCCTCGCGGAGATGGCTGCACGCCGAGCCCTGCAGCCTACCTTCGGGGCCATCAACGGCATCGCCAGCAAGCTCGATGTCCCCGGTGACATCCGGTCCTTCATCGCCAAGTACTTCCGCAGGCCTGCTGTCCTCGAAGCCCTGGCTGACGGGAACCTGGAGCTCATCCGTCGTGAGGTGGGCTACCTGCTCCCCGATGGCGACATCCAGCGGTTCATCCAAGCCGTGTCGCCACACGCTGACGATGTGCGTGCTGCGCTCCCCGGCATCAAGTCCACGGAGTTCCTGACGGACGCCGTAGCAGACGCAGCCAGTGCCCTCTCCAAGAGGCTCAAGTCTCCCCCCGGTCGCAGGACCGCAGAGACCATCGGGACGGCTGGTGAGGAAGCTCTCCGCGTTGAGGCGGCCAAGGGGCAATACCGGGTAGCAGCTGCTGCACAGACCAGGAAGATGGCAGACAAGGAGCACAGGACCCTCACCCACCAAATCCGCATCTTCGAGCAGCGGGTGGCCGAGGTGAACAAGGCACGCCAGGCCATGAAGACAGAGCGTGCGCGGGAGCTGGCTGAACTCGGTGCCCGCCAGCAGCAGGAAGTCAAGGCAGCGTTCGCCGCAGGGGACCGCAAGGCTCTGATGCAGACGAAGCGGGCGCACTCAGCGGAGCTGGGGGAGCTCAAGGTCACGCTGAGTACCCGGTCCAAGACTCTCGACACAGAGTGGAAGCGGCTCAACCAGCTGCTCACCGGTGGTCCCGAGCGTGGTGCAGAGCCCGGTCTCCGCGCCCAGGCCCAGGCGAAGCGCATCTACATCGACAAGCTCTCCGGGGCAGTGGCTACCAACGAGGCTGCTCGTGCTGCCGCCATCCGTGGCATCGAAGCTACCGACACCGCAGCACTACCCTTCGTAGCTCGCATCCTGGGACTGGATGTCGAGGACCTCCGCAAGCTCATCCGTGACGGAGGGGGCATCCCCACCGACGTGAAGAAGCAGCGGGTCATCGACTTCGCCACGGGCGAGGAGAGCACCCGGAAGACAGGAGCCCAGCTCCCCGTCCTCAAGGGCAACAAGATGGTGTGGAAGCGCTTCGACGAGGTCAACACCGACGTACTACGTCAGGTGCAGGCCGCTCTCGATGCACGCCCCAAGACCGGAACCAGGGGCATCAGCACCCAGTACGAGAACCTCGACTACGTGCCCGAGAAGATGAGCGAGGGGCTCTACGGCATCAACCTGGACGTGGCGTCCTGGCATGACATCCCTCGCGTCATCGCCGGTACGACCCTGCGCATGGTCTTCGGCGGCGACGACATCGCTGACCTCCGCACCCTCCCCCAGCACATGCACCAGGACATAAAGGCGGCAGGCCGCATTGGCGACAACATCCTGGCCGACGTGGCACAGCTCGTCGCGGAGAACAACCACGAAGCCCTGCTCGCCTACTTCAACGGCAAGCTGGTCAAGTTCCGCAACGGGCAGAACGTCCTGACCTCGGGCCGCTCCCCGATGCCTGACATCGCAGCCCTCATGCGTGCCGACCTCCAAGACATGCGGGGCGTGAGCGAAGCCATCAAGAAGATGAGCCTCAACGACCTCAAGTCCGTGGTCTCCGATGACGTGGCCGACGCCTTCAAGGCAGCGACCGCTGGGAAGCTCTCCAAGGAGATGGTCGAGGATGTCCGCAAGCTGCTGGGAGAGAGCGAGGATGGGAAGGCCATCGCCATGCTGGCCCTCGCCAGGGAGCGTGAGTCCTCCATCTTCTACGAGCTCTCCTACGCCCTGTGGGAGGGTACGCAGTTCGGTGACGCCACGACCATGTTCAGCGTCTACAAGGCCCTGCTGGAGGACGGCGTCGAGGACGGCAAGCGGTTCGAGAACTTCCTCGCAGCCATCGCAGCCAGTCAGACCATCAGGAACCCCAAGGCAGCTCGCCGCCGGGGAACCATACTGCTGGGTACCTTCGCTGGACACAACCGTGCGAGGGACCACCTGGCCAAGACCGGCATCTCCATCACCCAGCGGGAGAAGGACCTCCTGAACCGCATGGTGGTGGCTGACCCGCTGGAGCCCGGTGAGGTCGAGCTGGCTCGCAAGCTGCTGGAACGCTTCGGTGTCCCCAACGCCTCGGAGCTTCTGGCCCTGCAGCAGCACAGCCAGTTCCTCCCCAAGGTTGTGCGGCAGCGCCTCCAGAACTCTCTGACCAAGGGTCTCTACCGTAAGGACAAGGCAGGGAAGCTCAAGGGTGGCCAGGGTCTGAACCCCGAAGGGTTCCTGCTCCGCATCTACAAGACCGCCATGACGCAGGGTCTCGGCTTCGCCCGTCCCCGCTACTACACGCAGAACTGGTGGGGTGACCTCGAACAGGTCTACACTGTGCTGGGCATGAAGACCGGAGCGGACATGTCCCTCCGCAACGCCCCCCAGCTTCTCGGCTCTGCCCCCGGAGTCCAGAACGTCCTCCGTGCCGTAGGTCTGCAGGAGCCTGTGGCTCGTGTCCTGCAGCGCCTCGGTGAGCTCCCCGCCAAGGTCATGGCCAAGTTCACCGCAGAGGCAGGCAACATCGTCGAAGTGAACAAGCTCATGGATGGCATCGACGAGACCGTCGAGCTGGGTGGCCACGTCCACACCTACAAGGCCCACCGGGAAATCATGGCCCGCACCGGTGTGTTCGACACCTTCGACACCAGCGTTGTCCAGAAGGCTCTGCTCGATGACGTGAGTCGGTACGCCCCGGTCGAGTACGCCAAGGACGTAGTGTTCCGCGCTGTCTCCGACTACGCACAGGCCGTCTCTGCCAGGCAGCGTGCTGGCCTCTACGCCATCCTCGTGGAGAACGGGCACCACCCCGAGGTCGCCGCCAAGATGGTGACCGACGCCCTGTTCGACTACTCGACCACCATCACCCCCGCCGACCGCAACATCTTCATCCGGTGCCTTCTCCCCTTCTGGGGCTGGCAGAAGAACGCCAACAGGTTCATCGTGGATGCGATGTTCAACCCCTACACCGCGTGGCGTCTCAACGTCGCCCGCAAGTTCCCCAACGCGGCGGGCTACCTCGCCACCGAGGGCTTCTACGGCGGGTACTACGACGCCACGGGCATCAACCCCGCTGCCCTCTCGCCGGCGCAGCGCACCACCTACGACGCCATGATGGCGCGGCTGGCCGAAGAGTACGGCGAGGACATCCCCGAGGACGCTCTTCGTGCTGTCGGTGCTGCCGTAGCTGGTGTGCAGAGCGCAGAGACAGCCGTCTTCGACGACAAGAACATGCCGTACCAGGCACCGCCGGGGCAGTACTACTTGAACCCCGAAGAGGAAGGAACCTCTGGCCAGGTCTACATGCCCCGTCCCTCGATGGAGCAGAGGAAGAGCTACCTCCAGCTCCGTCCTGCTGTGAGCGTGACGCCCAAGCCCGACCCGGCACTGCGCCGGCACTACGAGAACTTCGACAACACCGACTACGCCTACACCAACTTCTACTGGCCAGAGCCCATCCAGTACGCCCTGTGGCGTCACGGTGCCTCCATCATGTCGGTCATGCTCAACGCGGTCGCCCTGCCGGTCACTGGCGAGGAAGGCTCGATGGCCTTGGCCCGCTCGGCGGCGGAGTTCGATGTGAAGCGTGCTCCCCTCATGGGTGAGATGGTCCAGGCGTACCAGGGCAAGCCTGTCTACGGCGCCTACATCCACCCCTGGATTGTCGAGCGGCTCATCAACACGCACCCCTACTTCGCCACGGCCTTCACTTCGAGGGTAGGCAAGGACGGGACCAAGCGGTACTCCCTCGTCCCCGGCATCCCCAGCGTGGGCTTCAAGTACTCCGGTCTTGGCAGGCTCAACGAACTCTTCCCGACGACGCTGGAGACGGCGACGGACAAGCCGGATGAGTTCGACCGTACTGAGCTGTACCAGTTCCTCCGCTTCTGGCCTGGTGTCCTGCAGCGTGATGTGTCCCCGGAAGAGAGCGCAGAGATTGAGGGGCGGCACCACTAACGAATAAGGCCCCCGTAAACGGGGGCCTATCTCTCTCTGTCAGAGAGAAC
>Ga0075116_10001367_pt1 | contig 11145 bp, 13 predicted proteins | sample AntAceMetag02UKC_FD_69786 | JGI IMG/M metagenome (GOLD analysis project Ga0075116, IMG submission 69786) | Saline lake microbial communities from Ace Lake, Antarctica- Antarctic Ace Lake Metagenome 02UKC | ecosystem: Environmental > Aquatic > Non-marine Saline and Alkaline > Saline | place...
CTGTAATGCCATCTGCTCAGGACTTCTTGTTGGTAATTGTGTTGTTTGTGCTGGCTTCTTATGACCAAAAAGTGAACCTAAAGCTCCAAGGCCTGCCATTCCACCACTTGCTATAAGCTGCATTGTTACTGGATCCATTGCCATTGCTGCTCCTTACTCTTATTAAATTTCTAAATATTCGAGAACCACATATGTCGTTGTAAACACACTGCGATCTTTTCCAACTGTTATATTAACATTAGTATCATCAACATACATTTCAATTATATCAGCTGCTGTAGCGGTCGCATAAGGTATTGGTAAAAACACCCTATTTGTTGGATCTGAAGTTGCACCGTATATTCTTGTAAACTTGTATGGCCACGCTGCATCAAGCCCGTGTGCTACTTGCTTATTACCTGCTGCATTATGCAATGTACCAAAGTCGACAACCTTTCTATAAACAGGACGTTGCTCCTGACGGTCAGCATCAAAGTAGCCCTGACCAGCAAGCGATTCATTTGTATCATATACACCTATATCCTTTGCGTTTACTGAAAGTAAAAGGTTGTTCACCTTTTCGGTAAGCGAACCCAGGAAAGATTTAAACTCAGGTGAATCTGCTTTTAACTTCTCAACTGTAGATACATCTAATACATCACTTATAGGTAATAATGTTGAATTGTCTAATGCCATTAACGTTGTCCTTTCGAGGTATAAAGTATCATACCCTGAAGCTCAAAAGGTAAAAGGGAAACTGTAGGATCAATCATCTGCGCATTTGTGTGGGTAAGATTAATGCTAACAAAGTCACCAAAAGCCTGAAAGTAAACAGTCTTCCATAATATCTTCTTAAACTCTTCAAGTGGATTAAGATCTATGTTGCCATGCATCTCAAGAACATTTGTTCCTAATGCTGTATCGTTATTAATAGCTGCATCTTTAAAGTTAACACCGTTAGCTGCATCAACAGTATAATCAACTGATATCTTGCCACTTTGAGTGTTGATTACACAGAAATCTATCTTGGCTAAGTTGATCTTATCGCCAGTCTTAACATACGGATTCCAATCCTTGGACTTCATATCGATTTTACTTACCTTGGCTAATGTTCCTCCACCGGCATAAACTCCAGTAATGGTTCTATCGGCTAAATAAAATCTATCTGCATCAATTGCAACTACCTGCATGATTGCATCATGTACAGCAACACCTCCACGAACAGATGTTACATTAGCATCCTTGAATCTTACATACTCACCATCAGTAAGGTTGTGATTAGGTATCGTTACCCTAGTGGCAACTCCAGCTACAATCTCCATCCTTGCTATCGGATAAGCATCAGCATTAGTTGGTAAGTCGTTATTCAATAAAAACAAATACCCTTTATGGTTACCTGCTAAGATTCTTCTAGATTTACCCTGCGAGTAATAACTACCCCATGAATCCAATGTTGCCCACGTTCCAGCAACAGACCAATCTCTGTCAGTAGACTGCTCAAAGTATCCAAACGTAGTAATAGTATCGTCATAAAGAGACCAAGCTTGACTCTCATAATTATAAACTAATACCTGGTCGGGATATGTCTGAACAGTAGAAGCTGAATAGTCTAAAAAAGTCCAATATAGTAATCCATTATAGAAATCTTTTATTCCATGAACACGCTTGGTGCCAGCAGCTGATTTTAAAAACTTAAATACTTCATTGGGTATCTGGTTATCTATGCGATTTAAACTTGTTCCATTACATGCATAAATTCCAGTGGTGTCTACTGTTACAACATCGCTTTCTAAGTTAATAGAAGAAAATGTAGACTCACATCCAACATACTGACTTATAGATTTCCATACAAAAGGCAACCCTGGGTTACCAGTATAGGCAAGTTCCCAAGTACTACGCTCAAAGTAGACTATCAGTCTGTCTTTAATAACTGACGCTGACATAATTTGCTCTTCTACTGGAGCGTCTAGATATCCAGCACCGTCACCTCTATAAGTGGTTGCTCCGTCAACATATGTTTGTCTGCGTTGTAGCCATGGATGGCCCTGTACCCCCGCAACACCTGAAGGGAAAGGACTACCATTGTGTGACCATCTTATTCTGTTTGGATGAACAATATTAGTCGGTCCAGAGATGTCGTTTTCAACAGTATTTAATAATAAAAGCCTGTTCTTCCATGGAATAATTATTTTTGCTGTATAAACAAAGTCTTCAGCACTATTAAATTTTGTATAAGCAGAAAATCCGACCCACGTTACACCATTATAATAATACATTGGGTCATCGGCATCAGCTGGTACACCAGTTGTTGCATTAAAGTTTGTAATAAATAGCGCTATGCTATCGGCATCTACTCCAAGATAGTTACCCGACCAAAAAAAGTTAGTATTTCCACCTTGTAATATCCCCGTAAAGGCGGGATCTTTTATCCATTCAGTACCAGAATATATATAGACAAACTCGGTATCAATTGCGTAAGTTACGTGCTCGTTAATAGGACCTTTTTCATAATGGGTTATCGCCATGATAGGCTCACTCGGATAAAAATATATGGCTGTAGTAAAAGCAGCACCTAAAATGGTAAATGCCCCAGTTGTTGTGTTGAAGGTTCCAGTTGCAGCACCAGCTCCTGTTGACAGCATAGCGGCAGGCACACCGGTTTCCGCTACCGTAAATACTCCAGCACCTATCGAGAAAGACTGCCCTACTTTATATACCCTGCCTGGTGCAATACCAGTTGCCGCACCCGCTCCATCAGTCTGTATTGATCCGGCATTACCTTCGCAATGCCAATATACCTGTGTAACCGCGGGTGTACCCGCAAATACAAATGCTCCAGTTACCGTATTTAAGGTTCCTGTACCAGCACCATCGCCCGTTAATGCAGCTGGTATACCTAAAGCTGTTACGGTAAGCGTCTCTGCACCTATAGAGAAACGCTGTCCTAAAGTGTAAATATAGCCAGCAGGCAGCGTTCCATTAGCTACTCCTGCTCCATCGGTTATTCCTATGCCTGCGCCACCAGCAACAGCTAAGCGTGAAAGTAGTATTCTGGCTCGAGAATGCAATTGATCGCTTGTTAACTCAGAACCAAAACGTTTCTTAATTTTACCCCTAAAAACATTAACATTCTTAAAAGTTTGGAACGAATCCTCCGGTACTAACCACGTAGCCAGGTCTTTTCTAAGCCCGTTCTGGTATGGGGCAATTAAAAAGCGATCATATGCCATATTAATCTCCTATTACTAGATATCTAAAATGGCAATTAGTTCTTGCGTTATTTCCAGTTCTTGCTGAACCATAAATAGTAATAGTATCAGGGGCTGCAGTAAAAGCAGTTAGGTACGGCATATAGTCGTACAGGCCTAATCCACCATCTCCATAAGGGCTTATCTGTATATCGTATACATGCGCAAAAACTGGTATATTGGCTCCCACTGGAAGAGCATACGTACCTGATCCGGCAGCTGCAGCCTCATATCCCCACTTTAAAAGAATTCCAGATGGAAGTCTTGTCCATCCAGGACTTGCCTTAAGGCAAGTAGTAAAGTCAGTTCCTGGAGCAGCAACGGCAACATTGTATGGCTGAATCCATAAAGCAGGATTACCTGCACTATTATTATGATTATATATTTTCATATCAGTAGCTGCTGTTGTTGTATGCGCAGCTTGAACTGTAAAGGTCGCCTGTTTGTGCTTACCCTGTACTCCAACCAGGCCAAAAGTCTCATGGTCTACCGAAATAACTGTGTTTATATCAGCAAAGTTAGCCGTTATCTTTGGCTGACTTACTGAAAAAGATTCATTTATATTAGCCGGAACAATTGTATATGCGATGTTATTCCTTTAAATTACAAAGGGGTCTGCGTTACCTTCATTGGCATAAATGGTAGACACCCTTTTTTGTGAATTCTGATTTATCTTACGTCTTCCAATCAAGATCTCCTGGTTCTTAAACTCAGGCATCAACGTATTAACACCCTCCGTATTCAACCTGTCTTGATATACCTTAATTGCAGACCCTAAAGCTATATATTGCCACCATTCTGACAACTCTGGCATTCCACCAACTGCAACCAGCTCAGTAGGTCTTCTGTTAGCCTGAACCTCGACCCTATATCCAGAATCAGGTATCGGTCTAACTATAAACTTATCTTGATTAAACAATACCGATGTTGGTTGACCGGCCGTATACGGAACATACGATAGCCAAATTGATTCTAGGTTGGCTGGTGCCGAGGTAAATGAAACGTAATACTGACCAGTAAGGTAATTAAAAGCACTTAATGGATTTACATCACCTACAAAACCACCATCACCGTCATCTTGGGCAAGTAACGGATTCCCAGCTGTGTTAATACTCGATACGGTTACCTGATTAGTCATTACCGGAAAAGCGTCTAGCGTGTCAGTAAAATCAACAGTCACACCATTACCGGTTCCAATAAGCTTCTTGTAGTTAACTTTAGGATAAATGTTATAGAATTCTTCAAGCGATTGATGATATGACGCCTTCTGCCCACCTATATAAACCGGTGCGCCAACGTTAGTATATTTATTCTTAAAGTTATATAACGGATTGGTCGCATCAAGGGTGTTATTTTCATAAGTTCCTACATGAGGCGACGTAAAAAAAGTTAATGTTTCACTCAATGAAGGCAGCTTAAAATAAGCTGGCATATCATAAAGTATAAACGTATTTATATAGTCATCGATAGACGCATCAGTTATCTGTGCAGCTGATGGGTTATTAGTAAGTCGTCTTATCTTAATTCTTATCTCATTAAGTGTAGATAACGTATTATCTGCCATAACATTTATCCTAAAGGTAATAAATTACCTGGGTTAAAACCTAAACAGTTAAAACTAGACCTTTTCTACTGTATACAGGCTAGACTCTTGTCCGCCAATATCATCAAAAAACTCTAGACTTTCAAAATTATATCTCTGCTTCATTCTTCCAACGCGTACCATCGGTTTACCGGACTCGTCAGTAGCATATTCATGTACCGGGTACTTACCAGTTGTTGCTAAATGCTTAGCTACTCCTCTTGGAATGGTATATACCTTGCCGTCCTCTAGAGAATAGTTAGTAGCTGGACCCTTATATTTGCGATACGAAAATTCCAATGTACCACCTGGAACCTCAGTAAAGGAAAACTTTCCTCTTACCGGTTCCGCATCACGTAATCTTAATTGTTCTGTTGTCATCTTGTTGCTCTTAGTCACTGTATTTTGTGCCATCTGGCCTCCTAGGTATTAAAAATAAATAGTTAATGGCTGCCGCTTTGTTCCGGGGGAGTTTTATCTCCCCCGGGGATTTAGTAATAAATTAGTTATTGTCGATTCTCTCAGAAGAACCGGCTTGCCAATAAATTACATCATTTGTGCTTCCACCTGGAAGTGCAGTTCCAAAAGGAAGAACTACGCCTATAAATCCTTGATTGTTGAAAGCTGAATCTAAGTTTGTTCCACTTGCATAACCAGGATTTGTTCCAATAGGCACCACCATTGATGGTCTGTATGGAACAGCTGTATATAGTGGGAATGTAAATGCTGTAAACGTAGATGAGTCAATATCTACAGTAAACGTATTGGCTGTTATTGCTGTAACGTTTCCTGTAAGACCATTGATTTGGGTCATGCTGTTACCAGGTTCAATATTGAACTTAACACGTCCACCAATTGCATATCCGTGATCTACTAATGTAGTTACAACAGCACTTGCAGCAGCTGTAATATTAGAGATAACTCTATGACTAGGTGTAAACATTGTGTATATTTCAATGTTTGGAGCAATAGTTCTATAATAACCAGCACCACCAGCCACTCTACCTGGAGCAGTTGCAAGTGTGTTGGCTAATCTAAAGCTAGTATTTCCTGTTACTGTATCAACTGAAAAATCCAAACCATTAAGGTTGTTATGATTTGTACTATCAAGTCTTACAATACCACCAGCAAGTAATCCGGTTGTATTACCGGTATTGTAAAGTGGCTGAACAACGTCTGTACCAGCTGTTACTAATGTTCTGGCACCAAGCGCAAAGCTTGATGAATCAATAACGTTTATTGACGCTGCAAGTACGATACTAGCAAGAGTCTGGTCACCAGCTGGACGATATTTCATTATCGTGTTGGTTCCCATGCCCTTCTGCCAGTAATACTCAACTCCACGTCCATTATTGGCCGCAGCAGACTCTGTATAGTTGACGATTCTCATCCAATCTACTTCTGATCTGATCTTCAAAGTCTTAGCAGCACCAGTCCCAACAAATCTTCCTTGTTGAATAATTGCGTTCATATTAATTCCCTTAAATTACTAGGTAATTTATTACAAAGTTGATTTTAGATTACATACCCAGGCATCATTCACAATTGCGTGTGCATGTGCCATCTTCCATCCACCTGTTGAATTCAATTCAAGAGGTCCACCAGCTGTTCTGGAATCATGGTAAACAAAGTTGGCATTATTCTTCTCTAGAGATATTCCTGTGTATGCTTCCATACCAACAATAAATGTATTGTAGACGTCATGGTTGTTTGCTGAAGCTACAGGTGTCACAGATCCTCTTGAAGACAACAAGAATCTTACATGACTAAGTGCGCCAACTTCTGAAACGTCAATCATGTCCTTAGAACCATATTGATGTGTTCCAACAAAGCCGTTAATGTTCTCCAAAACAGAAGAAATGTTTGAATGACCGAGTCCCAAAAATGCATTTGGTACAGGTGCTGTTCCAAACTTGTTTGAACCCTCAATGGTGCTAGAGATTGTCTTAGCATCATGAGATCTCAAACGTCTAACACATTCTTGTACGTCTGAAAGTGTTATTTCTGTTGGTGTATCACCATTAACACCACCAACTGCTCCAATAACTGTTGCAGTTGTCAAAAGACAAGCTCTCATGAGTTCATCTTCTGTTTGTCTTAATGAACGACCCAAAAGTTTAGCTCTTTGGTTCAATACTGGCGACTGGCTTGTTAAATCGACCTGTTCGTTAATTTCGACCCATGTTCCATAAAAATTGATCTGTGCATCAATAAACATAGAGTTCATTGCTTTTGATGGAGGTGTGATACCCGTGTTACCAAGAGGAACAATTGCTGTTCCAATGTCAGAGTATCTTTCCATACGAATGATTTGTCCGCTGCGCGCAGCAAGACTTTTTTTCATAGCAGCTTTGCTATGAATCAAATTAGGCTCTTCCATGCTCAACAGAACCCTATCGTAGTATGTCTGTCTTTCTATTACTTTCACCGTACGATTCGGTTACTGACCATTTCTGGCGGGGAAAACGCTTCGATTCTCCCTCTCATAGTTTCCTATGAGTCTAGACTGTCGTTTATCCTCTCGGATCTCTGGGGCTCAGTCGTTGCGGCTACTTTATTATATGGGAACTTTCTCATTCTATCATAAGCTTCTTTGTTTAAAACCTTCATCTTCTGATAAGAATCTTCCCTATAATCTAACTCTTCCTTTGCTAACCCAAACTTTGGAATACTGCATTTTTTACAACGCCTGCAATATTCAAGAAGAAATTCTGCTTGTTTCTTTTTTACCTTCATGTACGGTAAAACTTCTTCAAGTAATAATTCAACTTCTGCTCTTTTTCTTGTAACCCATATAAATAATGGTAAGCAATTGGGCCTGCTAGGTCGAGTGCCTTCTATCGTATATTTACCATATCCTATGTCGTTTGTAATACAGGCAATAGCCTCTTCTTGAACCATTGCTATTTTAATACAAGGCATATAGGATTTATTTGTGCCTGTTCTACTATTGTTTTGTCTAACTAACATCAAAGATCCGTCTGAATCTAAAACACCAGCAAAATACGATAAAAGCGTTTGCCTCTGGTTATCATGCATAAAAACATCCTTAAATATATTATTTACAACTGTACCAGTTGCAGTATATATATAATTCGCTTTCATGTTTAGACTTTCCATGTAATCACCCAAAGTTTTACTCCGGCACTCATTTTACCGGAGCAGGTAGGCTGGTTGTGATCATTATTGCCATAAGAATTTCCTTGGTATTAAAATACCCTTAAGTAATAACTGTAAAAATTACATCTACAACTTAAGCCGGGCGAGACTTGCGCAGCACTGAATAATGCCGCTACGGCCCTAGATTTGCGAGATCATGCAGTCTAAATTAATAGACCTACGCATTTAGCAATAAAGCAATAATTAACACGGATCATGTAGATTCAGGTTGCTGGGTGACGATTCCAGATTACGCCAAGGCTTGCGAGGCCGAAATGGGTTTATTACAACCCAATACGCACCATGTTACCTATATGCTCTATAGCTGACTGAGTATAGCAACACGCACAAATAAAAAACAAATATTTATAGATAAACGGGGCAATCTTATAGGGCTTAATTAGCTAGAAGCAGGGCAAACACTTACAGCAGCAGTTACATTCGCACTTAAAGATATCGTCAAAAAGCTTAGCAAGATACATCTCAGCTAATCCCAGAGGGTCGTTAGCCACTAAGTCCCAGTAAGCCGAGGCTTTACCCAGCTGCTTTTGCAACTCTATGTTCGCCTCTTGTTTTCCAGCCTTCTTGTAGATCTTATTCATGATTCCCTCTAGAGGTGCAATACCATAATAATGACTATACAAGATGAGAAATGGCTTCAAAAGCAAAAACGTCCTTTCGGCGCTATTAGCTCGTAGAAGATTGTCGATAGAGTCATTAACAACATCAAGAGCATAGGTTAGCCTATGCTGGATGCGTCTTACGGATACTTCTATCTTATCATCATTGAAGCACTGTCTAGGAGGAAGACCCATACAATTTAATGAACCCACGTTTACGTGAACAACAAAAAATAAAGCAGTAACAAGTTGTATCTTCATGACAACTCCCAATTCGGCCTATAAATAGACGCCCTATATAATTGCCCCGGGTTTTATAATACCCAAAGTATTATATGGTTTAAGTTATCGGCAACACAATGAAGGAGAAATATTCCTCCTACACGATGCTTTCATTAGTATAAAGTATATAATCTTCATAGTACGTCTTTGCTTCCAGTATCATCTTGAGTTTTTCCATCACTCCGGCCATGTCTTTGATACGAAATTGATTAAGACGCCAACCCTCTTTGTCTCCATTAATAAAAAGAATTTGCTGCTCATAATGACCAATAAGTTCCTCCATTGCTTCTAATATGGCTACGCGCTTCTTTTCTTCTTTTTTAAAAGATTTATTTGACATTATTTCTACCCTTCCTGGTTTTGGAGGCGGCACGCGGAAGCGAACCGAGAGTCACGAGTTTGCAAGCCGTTGCCTTACCGTTTGGCTATGCCGCCATGTTAATTCAGAATGTATCTTTATACTTTATTACTTTTTATAGCATGTCTTTACTCATTTGTACATATGTGTTACTATTGTATTAGTTAGCTGTCCTCGTCGTCTAGTGGTAGGACGCAGGATTGTTATCCTGAAACATAGGTTCGATTCCTGTCGGTGGCGCCATATTAACAAAAAAGGAAACAAAAAATGAATAAAGTAGCAGATAAAAGATTGCATAGATTGGTAGCCGAAATTCCAATGAAAATGCATGAAGATTTGAAAATGTTAAGTATTAAGAAGAATTGTACAGTCAAAGATCTAGTCGTAGTAATGCTGGAGAACTTTCTTAAGCTAGAGGTTCCAGCCAAGAATTAAAACTCCAAATAAATAGCCAAGGGGGGCACATGAACTCATTTAGACATTTATGTCTTAGGGTAGGGATATTAATAGCGTTAGCGTCAACGTCAATAGCTTTAGGTACAGAATCACCAAAGTTTCAGTTTGATCAGCTATCTTCACAAGCTTTTGGGTTAACACTCAAAACAAACGAGCATGAAGCTAAGTTAGCCGAGCTGTTCAAAAAGATAGATGACCTGAAAAAAAGCGTCATTATCAATAATGCATGGATTGGTAAACTTACAGATATGGATCTCTTAAAGTTGAGATTTATATTGAATCAGATCGTAGAAATCAAAAATTAAACATTAGGTGCATCAAATGTACGTATAGCCACGAGGAGCCAGGACAGCTCCAAGTGGCTATTTACTATGCGTTGCTAGCTCGTTCAGTGGCTAATCTTATAATCTCATCCCTAACCGATTTATCAGATAGATCAGAGTAGTCATTAGCATGTGTCAATGCAGAACCACTCTTAATCGAACTAACAGGTCTCGGCTTGGCAACGTTGCTTGCCACCTTTTGGCGCTGTACTGTGTTATTAACACGGGCGTTGTCAACACTGTCTTCGTTAACGTTCAGCCCAAACTTCTTGATAATGTTATATGCCGATACTCCTGTTGTGTATAAGTCTGTCGACTGGTCTAACGTAGACGCTACCTCAGGAAATCTCTGCTTTAAGATCGCTATGCTCTCGTCATTAACAACGGCCTTAAAGTCAGGGTATTGTGTCTGTAACTTCATCCTCGAGTTGTTTACACCAAGCTCAGCTATGTGAAGCTTCATCTGCTTGATCTCTTTTTGTGTTGGATCGTAGTCGTCGTCGTCGTCAATAACGGGCTTATTGGCATTTATGCCCTGAGCGGCTTCAAGTGCCTGTACACGTTGCATATATAAATCACGTTCTTGTTGCAACTGTTTGCGTGACTCACGAAGCGCCTGTAAGTTCTCTTGCTTTACTTCTTCTTTAAGCTCTCTACGACTTGGCTTATTAGATCGTACAGGCTCCTCAGCCGTAGATTTATCTTTTCCATCAAGTTCTGTAGTAGAAGTAGTATCTTCTTCTTCATTAGTTCCCTCTTCAGTATCTACCGCAACGGCGTCAGCATTTATGCTGTCAGCATTTATGCTGTCTAGCGCACCAGCGTCACTAGCGTTGTCCTCGGTAGCAGTTTCAACAACGTTGTTGACAACGTTGTCAGCATTTATGTTGTAGGCAACATCCTTAATCTCTTCTGACATATATCTCCTAAGTAATTTATTACACGTAATTTATTACTAAGCTTTAATTTGTGGATATATACTGGCTGGATCCATGCCAGCGTGCTCCATATTTAATCTAATCGCCTTATCAAATAACCTACCCTCAACGTAATCAACTACATACGGTAATAAAGTATCCTTATGGAGCTCCATAAAGTGACGTTGTGCATACATTGCATTGCACAAATCTTTAGACGG
>Ga0075116_10001379_pt1 | contig 11104 bp, 12 predicted proteins | sample AntAceMetag02UKC_FD_69786 | JGI IMG/M metagenome (GOLD analysis project Ga0075116, IMG submission 69786) | Saline lake microbial communities from Ace Lake, Antarctica- Antarctic Ace Lake Metagenome 02UKC | ecosystem: Environmental > Aquatic > Non-marine Saline and Alkaline > Saline | place...
AAGAGATGAATAACATGCAAAGAATATTATATATAAAAGATAAGAAAGGCGAGATATTATTGTTTGAGATAAAGAATAGTATTATACAATATGTAAAAGAGCGAGGAGTAATGCCTGAAGTTATAAAGCTATCAATAAAAGACTACTTTGCATATAGTGAAATACTCTACGAAAAAGTGAAGAGGGAGGAGATGAGAGTAGGAAAGGATCCAGGGTTAAGAAACGGCTTTATGTATTCAGATATTAAAGTTTTATATTACACAGATAACTTAAGAGTTGCCAAAGAGCGATAACATAAACATATGAACAAGTCAACTGAGAAAACTGAAAAACCGAAAAATGAACCAATCAGAGGAAAGAACGGAGGTTACAGACCAGGGTCAGGAAGAAAAAAGGGTGGAGAGAATCAAAAAACCAAAGATAAGAAGATTGTAAAAAAAGAAATTGAACAAAGAGTAATGAGAAGTTACGGAAAGATCATAGACGCACAGATGAACTTAGCTCAAGGTTGCCAGTATTTGTTTGTTATTAAGACTATTAAAAAATACAGCAAGAAGGATGATAGTTATAAATTTGAAAAGCAGAAACCTGAAATCGTAGAAAGCCCTGAAACAATCCAAGCTTATTTGGCTGGAGAATTAGACAATGAAGATCAAGAATATTATTATATAACAGCTCAGAAGCCAGACAGTAAAGCAGGAGACAGCTTACTAGATAGAACATTTGGTAAGTCAACTCAAGTAGTAGGAGGAGACGAAGACAAACCGATAGAGATTAAATATAATGCTGAGGGAGAAGGAATTGCTAAGAAGTTTGAAGAGGAGTTAAAGAATAAACTAAAACAATGAGATGCTTGAAAATTATTCAGTACATGCATTTATACAGAAGTATGGGATCAAGACTGAACAAGGAAATCCGTTAAGCTTTAAAGATCATCTATTCTTATTTGAGCCTTATTCAGACATGAGTCCGAAGCAAGTAATATTCAAAGCAGCACAGATCGGTTTCAGTACCTTAGCAATTAATAAAACATTCTGGATAGCAAGACATAAAGAGATGTCAATCATCTACACACTACCAACAGAAGGAGACGTGAGAGACTTTGCAGGTGGTAAGATTAATAGAATAGTAGATCAGAATCCTATTTATAAAAAATGGGTTAAAGATAAGGATACAGTAGAGCAGAAAAGAATAGGAAACTCAATGATCTATTATAGAGGCACCTGGAGTAAGAAGGCAGCGATTATGGTTTCGTCAGATCTAAATGTATATGATGAAGTAGACTCAAGCAAACAACCTGTTGTAGAAGAGTATTCCACTCGATTACAACATTCAAAATATAAATGGGAGTGGTATTTTTCCCATCCTAGTTCAACAGGAATTGGAGTAGACAAATATTGGAACAGATCAGATCAGAAACATTGGTTCATCAAATGCTCGCGATGTAAGACTCAACAATATCTAGAATGGCCAGGCAATATAGATCAAGACAGAGAAGTATTTATTTGTTCTCATTGTAAGAAGGAATTAAGTTATGAAGATCGTAGAGTAGGAGAATGGGTACAGAAGTGGAAAGGTAAAGAGTTTAGTGGCTATTGGATCTCATTACTAATGGCACCATGGGTATCAGCAAAAGAGATTATCAAGTATCATAAGTTCAAAGATGAAGAGTATTTCGTTAATAAGGTATTAGGTCTGCCATATGTAGGAGGAGGAAACAAACTAGCTAAGGCATTATTTGAGCAGAACTTAACAGATGAAAGTTTATATCCAGAAAGAAATGAGAGAGTAGTGATTGGAGTAGACACAGGAAAGGAATTGCACTATGTTATAGGAGGATTAAAAGGATTGTTTTATTATGGTACAGCTAAAGATTATGATGAGATTGAAAGCTTATTAAAGAGATGGCCAAGAGCAATAGCAGTTATCGATCAAGGAGGAGACTTAATTGGATCCAGAAAGCTAAGAGAGAAGGAGCCGGGAAGAGTATTCTTATGCACATATGGAACCGATAGAAAAACAAGGCAATTAGTTAGGTGGGGCAAGCATGATGAACGAGGAGCAGTAATAGCAGATAGAAATAGATGCATTCAGTTAACAGTAGATGAGTTTACAGATCAACGAATACCAGTAATGGGTAAAGCAGAAGATTGGTATGACTACTGGCTACATTGGAACAATATGACTAGAATTAAAGAGTTAGATGAAAAAACTAATACAGTTAAGAGAAGAATATGGGTACGCTCTGGAGATGATCATTGGGCACACGCAACGACATATTGGAGAATAGGCATGAGTAGATTTGGAGCAGAAGGAAGTTTGATCAAGCCAGGAGAAATTAAAGATCCAAACACGCCAACAATAATAACTAGCAAAAAAGATTGGCGAATTAAATAATCGGGGAACACACTTAAATGGATGAAGAAAAAAATCAAGAGATAGTTGGGGATAAAGTAGATGAACTTACTTTGGAAATGACTGATGATGAACTCATTGATTTAACTAAGAAGTGGAAGAAGAATTGGAATGAAGTGGGACCGAATCTTGAAAAGATTAGAAAAGAAATGGATGATTATTACTTAGGTAAAGAGAAGGTTGCTTCTTCAGACGAAGAGCGGCCACTTATAGACAATTTAATATTCGAAGCTATTGAGACTTTTCTTCCAATGGCTACAAGAAAGAATCCAGATCCAATTGTGGTTTGTGATGAAACGCCAGCAGGCAAAGAGTTCGCTGAAATTATTGCTAAAAAGCTAGTAGATCTTTCAGATCAATTAAGAATAAAACTACGTATTAAAAGAGTAGTTAAGTTTTGGGCTTTATATTTGCTCGGTGTAGCTAAGATCTCATGGAGTGCTAAAGAAGACGAAATGAGCATAGAGGTTCTCAGAGCTGACAAACTTATAATGGATGCCAATTCTTTCATAGACGATGATCTGAAGTACACTGGTGAGTTCCTAGGACAGTATAAAGAGGACACTATAGCTGAATTAAAGGTTAAATTCCCAGATAAAGAAAAACTACTAGATGAAATATCGGACAGCATGGAGGGAACTAAGTTACAATATATTGAATGGTGGACAGATGACTCAGTATTCTGGACTTATAAGGAGGATGTATTAGGAAAGAATAAGAATCCACATTGGAACTATGAATATGAAGAATCTCAAGTAGATGACGAAGGAGTTGAAATGGAGCCGGCAATGGTTCAACCATATAATCATTTCAAGTACGCTCAAATGCCGTACATTTTTTTGTCTATATTTAATTTAAATAAACATCCATACGACGAGACTTCTTTGATCCAGCAAGCATTACCGATGCAAGATCTTATTAATAGAAGACAACATCAGATAAACAAGAACGTAGATGAGATGAATGGTGGATGGGTAGTTGGAGGAGGAGTTAAGAGTAAAGATGAAGCAACAGAAATAGTTAATACGTTAAGAGATGGAGGAGCAGCGTTCATGCCTGATACAACTCCTAGAGAAGCTGTAGATAAATTTACGTCGCCACCATTACCTAATGATGTTTTTAATCATTTAATTGATGGAAGAAATGAATTAAGAAATCTGTTTGGTGTAAGAGGATCTACTCCTCAAGGAACTCAAAATGAAAAGACTGTTGGAGGTAAGGTAATCATCAAAGAGCAAGACTCTTCTAGGATAGGTGGAAGTACGTCAGAATTTATAGAACAATTTGCAGATCGTTTATTTAATTGGATGGTTCAAATGATGACAGTATATTATGATGAGAAAAGAACAAGCGCAGTAATCGGAGCTGAGGGAGAGTTGAGCGAGGTAACAATATCTAAAGAATTATTCCAAGCATATAACAAAGAGATTAGAGTTTCAGTTAAAGAAGGTTCATTGATACCTAAAGATCCTATGAGCGAAGCTAATGAAGCATTAACGTTAGCGCAAGCTAATTTACTTGATCCGATCACAATGTTTGATAAATTAGATTATCCAGATCCTCAAAAGAAGGCTAAGAGATTATTTTTATGGCAGACAGCACCTCAGTTAATGTTCCCTGATTTACTCAAGGCAGTCGAGACAGAGGAAGATATCAAGACGACTAAAGAACAAATAAGAGAGCAAGAAGACACGGATGCTAATAAAGAGGAGTCATCCACCTCATAATCAACTAATATGAATAATGAAAAAAAGGACGAAGGTACAGAAGAAGGTCAAGATCAAAATAGTGAAGATCAAGACTTTTCTGATGAAACCAATGAAGATTCGTCAACTTCTGATGATTCTAATGAATCTGATGACTCTAATGAGTCTGTGAAAGAGCCCTCGGAGGATGGCGATAATAATCCTGATGATAACGTACCTTTTCACAAGCATCCAAGGTTTAAAGAGGTAATCGAAGCTCGTAAAGTTGCCGAAGAAAAGGCAGAGAGAGCTGAAAGAGACAACAGTGAGTTAACTAAGAGGCTCGATTTGATTGAAAAAAATATACCTCAAGATCAGAAAATCCCTGAGTGGTTTACTGAAGGCTTTGGAGACAGTCCTCAATTATGGGATAAGTTCAATGCTTACAATCAAGAGACGAGACAAACATTGAAGCAAGAAGTACTAGATGAGATTAATAGCAAACAAACAGAAAAAACTCAGAAAGAGGAAGAGGGCAAGGGTTTTGTCAGAGATGAAATTCAAAGACTTAAAGACGAAGGTAATTCGTTTGATGAGAATAAACTAAAGAAAGTGATGGTTGATTACCAAGTCTTAGATTTTAATAAAGGATTAGATCTATATAAAGTTTTGGACAAAACTGATAATACCACCGCTAAAAAAGATGTTGCTTCCAAAACTCAGTCAGGAGGAAATGCCTCTGGTGAAGCAAAAGGTAAAACCCTTGGAGATTTATTTCAAAAGGGGTGGTAATTAATTAGTAACAAAATAATTATGGCACGATTAGATACAACGACTAATGAAGAATTACTTCCGAAAGTCGTTAATACTATTCTTGGCGACAATGTTCTTGCTACAAGAATGTTAGTATCTGCTAAGAAATGGGGAAGTGGACAGAAAGTAAAGGTTCCAGTAAAGATAAGTAATGGTACAAGTGGACAATCCTTCAATGGATTCGATACTCTACCAACTTCAGCTTCTGACACTCGAGAGAATATGGAGTTTGCTCCAAAATATTATGCTAAGAATTGTGCTTTAGCTGCTACAGATTTATTTCAAAATCAAAATCAAGAAGCTGCTGCTAAGAGTTATATTGATTTAGCTAAGATTGAAATGGAAGAGCGAGCTATTGAAATGGCTGACGAAATTGGAGATCTATTTTATGGCGATGGAACAGGCAATGGTGGTAAGGACTTCTTAGGTTTAAAAGCTTTAGTAGATGACGGAACAAGCGTTGCTACTATTGGTGATCTCAGTCGAGCAACTTACACTACATTAAAATCTACTGTTACGGCATCAGGCGGAACTTTAACTCTAGCTAAGATGGACACAATGTGGGATGCAGTTACGACTGGAATGCAAACACCTACTTTAATTCCTACAACTCCAACAGGATTTACTCTGTACGGTCAACTATTACGACCATCAGAAAGAATTAATAAATCAGTTGGTTTAGCTAAAGGATTAAAAGGTGGAACAGGTTTCACAGGTTTAGATTACAGAGGAACTGCTATCTTACCTGATGAGAAATGTACTAGTGGATATATGTATTTCTTAAATGAAAATACATTAGAGTGGAAAGCAGGTCAAATGCCTGAAACAACTCCAGTTCCTTTTATGAGTCAAATGGAAGGTACAGAATATTCAAACGTTAAAGGTCTTGGATTTTCATGGGGTGGTTGGAACAACGCATTTAATGCTGCTGCTAAGAATGGTTATATCTATTTAGCAGGTGAGTTCATTGTTAAGAATCCTATTCGAAATGGAGTTTTGACAGGTATAACTGGGGTTTAATCATTAATATATTTTGCCCTTTACTCTGAGTTAATGACTACAGAAGAGGGACAAATACAAATAAATATATGGGACGAAGAGATTTAGGTTCATTGTTACCAGGAGTTAAATACGGACACAAAGTTTATCCTAATGAGATAGCTGGGATGCTTGGTCTTGCGTATATTGGAGATATTTTCTATGTAGATCCAACCGGTGGTAGTGATGGAAATTCTGGAACATCACAAGGTGATGCTCTGGCTACAGTTGCTGCTGCTTATGCGAAGTGTACAAGCGGTAAGCATGATGTTGTTATTATTGCTCCTACGGGAGGGTCAGGACGAACAACAGAAACTACAGCGATTACATGGGCAAAGAGATTTACTCATTTAATCGGAAGTGGTGCACCTTTAATGCAAGATCATAGAGCTGGAATGAGTTTTGGCGCTGGAGGATCATTTACTGTTTCAGAGAATGGTTGTATTTTTAAGGACATTACGCTTACAAGTTCAGTAGACACAGATGTTACTGTTACTGTGACTGGAGATTACAATGCCTTTCTTGGTGTTGATTTCAAAGGAACATATAACGCAACATCAATTGGATCTACTCCTTGGAGAGCTTTAGTTCTTACAGGTGCAGAAGAAAACTTGTTTTCAGGTTGTACAATTGGATCTGATGCAATGTTAAGATCAGCTGCTAATGCAAGTCTTGAATTTAAGACAGCTGCAACGAGAAACGTTTTTGAAGATTGCTTATTTCCGATTCGAACAGATGATGCAGATGCATTATTTGTTACAGCAGATTCAGCGGCGGATATTGATAGGTTTGCATGGTTTAAAGATTGTACATTTCATAACGCTGCTTTTTCTGATTCAACGACTATGACTGTTGGTATGTCAATTCATGCTGCAGTTGGTGGGACAGTTATCTTAGATGGCTGTAGTGTATTAGGAATCACAGATTGGGCTGATGATTACACAGCGGTTGTTGCATGTAACAATGCAAAGGTTACTGCTCAAAACTCTGGTTTCATGGAAAAAGTAACAACTTAGTACTGAGCTAGCTTAAACTAGCCATGGGATGCTCCTTCAATGTGGAGAACTGTATTCCTAAAGAGTTAATCAATTAATTTACATAAGATGAAATTAACATCAAACGCAGAAGTGTTCTCAGGTGTAATCAATCAGAATACAGCTACTCAAGAACACGATCTAGGAGCAAAAGCTATCGGCGATGACGGATCTGTTTATAGATACGTTCAAGCCGGATCTACCGCTTTAGTACCTGGAAAACTACAAGACGGACCAGCTAACAACACTGATAACGCAAATATTGCTGTTGTATCAGGAGCTGCTCTATCTACAGAGATTGTAGTTACATTAGGAAGTACAGCTGCCACTGCAAATGAATTTAATGCAGTTACAATCAATGACGAGGCAGGTCAAGGATTTACTTATTTAATTAAGAGTCATCCAGCAGCAGACGCAGCTGCAAGCTTGACTTTGACATTAGATTCAGCAACTCCTGTAGTAACCGCGCTAACGACTAGCTCACAAGCTACTTTGACTTCTCCAGTTTATAAGGATGTAGTCATTCATGCAGCTGCAGAAGCCGGTGTTCCAGTTGGTGTAGCAGTTACTGCTATCACAGCAGAATATTTTGGATGGATCAAAACCAGAGGAGTAGTATCTTGTTTACACGACAACACTCCAGCAGAAATTGGAGAAGCAGTTTCAGCTTCAACAACTACTGATGGCTGTGTAACAGAACAAGTAACACCTCTTTCAGAAATCGGGGTTGCGTATGTTCAAGGAGTATCAACAGAATACAATCCAATCTTTTTAACAATGGACTAGTATTTGCGGCTTTGGGGAATGAGCCTTTAATCATTCCTCGTCGGGTGCTAATAAGTAGAGCATCACCCACTCTAACCTATAAATTTTAAAACAATGAAGTATTTTAAAAATTGGAGTTCAGAAGATTTTACATGTCTGTGGGATAGCAATCCTTCAACAGTTAAGAAGGGAGAGATTAAGCCGATGGAAGATTATTTAGCAGATCATTTCGCACTTCACTTAACTAATCGAGAATTGCAAAAGAAAAAACTACCGTTAGTAGGAGATAAAAGAAACGAGTATTTCGAAAAATGTTTTGCGACAGTTGAGGTTACTGAGGCTGTTATTGAAGAGAAGATTAGGGAAGGCAGCGACAAAATTTCTGGAGAATTAATACCAGAAAAACCTAAGAAGATTAAAAAGGTTAAAAAAGCTAAGCCGTTTGAGGATTTAAAAAATGAGACTACTAACAAAAAGGGAAGTAACAAGAAAGCTAAGAAATAGAGACGTATTTGATAAGATACGAAATGATAAGGCAATCGAAAATAGTAAAAAATCTTTAGTTTATGTTGTTGATGATGTCAATAACAAAAAAAAAGAACTCCAACAGGATTTCGATAATTTCTTTTCTGGTATTAATCAGAAGAAGGAAAAATTATTGATTGAAGTTGGAGTTTTGCGTTCCAAGAAGACAGCACTACTTGAACCGTTAGATAAGTGGGAATCAGAATTATATGATAAGCAAGAAGAGTTAGATATGAAAGAAAGAGATATCAAAGACAGCAGGGAGGCGCTAAGAATAATAAAAGCTAATTTAAATGAAAGAGAAGATAAGATAAATCTCAGTAATACAGAGTCCGAAGAAAGTAAGAAGCATGCGCTGAGAGCTTTAAGCGAGATAGTCATAAGAGAGAATGCATTAAAGCCTGAAGAGAAAAAGATTGAGGGATTCAGACTTAGATCAATCCAAATATTAGAAAAGAAGAAGATCAAAGTTGAAGAAAAGATATTAAAATTAGCGACAGATAAGGAACAAATTAAATTAGATAAAGATTTAATAGAGAAAGCAAATGAGCAGCTAATTAAAGATCGTAAGAGATTTGACAGCCAACAACAATCATTAAAAGCCATATATGCATCTACACAATTTAAAAACTATATTAGACACAGCGGAAGTAAAAATTGACGTATGTACAGAATGTCATGCAAAGAAGTTTTATAGGAAAGACGCTAATGAGCAGATTGACAATAAGACATACTTAGAAGATCATCAGAGAAATTTTCTACAACCAGACAATAAATTATATTATAGATATCACAAGGAAGCTCCAAATTTATTTGAAGCTAATGAGCTTGTAGAAAAAGAATTTAAAAAAGATAATAAGTAATTAAATTAAATGACACAAATAACAAGTTCAATGAGAAGAGACGCTAATAGTGTTCCTATTCAAGACAAAGATGGCCTTCAAGAAATTAAGGCTATGACCTTTGCTGGAGGCACAACAAATGATCCTGGAGATTATGGTGGAACAGGAAATCCTGCGACTCTATTTACTGTAACAGGAGATGTAATTTTAAGAGTAATTGCAATATGCAAAACCAGTCTTACTGGCACCTCAGCAACCTTAGAGATCGGATTAACTGGCAACACTGCAATATTAATAGCTCAATCGACAGCAACAGATATCGATGTAAATGAGATCTGGCATGATGCTACGCCGGATGCAACCATAGAGTTAGATTCAGTTTCTGGAGCTAGTATTGTTTCGAACGGACAAGATGTGATTCAAACTGCAGCTACAGCAAATATTACAGCAGGAGCGATAACTTATTATTGTCAATGGAGGCCTCTTTCAGATGGTGCCGACGTTGTTGCAGCATAATGATAGATGAAAACAGAGAACATACTAGAAAAGCAGTAGACGAGAATGGAGACATTCAAGATCTCTTAGTTGATCCAATCACAGGAAGATTATTAGTTGATATTGCTATAGTAGCAGATTCAGGTTCTTCAGTTTTAAACGCCGAGAAGATTGACGAGAATAAAGAATGGGTAGCTCAAGGAGCAAAAAGTGATGGAACTCCTACCCCTTTACATATGGATTCTAGAAATGGATATCTGTATGTAGACATAAACATTGAATAAATTAAATGGCTAATCAAAATGCTAAAATTGATGAGAATAAAGAAAAAACTCTACTAGGAGTCGGAGATGATAGTGACGCTGAAATATTAAGATTGTTAGTTGATTCAGCTACTGGAAGATTAAAAGTCTCAGCGATTGTTTCTTCTGGAGTTATCGGATCTTTAAACGGTTTGACTGCGGCAACTCAAGTTTTTGCTATAGGAACAAGCGGCACTGATTTTAATATAGTTTCTGCTACTGATACTCATACGTTTAATATTCCTACAGCCTCAACAACAAATAGAGGCCTTTTAAGCTCTGGTAAATATGACGAGATTGTTGCTAACACATTGAAGATAACAAACGCTGTCTTTACCAAAACATTTACAGTCTCTCCGTCTGGAGGCGACTACACGACAGTCCAAGCCGCTTTAGATGACAATGTTACTGTAGGCATTTTAATTTTAGTTTATCCAGGAACTTATACAGACGACACAATTCATTTCACAGCTAACAATCAAGAGATCAGAGGTATGGGAATTAGTCCTTCAAGTGTTAAGATTACTACAGCTAGCTCAAACATAGTAGATTACGGGGCCTTTACTAGATGCAGAATAAATAGAATGAAAATGGAAGTTACGGCTGGAACAACTCTTGTCCATACGGTTACTGGTGCGGCAGGAAGTTGTAATTTAGTAAAATGTCATACAGTTATGACGACCTCTTATGCGACAGCAGGAGTTCAACCATCTTGTATCCATAGCGAAGGAGCAGGGACAGTCAAAGTTTCAGAAGGAACGGTAGAATATAATCACTCAGGAAGCAACGCCGCCATAGCCAAAGCTCTGTTAAATTGTGAAGCAAACGATTGTTCTACGACATTTGAACTTGCCAATATAAACATTACTTGTTCAGGCGCTTCTTTTGTAAGCGGTTTATCCTTTGGAACTGGTGCTACGGAAATCTATATGAACAGATGTTTTTATGATATTGAAGATAACGGAACAGCGATAGTAGTAGGTTTATATGTTGGAGGAGCGGCCGCTGGTGAATTTTTATACAACTCAGTCCATATTAAAGGGACTGGAGTATTGGCTGTAGGAATGTATATTAACGCGGCGGGAGCAGACGTTAGAAGTATGTATAATCATATTCACGTTGAGGGAGCAACAACTAACAATTCATTTTTCCTTAATAATTTTGCTTCTACTTTGACATCGCAATTTGAT
>Ga0075116_10001380_pt1 | contig 11103 bp, 12 predicted proteins | sample AntAceMetag02UKC_FD_69786 | JGI IMG/M metagenome (GOLD analysis project Ga0075116, IMG submission 69786) | Saline lake microbial communities from Ace Lake, Antarctica- Antarctic Ace Lake Metagenome 02UKC | ecosystem: Environmental > Aquatic > Non-marine Saline and Alkaline > Saline | place...
GTATTGGGCCATTACGTGTGAAGTGAGTTTGAATTAAAAGGCTTGATAAATGGATGACATATGACCCCCGCCACTTCAAGAAGGAAGGCCCAAAAAAAGGCAAAACACATAAAATACAGAGTGTGCCCTAATGGATGTGACGGGTATATGATTTGTAGAAATGAGGACAACGTACCGACTAAGCGATGCGCGACATGTGGATTAGTAGAGTTACGACCATGGACAGGTGGCGGAAATGGTAGACGCATACCCTAGAACATAGGCAAAGGAGCAATGTCCGTGCAGGTTCGAGTCCTGCCCTGTCCTGTCCATCTTTTTTAAGTATGCCGAGGAAAGACCTTGAATAACACCCAGGCGGAACAAATCAAGAACGAAATTATATCCATATGCAATAAGCACGGACTGTGGAGTACGGTCGAGTACGACCGCAGGCCGGATTTGAAGATGATAAGGATAAAGGAGATATGTATTAAGGTAGATTAAAATTAAATAAACATTCCAAGACGAGCACCATACGGGCCGGTTGGTATCTTTAGATAAGATATTGCTGGCCCTTTTTATTGTAGGAGGTGACCAGATGAAACACAGGAAACTGCTGGTGGGCGACCAGTTGGGGACCGAGCAAGACAGGATGGAAGCGGAGCTGGAAGCATTGAATGTTAAGATGGATGAGTTGGAGAGAATGGAAAGAGAAGTCGCACAGGATGTTTTAAGATCGAGGGTTGAGGAGAGGGCTAGAGCTGGTCGTACAGCCAATGATTCAGGCATAGTAGTTGGGACACCATCTGAGTATACCACAAGGGCAACAGCGGTTTCGTTTTTCAGGAGATAGGGGATGCAAGTCAACAAAGCTGGATTAGTAAATGCTAAGAGACTGATCAAGCAAGGAGAGGTCAGCTATTCCAAGTGGTCATTCTCTGTAAGTGATGAGAACAAACTGCTCGGTGGGAAGGACGGAGACAACTGGGCAGAATATAAGAAGTGGTTTTTAGGAGAGGATACAAACCAGAAGCCGAAAACAAAGGCCAGATACAAGTATCCCATAGGCAAGAATGGCAAGGTGTTTGTTGCCGCTTTAGATGCAGTCAGGATAAGAGCCGCACAGCAAGCAGCCTTACCGATTTTTAACGCAGCCGGAGGATTAATAGTCATGGCAAAAGAACAGAAGGAACAGAAGTCCACTGCAAGGGATCTTGAAGTCAGGTCAGTTGGAGAAATCAGAGGGATCACGGACGAGGGGATTGTGGAAGCGTACCTTACCAAGTGGGGAACGGTAGATGCGTATCGGTCAACCTTTGTGGAAGGATCCTTCAAGAAGACCTTTCAGGAGAGAGGGGATAAGATCCGACTCCTCTGGGATCACGATGTACTGATTGGTAAGGTAATTGAAACCAGAGAGGATCAGTACGGGCCGTGGGTAAAAGGCCAGATCAATATGAATACTGCTGCGGGCCGGGATGCTTACGAGCACATCAGGGCCGGGGATGTTACAGCTTTCAGTTTTGGATTCAATACCATTAAGGATAAGGTAGTGGATCGGGTACGGATGATTTCGGAAGTGAAGTGTATGGAAGCATCGCCTGTAATATTTCCAGCGAATGAGCAAGCTTCCATTGTATCTATCCGAAAGATCACAGCGAGTGGTGGGGATGAAGAGTTTGAAACGTCTATTCTTAATCGGGACGAGACGAGGAATGACCTTAACCCTGATGTGACTATCCAAATAGATACACCAGGGCTGTCAGCCGAACTTGACGAGAAGGTAAAGGGTGTATTCAAAAGCATGCAGGCTACCGAGGAGGAAAGGGCCACAGACTACGCTGAGACGCTCCTGCTGGATAAGCTGAGAAGTGAAGGCGAGTTTTTGATGAGTGCTCTGTGGACTACCTTGAATGATATTTGGTGGGATGGTGCTATGACGGAGACTGCGGATCAAATTGTTCCGAACACTGATGCAGCCCTCCAGACTTTTCATGGTGCCTATTTGGAATGGGCCGCGAACTACATAGAGAGATTCTATTCAGGGGAACGGTCGATACCGGGAGAACATGAGATTGCTGCCGCTTTGTTCAGGCACAGCAAAGGTGATTTGGAAGGGGTTGCAAAGGATACTTCTTTTAAACTTCAAGAGCTGCTGGATATGAGGAATGGAGGATTACTTCCGATGGAATCCAGGGGCAAACTGGCCGAGCTGCCCGAAGAGATTCAGCAAGCCCACCAGACGGAAAGGACAAAAGCGGTAATGACACTATGCGATGAGTTGAGGCACGGTGGATTCTCGGAGGCTGAAAGGGCCCGGTTTAATGCCCTTCTCTTTGATCCAAAAGACAAAGAGGTTCCAGCCGATACCACAGATGAGGAAGGGGAAGCCTTCGTGTCAGAAATCAGAAACCTGAGAGAGAAGTTGGATAAAGGAGACGAGGAAGATGCCTAGCATTAAAGAACTGCGTGAAGAGGTAATGGCAACCTTTGAGACCCTTAAAGAGTATAATGATAAGGCCATCGAAGAGGCAGAAACCAGGAACGGTACTGCTACTGCGGAATCCAGAGAGATCGTGGATAAAGTAAACACCGCTATCACGGATCTGCAAGGAAGGATTGACGAGTTTGAGAAACGGATGGACCGGCCTCATTTCAACCAGGAAAATCCGGAAAAGTCCGAAGAGGAATCTCTTCAGATGCGGGCTTTGGAGAAATGGCTCCGGTATGGATTCAGTGAAGATGGCCCCGAGAGAATGTCAGTTGAAGAGAAACGTGCGCTGGCTGGCACCTCCGATGCCGATGGTGGGTTCCTTATTCCTCCGACCTTTGAGTCTGGGATTATCATGAACGCCTATGATCTTGCGGAGCTCCGCCCGATCTGTCAGGTGGGAACAACCGGAAGGGATCTGGTAGTTCTCGGTGCGCTCTCTAAACCAACGGTAGCCTGGGGTCGTCAGAGTGTGGCGATTACTGAGCAGGATCTTACAACCGGTGGGGAAAGGATTCAGATTTATGACTGCCGTGCGCTTACCCTGATTTCCAATAACACCCTTGACGATGCGGAAGCAAATATCGTTGCCGAGATGACTGATGCATTCGGAAGGGCTCTTGCTGAAGCAGAGGACGATGCGTTTGCAGCTGCGGCTGGCGATGACTCTCCTTCTGGTTTTTCTGCGGATACCGCAGTACAGGCAAGGTATACTTTCTCCGGTGTTACGGCGGCTTTATCGGATGCTACGCATAACGGCTTCGATGCTCTGACCGCATGTTACTACGGGATTAAGAAAGCGTATCGTAGGAATGGAACCTTTGCTTTGAACTCCAATACAGAGGAAGAGATACGGAAACTGAAAGATGGGAACGGTCAGTATTTGTGGTCCCCCTCTGTTATCGCGGCAACCCCGGCAACCATCCTGGGCCGCCCGATTGTCAATCCTGAAGGCATGGCAGATATTGGGGCTAATGCTTACCCGATTGTGTTTGGGGATTTCCAAGCTGGATACAAAATCCGTGATCGTGCTGGTCTGTCCGTTCGTAGACTGGATGAGCTGTATGCCGCATATGATCAGACCGGGTTCCAGATCAAAAAGAGAGTCGGTGGGAAAGTTACTCTGGCAGAAGCCTTTTGCCCGATTAAGATTGCAACTTCCTAGAACCTGTAACCTTTTAGCTGACTATTAAGAGGAGAGGAATCATGAACAAAAAAAGATGGATCAGTCTAACAGTGGCTTTCCTGCTTGTGAGTACGGCGGGGTGGCTGGTTGCGGCTGACTACAATTCTCCGTGGGTGAAGACTCAGGCATTGTATTTGAACAATGTGCTTGTGACTTCCACCGCTGCGGAGCTGAATTACTTGGATGACGGGCTGGCGAGGACCAATCTCGTTGAGGATGCGCTTCAGCCCTATGGCATTGCAGTCAATCAGATCATGGCTGCGGATGGTGCCGCCTTGGGTGTTGGTGAAACTGCAGGTGACTTCTACTTGAATCTTGGGACCAATTTTATGAACCTGAGGGGCGAGGAAGCTGTAAGCGAGACGGAAACATCTATTGGATACATCCAGTTTATCCTACCCCCAGAGTATGTGGCGGCGGGGGATGTGAAGATACGTTTTCATTGCCAGATTGCTGGTGCTGGAACGGATAATGCCAGCACGTTTGATATGTCGGCGTATGAAATGGCTAATGGTGCCGTGGGTTCGGATCTTTGTACGACCACTGCTGTGAGTTTTGCAGCTAAGACGACCTATTATGATAAGGACTTTACGATTACCGCAACGGGTCTTGTGGCTGGGGATATTTTGGTTTTCAAATTCACTGCTGCGATAATCGAAAGTGTGGGGTCAGCTTTGGCTTTTTACAGCGATCCCCCGAAGATCCTTCTGGATATTAAGGGATAAAACAGAAACAGTTTTCTGGGATAGGGGTAGCCCCTGAATAGCTGGTAACTCCCGGCCAGCGTTCCCAGAAATTTAAACGGGGGTAAAAGGAGAAACATCATGAAGATGGATATTAAAACCAATTACACCATTGCTGTAGGGCTGGCTCCTGTCTCGGTTGCTGTGGGTACGGATGCGGGGGCAACGATTGATCATGCGTTGGCCCCTTGTGCTGCTGTCGTATTCAATCTCGGAGCGTTTGCTTCGGGGGCAGCTATCACCTGTAAACTCCAGTATTCGGACGATGACTCTACGTGGTCTGATGATGATGCAAGTTCCGGAAATGATGCTGCGGTGAAATCTACCGCCACAGGGATCACTACTCTGAATGTTCCGAATCCTCTGGGACGCTACACCAGGGGTTATATCACTGTTGCAACGGATGCTGTTGTGGTAGGGGTTGTGAATATGTCTGGGCCGCTGAAGAGAGTGACCCCGTAAATGACTCCATGCTAGGACTCGCCCCCTGGCTGTGAGTCTTCTCATACCAGAGTAGGGTACTACACCTCCGCCTTACTCTGGTATTAACCCCAAACCGGGAGATGAACAGAATGGAAAAGAAAAAAGTATTGATGATTGAAAGCTACAAAGGCTCCGAGTATGGGAACGTGACGGTTCTGTTTGAGGCCGGGGAAACGTACATGATAGCACCGGAACTTGCAGATGTATTTGTCAGGGAGATTAAGTGTGGGAAGTATGTACTTCCAGAAAAGATTGTTCAGGAGAAGGTTGCCCCGGTAGAACCTGTCCAGAAGATCAGGCCAGAGGAAAGGCCGGAAGACAAGAAGCCAATAGGGAAGATGCTGCCTAAGAAATCAAAAAACTGGCAGGGAGTAATGGTGAGAGAGACACGCACCGGGATGACAGAAAAAATTAAGAGAGTCAATCATGGGTGGGTGACGTTTGAAAGCGGAACCACAAGTAGGACTACCCATATAAGGAAAGGTTGGGAGGTCGTCTAATGTCCATCGAGCTAGTCTCCTTTGCGAACCTGAAAAGCTTTATGAATTTAGCTGATGCTGCCATCACTGATTATCCAGCATTAGGAGTTATCAGAGATTCAGTAACCGCAGCTTTCGAGAATCATACAAGTCGGTTGTTTGAAGAGATAGAAAGAACTCAGACAATATTCATCGGGAGATGTGTTACCTCCATGATTTCGTTGTCCGGGGTGCCTGTTGCTTCCGTTTCCACTGTCACAGTTACCATAGGTGGAGATGATGAATCCTATACTGAAGATGATGATTACGAGATTACGAGTTACGGGATACGACTTTTTTCGGAGCTGAAGAATAGTAAAATCGTGGTGGTGTATACAGGTGGGTTGTCAGCCGTACCTACGGATATAGCCAGAGCAGCTTTGTTGCAGACTGTTCATGAGTTCCAGAGTAAAGATCAGCTTGGGTCGGAGACGGTAAGGACGGATGGAGGAACCATTTCACATCCTCCTTTGGGATTGCTCAAAGAAGTCAGACGAATATTGCGTCAGTACATACACCCTTTGGGATGGTAAGATGGCAAGTACATGGTACCATAAAGCTGGATTGAGTGTTGATGTTGTTGGGGCCGAGGAAGTGGCAGACTATATTCTCACTATGCCCGAGGAAGATTTCCCGGCAGTAAAAGAAGTATTCAAAGACTCTGTGGTAAGGGCTGCGAATGAAATAAAAAAGATGAAGAAGATGAAGATCCGGACTGGATCTTTGAAGCGGTCTATCCAGCAAGGTGTGCGAGGGAAGAGTATAGAAACACTGGGAGCGTCAGTGTGGAGTGGTTCCGGTTATGGCGGGCGGGAAGTTCTGTATGCTCCGATGCAAGAGTTCGGAGGAACCATTAGAGCAAAGTCGGCATACAGTAATGTTCCCGGTGGGCCTTACCTGAATATTCCAATAGCAGACAATCTTACTATGGCAGGGGTTACACGCGAGTCTGCCAAGTCAGTATTTCAGAGTGGGCAGGGACGGATTATTAAAAGTAAAAGAGGAAAGTATCTGGTGTTCAAAGGGCAAAGCCTGATGTTTGTTCTGGTAAAGGAAGTCACATTGAAACCAAGGTTGGGAATGCGTAAGGCTGCGGATGCAGAAATTCCGAGACTCTTGAGGAATCTTCAGCAAGTGATAGGGGAAGAGTAAATGGGAACTCCGGCACCAACCACCATATTGACAGAGATAGGGCTACGGCTTGCCAATATTACCACAGGTAACGGGTATAATTTCACAGTCAAGAAAGTTGCGAGATCAAGGCTGGAACCGTTTGATGGGTACGATCTGCCTTGTGTCAATTATTGGTCTACCGGATTTTTTAATGCACGAAACGAGTACGGAAAAGATACTCGGACATTGGATGTGTATGTCGAGATCCATAGTCTGACAAGAGATGAACCTTTTATAGATGTGGCAAACAGATTGGCGATGGATGTGGTAACAGTGCTTATGAGAACTGATGCGGCACCCAAAGTATCAGATACTCCCAACTACGAATTGAACGAGACGGTTGCTGACTTGTCTCTGGATTCAGTGGATTACGAGATTGGAGAGGGCCAGAAGCCATGGTGTGGGGCTTTACTAAAGTTCACTATAAAGTATACGTGTGATTCTTTCGATATGGATTCCTATGGTGTATAGGTTAGCTACCTACAAAATTAAATAAGGGAGATGGACAATGGAAAAACAAATGAAAACAATATTTGTTTCTCAGCCTGGACTAGAAAACTTTATGATGCCTATCGTGGAGTCTTTGGAAAGTGATGGGCATGATATAGTTCCGGTTGTTACTCACAATCAGCAAGAACTTGCCCAAGCAGTTGTAGGTGCGGATGTCGTGTGGATCGAGTGGGCGGATGATCTGGCCCAACGTATGACTACCGATATGGCTCTCTTGAACCAAAAGAAAGTCATTCTTCGCATTCATTCCTACGAAGCCTTTGCATCTCACATCGACTACATTAATTGGGAGCGTATTAATCATCTGATATTTGTCTCAGAGTATATCAGGGATCTGGTTCTTACCCGCGTTCCCAAAATCAAAAAACTTCTGAAGGACAATATTCATATCATCCCGAATGGGGTGGATCTGACAAAGCATAAGTTTATCCACAGGGATCGGAACAAGAATATCGCTTATGTCGGGTACATTAATCACAAGAAAGGCCCGATGCTTCTGCTTCATGCCATGCAGAATTTGGTATCCATAGATCCTGAGTTCAAGTTGTTTATTGCCGGGAAATTTCAGGAGCCTAGATATGAGCTGTACTTCAAGCAGATGTCCCGCGAGTTGAAACTTGAAGACAACATAATCTTTGATGGATGGCAGTCTAATATACATAGTTGGCTGGTGGATAAAAGTTATATCGTTTCCTCAAGCATCCTTGAGTCTCAGGGAATGGGGATTCTTGAAGCGATGGCTACCGGCTGTAAACCTCTTGTTCATTCCTTCGTGGGATGGCAGCATGTTTATCCGGAGAAGTTTATTTGGAAGACTATCAACGAGTTTAAAACTCAAGCTGTATCAGCAAGGTACGCTCCGTTGAACTACCGGGCTTTTGTCTCAGATAAATATAATCTTACCTCGGAGATGGTAGCAATCAAAGCTATATTAAAGGATTGTGAGCCGATAGTTCTTACGGCCCCGAAACGGCCTACTTCTATACAGACAAAACTTACGACAAAATTGTCCGTAGTAATGATGGTAAAGGATGAGTCTAAGAATCTGCATAGATGCTTGAACTCAGTCCAGGGCTTTGCTGATGAGATCATAGTTGTGGATACCGGCTCTACCGATGATTCTCGTGAGATCTGCAAACAGTACGGAGCAAAGGTGTATGACCACATGCACCCGGGTGCACACTTGGATAGCTTCTCTAAGTATCGGAATATCGGAATGGAGTACGCGGAGCATCCCTGGATTTTACAGATTGATGCTGATGAAGAGTTTAAGGGGAATGGCAAGAAACTGAAGAGAGTGTTGGCAAACGATATACCGGAGGAAGTATGTGGGATACAGTTTCCGTTGTATGATGTTACCGAGGAGGACAACAATGCTACCAGTAATTCCGTTCAGTTTACTCCGCTACGAATTTTCCGGAAAGGAAAAATAGAGTACCGGGAGATCGTGCATAACGAACCTATTGTTGATGGGGAGATTGGGCATTACGCAGATGCTTACTTACTTCACTATGGGTATCACGGAGATCCTGGAGTAAAGAAACAAAAGTCAGAACGTACTATCAGGTTGCTGCATAAAAGGTTGGAGAATAATATCAATGACAGTAAGGCTCTGTTCTACCTGTTCCAGTCTTATTGCGATATAGGGCAGATTGATAAAGGCATTAGATACGGAGAGCGATATATAAGAACCAGATTAGTAGCGGATGATTTTAATGCCTCAGTTTATTATTCACTGATTACAGCTTACTTATCAAAGGGGAATTTATCCAGAGCGTGGGAGTTACTCAATGAAGGGATGGCAGTCATTCCAAATGATCTGGATTTGTGTATGGCTACGATTGAGTATGGAGTTCTTACAAATAATGGCAGTCTTGTTTTAGAGGGTGCCCAGAAATATCAGGTGGCTTATGATTACATAAATCAGAATCAGACTGGATATGGAATCAGGTTTGTGTACGGGAATAGGCCGGAAACCTTATCCTTTGTTTTGCAGCATGCAGCTATGGTTCATCTCCAAGCTGGAAGTATCTATTTGAAGGCCGTAGGGAAGAACCTAAAAAATGTTTCCAGTTCCGAATTGAGATCGAACATTAGGATTGAGTTGAAAAAGAATCTTGGTGTTGTCGGATTAACCCAAACAAAAGAAGGAGAAAATCATGTCAACAAGCGCAAAGGCAAAGATTCAAATTGAGACTGGGCGTACCTTAACCAGCTTCGTGGCTATGACCGATAGCGACCATCAGATTTTTTATAGAGGGACTATCTGGTCGAATTATGATGGGTCTGAGCCCGTAGTCAGACCGGATGGCGTAGTGTCAGGGCGGAATCTCCTAACTGTTAGCGCGGTCAATGACACCATAACAGTTGCGGCTTTCACTGCATACTCGAAGGGGACTTTGCAGGAGGTCTCCGCGACAACCAGTACGTTTACCAGGGGAACCGGTCCAGGGAAAGCGAAAGTGATCTCAGTCTATATGGGTTCTGATGGTGCGGTAGCGGTAGAGCCTGGGACCGAAGGTTCCGGTGCTACGTTCTCGGATACTCGCGCTGCGGCAGGTGGTCCGCCACTTATTCCGGTTGGCGGTGTCGAGCTTGGGCAGATACGGACAACGGTATCAACGGCACAGGCTGTCACTGCTGCCGAAATCTTCCAGGTACCGGGGTCGCATGTAGAAAGATTCAACCAGCCTGACTGGTCAGAGTTTCCGGTCGGAAAGGGCTATCTCGCGGATACGGCACATGAGAAGAAAGCGCACATCAAATTCAGCTCCGCGATTGCAGCGGATCATGTGGGGCCGACATATAAGCATGTGTATATCCAGTATTACACTCCGATATTCACGGAGCTTATGAAGACGATGGACTTCGTACCGGCAGAGAATACGCACTCGGTAAGCTCTACTGAATATTACAACGGGACCATCGCCTCGAAGTCTTCGAGTCTGGGGCAGGGGTCGTTTACGGCGCTGATGACCGATAACGTAAGTGACACGCTCCTCGGGGAACAGGACGAATTGATTACGGTCAAGTTCTTCCCGAACAGGAATAAAGCTCCGTACATACTGACTCAGGGGACACTCGGCGTAGTCCGGACTTTCCCGGTGGACAACCAGAATCAGGCGGCTTGTACGATCAGCTCGGAAGAGGGGAGCGTGAGTTTTGAGTCTTAACATTTAGCGGCTGATTCGGGAGATCAGCTAAAACGGGGGAAGGCAATCATGGGGTTTAATGCAGACAAATTCCAAAACGCGGAGTTCCAGCCCAGGACAGCGGATGTCCAGGTTAACGGAATGGAGAGCTTCTTTGACGAAAAGGAAGACCCGGTGTGGAAGGTGAGAAGCCTTACCGCTGCGGAGCTTGGAAAAGTCAATGAGGCCGCGAAACAAAATAGGGCGCTATCGGAGTTGGTTGAAGGGTTCATGTCCGAGAATTATACTACGCGGATCGAGTCAATAAAGGAATCCCTCGGACTTACGGATTCGGTACCGGATGAGGTTGTGCGTGGGATAGCTCTCCTGAAATTCGGGTCGGTAGAACCCGCATGCACACAGGAAATGGCTGTCAGATTAGCGGAGACGTTCCCTGTTCCATTTTACACCTTATGGCGCAAGATCATGGAGCTTACACAGATGGGGCAATCATTGGGGGAATCACAAGCCTCTGGGCAGACTCAAGAGTAAGGATGGCGCTTACCCTCTGTTACGGGGGCGGAATGGGAACGCCCAGGTTTCTCTTTGAAGTTTTACCGGACTTATTCCCGCCTTTCTTGACGGTCATCGAGTGCGAATTGTGGGGCAAGTTTTTATCTAAGAAGGAAAAGGGGAGTTGATGCCAAGCTCAGTTGCAAACACAATAGAGGTCATCTTCCACGGAACGGATGAACTATCCAGCGTTACCGGGGATGTGGGGCGGGAGCTGCGGAGTTTTGATGCCTCAGTCCAGTCAATGGCGGAACCCCTCTCGAATGCCGCAGACTCGATCCTGAAAATAGATGCGGCCATTGCTGCCCTGGTCGCT